>Ga0256404_1001687_pt1 | contig 51976 bp, 48 predicted proteins | sample RumenRJG_01DNA_FD_185990 | JGI IMG/M metagenome (GOLD analysis project Ga0256404, IMG submission 185990) | Bovine rumen microbial communities from Lethbridge, Alberta, Canada - RJG_01 | ecosystem: Host-associated > Mammals > Digestive system > Stomach > Rumen | place: Canada: Alberta | collected...
TCGCCAAGTGTTCAATGTGTATTCATGTTTGGCGTTAGCCCAATAGAAATGATTGTGGAAATTGCACTTAGCCTGCTAGCAGTCATGTGCAATTTCCACAATCATTTCTGCCCGGCTGAACTGTTACTCAGATTGTAAACTCGTTTTTAAAATAGGTTGACATTTGATTTTTATACATGTACAATTGGTCTATAAAAATGTGTACTGTTCAAAAGGCATGTATATCTATCTGGCATTTTACAAACTATAGCTCACATATCTATAAACTGTAACTTTTGCGAGTAGCACCTTCTAAACAGTTGCAAAAATATACAACAAAGGAGTATTTCATATGACAGCAAAAAACGAAGCAAAAACAAACAATTTATCCATTACCAACATGGCGCTAATGGCAATTATGACTGCAATTACCTGTATTCTTGCACCTTTAGCATTACCAATTCCTATTAGCCCAGTACCTATTTCATTAACAAATTTGGTCATCTATTTCTCTATTTATTTACTTGGCACCTCTCGAGCCACGATCAGTTACATTATTTACCTGCTTTTAGGAATGGTTGGACTTCCTGTGTTTTCCGGTTATACCGGCGGTTTACAAAAGCTTGCAGGACCAACAGGTGGATATATCATTGGTTTTATTTTTATGACAATTATAGCTGGTATTATAATTGATAAGTTTCCTAAAAATGTAATTTTACAGTTTTTAGGTATGATCCTTGGAACAATCGTATGTTATGCTTTTGGAACAATATGGCTTGCATATCTTGCTAAACTTTCTTTTAAAGCAGCACTTTTTGCCGGAGTAATCCCTTATATTCCTGGTGATATCATTAAAATGTTATTAGCATTGACCATAGGTGCTACCTTAAAGAAACAATTGAAAAAAGCAAATCTTATCTAAAAATATAATAGAAGAATTTTTTACAACGAAAAAAGTCACACAAGTAAAATTTACTTGCATGACTTTTTTCATTTTTATTTGCGTGTGTAACAAACCAAAATACGCATTTAGTTGAAAACTTAGCGACTACTACTTAATTATCAAAACTCAAAAAGCTTGTCCCTCATAGTTTCTTTTCCAAATCCAATAAGTATTGATATACTTCTCTTTTTGAAATTCCTCTATCTTTTGCCACCATTTTCATAGAATCTTTTTTAGAGAAGCCCTTTCCCAGATAAATCTCCATATGTTTTTCTATTGAAATTTCTTCCCATTTCTGTTGCTTTTCTTCTATAATATCCTGATGACTTTTTCCTTCTATTACAAGTACATATTCTCCTCGTGGTTCCTGCTCTTCATAATAGTCCATTGCCTGTGAAATTGTTGTTAAAAAAGCATTCTCATGCCTCTTTGTCAGTTCCTTGCATAAAGTAATCTTTCGATCACCAAGCTTTTCAAATAACTCTGCAAGCGTCTTTTTCAATCGATGCGGTGCCTCATATAAAATAATGGTTCTCGTTTCCCGTTCCATTTCTTCCAAAACCATAGCACGCTCTTTTTTATCTGTCGGTAAAAAGGCTTCAAAACAAAATCTTCTAGTAGAAAGTCCAGAGAGTGTTAAAGCGGTTACACAGGCTACTGCACCTGGCAATGAAGTTACCTGTATTCCTGCTGCATATGCCTGACGAACCAATTCTTCTCCAGGATCTGAAATACCTGGCGTTCCTGCATCGGTAATCAATGCAATATCAATACCATCCAGCATTTTTTGTACTAATACCTTTGCCTTTTCAATTTTATTAAATTCGTGATAACTGGTCATTGGAACCTTTATATCAAAATGATTTAACAACTTAATGCTATTCCTTGTATCTTCGGCTGCAATCAAATCTACCTTTTTCAAAGTATTTATCACACGAAATGTAATATCCTCCAAATTTCCTATCGGTGTAGCACACAAATATAACATTCCTGCCATTTTCTTTTTTCACCTTCCATCCTAGTAATGTAAAACAGTTAGAACTTCATCATTCCATAGATTTCATATATTTCAGGATGATACTCGTTGACTTTTTCATACACAATTAATGGCTTTTCAATCTTTATTCTGGATTTTGCACCTTTTATCGCTTCAATCAATACCATATTAGGCTCTTTATCAATATACGGATGCACCAAACGCATTCGTTTAGGTTCTAACTTATATTTTTTTAGTATAGTAAAAATCTCCACCAATCGGAATGGACGATGTACCATATAGAATCGACCATTCGCTTTTAGTACCTTTGCACCTTCCCGTATGACGTCCTCTAACGTACATAAAATCTCATGTCGTGCAATTGCTTTTGGTAAATCCGGATTTTTCAATCCATGCTCATCATTCATATACGGAGGATTCGTTGTTACTACATCAAAGGCTCCATTTCCAAAAATAGCTGCTGTCTGCTTTATATCCCCTTCAACAATTTTTATTTTATGCTGTAGATTATTAAGCGCTACACTTCTGTTGGCCATCTCTGCACTTTCCGCTTGTATTTCCAAACCTGTAAATTGCTTTCCTTCTGTCTTTGCCTCCAACAAAATTGGTATGATACCAGTTCCCGTTCCAAGATCCAACACATTTTCTCCACGTTTTACTTTGGCAAAAGAAGATAATAATACCGCATCCATTCCGAAACAAAACTTTTTTTGATTTTGAATAATACGGTACCCCTTTATATTAAGATCATCTATTCTTTCATCCTCATACAAAGTCACCTTCTTTACCTCCTACTTAATCCAGTTTTGATTTCTTTTCATCCTGCTTTTCTAATTTTTCAAGTTCCTTCAATTCTTTCATTTCCTTTGCTGACGCAACCTTATCTTTCCGACGTCTTGGTTTAAATCGCAATTCCTCTACCGGATAATCCTTTACCTCTTTTTCATCATTCTCCGTTGTAATCAGCACACGAACCATCTGTTTTAATACACTAACAGTTTGAACTTCACCTCGGAATCCATCTACTGTCTCTACACGATCACCCACATTTGGAAGTTTACTATTTAATTCCTCATATGCCTCTTCCTCATTTTTAAGACAACACATAAGTCTTCCACATACACCGGAAATCTTAGTTGGATTTAACGATAAATTTTGCTCTTTTGCCATTTTAATAGAAACAGGCGCAAACTCTGTCAGATAAGTATGGCAACACAACGGTCTTCCGCAAATACCAATGCCACCTAAAATCTTTGTCTCATCTCTCACACCAATTTGTCTTAATTCAATTCGAGTCTTAAATACAGATGCAAGGTCTTTCACTAATTCTCTAAAATCGATACGACCATCCGCAGTAAAATAAAATAGAATTTTGTTGTTGTCAAATGTATATTCAGTTTCAACCAATTTCATTGCCAATCCATGTTTTACAATTTTCTCCTTGCAAATCTTAAAGGCTTCTTTCTCTTTTTCATGATTTTTCTTCTGTGCCTTCTCGTCCGCCTCCGTTGCAATCCTAAGAACAGGTTTTAACGGTTGCATAATTTCATCGTCTGAAACTTTCTTAGGACTTAAAACAACCGAACCATATTCCACGCCTCTTGCGGTTTCCACAATAACATGGTCTCCCTTCTTTACTTGAAGTTTCGAAGGACTAAAATAATAAATTTTTCCCGCTGTTCGAAATCGAACTCCAATCACTGTTACCACAATTGCCTCCAATCTGATTTTAAATCTTTTCCTTTATTTCAATTTTCTTTCATTACACAGATCATAAGTTCCATTGCTGTATCAAAATTAACGTTTGCTTTCAAACGAATCTTTGCTTTTTCAATGGCCTGTATAACAGCCTCAATCCCCTCATATTGCTTACTTTCCGCCTGTTTTCGTATCGTTGCAACTTCGTCAGCAAATAATAATCCATTCGGATCTTGAGTCACCTTAAACATAAGAACATCTCGATACCACAAAAGCATCAAGTCAAGATAATCGTTCACATCTTGTTTTTTCTCAGCCATTGTCTTTATAAATTGCATAATTTCATAATTCTTCATTTCATCAATGTGACTCAATACATGAATCGTGTCTTTCTTTATCTCTGTAAATTGCTCACTGGAAGAATACCGAATTGCCTTTCCCACATTTCCTTGTGAAAACTTTGCACTCAGTTCTGCCACATAATCTGGCACCTGTCTTTGTTCCATTAAATATTTCTTGATCAAATTTGCTGCGACCGGTTTTAATTGCAAGGTCACGCAACGAGATAAAATAGTAGGCAAAAATGTATTTATATTATCTGTAAGCAATAAAAATACCGCATATTCTGGTGGTTCCTCAATGGTTTTTAATAAGGCGTTCTGTGCCTGCTCCGTCATCTTTTCACCATCCGGAATAATATATATCTTATACGGACTGCTATATGGTTTTATCAACACATCTTCGTTTACCTGGGTTCGGATATCATCCACACCAAGGCTTACTTTTTCATGTGTAACATACTTTATATCCGGCTGATTTCCACCCTCTACCTGTAAACAAGAATGACATACTCCACAAGGATTAATGCCCTTTTTTTCACACTGCAAAGTGCTGGCAAAAATCTGTGCGAATAAATGTTTTCCCGAACCTTTTTCGCCAGATAAAATATATGCATGTGAAATTTTATTTTCTTCTATTCCTTTCTGAAAATAGGCAATAATATCTTCCTGTCCGATTACTTCTGTAAAATCTTTCATTTTCGCCACCTCTTCCCTTGAAGCAAAAACTGAAAAAAACAATCTGTGCTTACACAGAAATAGTTTTATCCGTTCATGCCCCACCCGATATTCGATTTTCTATCTATTATGTCAATATATCCAATAACATACCACGTATCTCATCTACTCGTTCCAGTATTGCCAAATGGTCTTTTTCATCTTTTATCAGTTCGGATGCCAATTGATCTAAACTCTCATTCACCAACTTTACAATACCATAGACACGATGTCTGCCGCGTCGATCCAAAAAATTTTCACGACTAAACTTATGAGAACGGGTCACGACCTCATTTAAAAATGATTGAATCAAAGTACGATACTGCTTCATATCACGAATATCCATACGTTTACTGATACGTTTTCCCTGCTGTGTAATTTCTTCCATCATGACAGTCAATCTTGCCTGTAAATCAGCTTCTTCAATCTGACTGGCAAGGGTAAACTTAAATGTACCATCTGTTACTTCATTTGTATTTTTTGTCCCCATATCCGTATTAATCTGCTGCATCTGATTTATCTTAAAATCCATATCTCACGCACCCCGTATTCTCCCTATTTTTCGTGCCTCTCCTTGTTTCTATTGTAGCCTAAACAGTTAACAAAAGCAAGGTATCTTTTCCCCTCTAACTATGATACCCACGGATTGTTTCTTCTATTTTCTTTAGGCACTGTTCCATGTCTACATTATCATAACGGGCAGTTATCTTACATTTTTTCAACCTTTCCTCTGAAAAATCCTTGTCATCTGCCAAAAAACGTCTACACAATTCCTGATATTTTGGTTGTTTCTGCTGCCTTTCCCTATACAATGCCCTGGAAAGCCGTTCCCCATCTTCTACCTGAATATAAATAGGAATTACCTGCTCTGCTCCAAAATAAGATACAATCTGTTCATAGCCCTCCAATGTATTAATTAAGATTACGTCCTCCTCCCCGGAAAACTGTGCATCATTTACAGTAAAATAACTCCATACACCATGCACTGTATTGTAATCTCTATATTCAATAATTTTTTTCTGCTCTTTCATTTGTTTATACGTAACCGTATCCACAAAATGATATTCTACTCCTTCTTTTTCCCCTTCCCGGATAGGGCGGGTTGTATATGGAACAACTGGTTTTATAGAAAGTTCCTTTTTCTTTAGCAGCTCCTTATAAATCGTATCCTTTCCAGTTGCACTTTTTCCCATGATTACAAATATCTTATTCATCTTATCCCTTTCTAATCCTTTACGATCAAAAACGTATCCTCCACAATTCCTTTTACAGAAAGTCCCTGGCGACTACATTCTTCCACATAAGAAATCAGCTCTGTCGTAATTTTTTCACCTGGTACCACAAGAGGAATTCCAGGTGGATATAAATAAATATACTCCTTTGCAACTTTTCCTTTCGACTGTGCAAAAGAAATCTGCGTCCCCTCTTTTTGTTCTACTTCATATGGAGAATACACAAATTCGTTTTCCGTACGTGGTGGCTGCGCAATACACGTTTTTCTTTGATACAAAACATCTTTTGCCCGTTCCTGTGCCTTTTCGTTTACATCTTCTAATGCCTGATACAGTCGTTGAAAACCTTCCGCTGTATCCATAACACTAGTCATAGCAATTACGTATGACATAGATGCCATCTCCAGCTCCAAGTGATGCACCTCTCTCAAATATGCATACAATTCTGCACCTGAAAATAAATTGTCTTTGACACCGAACACAATCTTTCCTTTATCATAATCAAATACTGCTGCCTCTTTCGACTCTTTTGCTCCATCGTACAATAAAATCATAGGCAATCGTTCTAATTGTTTGCGCAACTCACACAATTGTCTTTCATATTGTAAAAATGTACCTTCCTTTTCCTTACGACAATAATCCATACACCAAGCAATGCCAGACATCATTATATAAGACGGACTGGAGGTCTGATAAATATCAAAATATTGTTTTAGCTTTTTTCTATCCACCAATTTTCCCTGTACATGCAATAATGCAGTCTGTGTAAAAGCAGGCAATGTTTTGTGTACACTCTCTACCACAAGATCTGCTCCTTGTTGCAATGCAGATTTTGGCGAATCCTTTTGTATTCCAAAGTGTGCCCCATGCGCTTGATCCACTAGCAATGGAATTCCATGCGCATGTACCACCTTTGCAATAGCATTAATATCAGATACCACCCCTTCATACGTAGGAGATGTCACAACAACTAATCGAATTTGTGGGTGTTTTATCAACATTTTTTCAATATTTTCGCAAATAATTCCACAATTTATCCACATTTTATCCGAAATCTGTGGATAACTATAGTAAGGATGCAATTCATTGATAAATATTCCGTGATATACTGCTTTATGACAATTTCTCGCCACAAGAATTTCATCTCCATGCTTTACACAGGCACTGATTGCGGTCAATAATCCTGCTGTAGTGCCGTTTATCAACAAGAAGGATTGCTCCGCCCCACGAAATGCAGCAATTTCCTCCATTAAATCCTTTAAAATTCCCTGTGCATCATGTAAATCATCAAAACCGTCAATTTCTGTAATATCCATTGCGTAGGGATTCCATACAGGCATAACATCTACCCTTCTTTTATGTCCAGGCATATGAAACGGATAGGCATCCGTATTTGCATATTGATTCAATTTGTCATACAATTTTTCTTTCTTTTTTTCCATTCTACAAACCTAGTTTTCCTTTAACACCTTTTCTTTTAATTCTGGATCAAACACACCATTTCGAAGCATGGCAATTTCCCACTTATAAGGTGGAAATGTTTTCTTTTTATCATCTGGCAATGGAATATAAGGAGTTTCCAGAATTTTCGGAATATTCTCGAAGTCAGGAGCATATACAATGTTTTTTAATGCCTCAAATCCAATTGCCCCAAATCCAATATTTTCATGTCTATCCTTGGCCGCACCCAAGGCATTTTTACTATCATTAATATGAAATACTGCTATCTGCTCTTTTCCAATTACACGATCAAATGCCTCCATTACTTTATCAAAATCCTGCACAAGATCATAGCCTGCATCATTTGTATGACAAGTGTCAAAACATACGCGCAATTTATCAGAATATTTTACTCCATCATATATTTTTGCAAGTTCTTCAAAATTTCTACCAATCTCACTACCTTTTCCTGCCATGGTTTCCAAGGCAATATGAACCGGCGTATCCTTTGTCAACACTTCGTTTAATCCTTTTATAATTTGTTCCGTTCCAGCATCTACGCCTGCTCCCACATGAGAACCGGGATGAAGAACCAATGTTTTACTACCCATAGCATCCGTTCTCTCAATTTCCTTTGCCAAAAACTCTACTGCCAATTCATAGGTTTCTGGTTTAATCGTATTGGCAAGGTTAATGATATATGGTGCATGTACTACAAATTCCTCAATCCCTTGTTCACGCATAAGCTCCCAGCCCTCTTCCACGCGAAGCTCTGAAATCTCTTTTCGTCTTGTATTTTGAGGTGCTCCGGTATATACCATAAACGTATTCGCTCCATAAGAAAGTGCTTCCTTTACAGAGCCTAAAAACATTTCTTTTCCCTTCATTCCCACATGAGAACCAATTTTCAACATATTCCTACCTCCAATTATAACTTATTGCAAAATTTTATAACCTTTTTTATCTTCTTCCAGATACTATTTTTCCACTTTTTTTACTTATAACCATCTTGTGTGGTATTTTTGCAGTATCATCCATCGCTGCGTCAAACCATACTACTAATTTTTTCTTTTGTATTTTCACTTTGTATGGCCAATAATATTTTGTATGATTAAAATTAGTTTTCCAATAAATCTTTCCATTCTTTGAAATTTTAACCATAGTATTATCATAATATGTAGTTATATAACAAATCCCATTTTTCTGAATATTTAGAGAGGTTGCACCAGCTAAATTTTCGTTCTTTACATCACATATCTTTTTTCCTGTTTTTTTATTCAATCGTATAAGTCTACTTGCTGTTACAATATATACAGAATTTCCTTTCACTTTACACAACACGCATGATATTTCCCCAGCTGATTCTTTGGGCGTTCGATATTGCCAAACAACTCTTCCTTTCTTGTCAATTCCCTTTACAATTCCATAAAACTTATAATTCTTATTCTGTTCCTTTTCTATAACCTTAATCTTTACTACCTTATTTTTAACACTTACATTTTTTATGATTCTGACTCTTACTACTGTATCCTTGGCACTTGCATTTGTTTTTCCACAAAAGGAAAAAGATAGGCACAATACAAGTACAAACACTAAACTAACTCTTATACTTTTTTTCTTATTCATTTTTAATTTTCCCCCTTTTTCATTTTCAACATACCTCTTTAATTCTTCTAACAAATCTTTCACTCCTGTCTCCTATGCTTCCTAAATAGTAATAACATTCACATCTTAGTATATCGGATTTTTCCAAAACTTTCTACCTAAATTCCTTTCCTGTATTGACTTTTATACAGTTCTTTTATTATAATGGAATTTAGCTGGTAAGTTTTGCATATATTGTAGGGTTTCCAGCAATTATATATAGTTTGCCTTCATAGTTAAATGGATATAATAAACCCCTCCTAAGGGTTAGTTGCAGGTTCGATTCCTACTGGGGGCATCCTTACAAAATGGAGTGTATCTACGCTCCATTTTGTAATTTTATAAATTTTCAAAAAATGAGGGGTATGATTCAATATGAAAAAAGAAACAAATTTACGCAAAATTCTTTTGTGTATACTATTTATTTCTTTGGCTACTATTTTTCTAGCTTATCTTGGTTTTGTCATTTATTTTTCCAATCATTTTCTTTTTCACACAGAAATAAATGGAATTGACGCAACTGGTATGACAGCACAGCAATTAGAAGATGCCTTTGCCAAAGAAGTGGACGACTATTCCCTGACAATACAGGGACGAAATGATTTGACAGATACGATTTCTGCCAGTGATATTTCCATGAAATATACTACAAACAAAGAAATACATGATTTATTAAAAAAACAAAATCAATTTCTTTGGATCGGTTCTGTCTTTCATGCAACCAAAAAGGATGTAACACATTGTATTTCCTTTGATGAAGATCAACTGAAGGTACGTTGTGATTCTTTAGCTTTCTTTAAAAAGGAAAACATTACAAAACCAAAAAACGCCACGATTGCTTACCTGAAAGGACAGGGATATTGTCTGGTTAGTGAAAAGGCAGGTACAAAGGTAAATAAAAAAGCATTACAAAAGAACGTAAAAGAAGCAATTCTAACGTTGGAACCTTCCCTTTCTCTGGAGCGAAGCAAATGCTATGTAAAGCCAACAATTACGGTTGAAACGCCAAAGCTCAAAAAGCTATATGCTAAAATACAACGCTATTCAAATGCAAAGATTACTTATACTTTTGGTTCTAAAAAGGCTGTTGTAGATAGCTCAAAAATACATAATTGGATTACTGTTGACAATAAAAAGATGAAAGCAAATATTAACAAAGATAAGGTTCGTTCCTACATCGATACATTAGCTTCCACTCATAATACATATGGTAGAAACCGTACTTTTACTTGTTCTACTGGAAAAAAAGCAACCGTATCTGGAGGAGACTATGGATGGCTTATGGACCGTGAAAAAGAAACAGATTCACTTATTCGCCTAATTCAAAAGGGTGCAAAAAAGAAAAAACAGCCAACCTATTTACAAACGGCAGCTTCTCACGGAACACCCGACTGGGGAAATACCTATGTAGAAATCAATCTTAGCCAGCAACATCTCTGGTATTATAAAAATAAGAAGCTGATTATAGATAGCGATTTTGTATCCGGAAACATAAGTAAAGGATACAATACACCACAAGGTGTTTATAGTATCATGTATTTGGAACGAAATGCTATTCTTGGAGCTAGATCCAATGCAGATTACCGCACACCTGTATCTTATTGGATGCCTTTCAATGGTGGTATTGGTATGCATGACGCCACTTGGCGAAGCAAATTTGGTGGTTCCATCTACCTGACAAATGGCTCACACGGTTGCATTAATTTACCAAAGGCAGTTGCTGCAACTATCTTTGCAAATATTAGTTCTAAAACACCGGTTATTTGTTATTTTAATTAAATAATGCAGTTTGATATAGGAACAAAATGTAGCAAATTTCTATAGAAAAAAACACCTGAATGCAAATAGATTGCATTCAGGTGTTTTTCGGGTTGGGCTGTTTTTATTGTAAAAAACAGAACAGCTCGTAGGGGAATCGAACCCCTGTTTCCGCCGTGAGAGGGCGGCGTCTTAGCCGCTTGACCAACGAGCCATATAGTAAAACTGACGAAGCCTATTCTATCATAATCTATTTTAAAAAGCAAGACTTTTATAACACATCACCCTGCATCCAAATATTTCCCTTAAAACGTGCTCCTACCATTGGAATCCCTTGTAAATCTTTTTGATTAATACACAAATTAAATACCATTTCATTACAACAAAGCGTCATCGTATATAACTCCTCTCCCGTAATAGGATTTTGAATTGCTTTCCATTCTAAAATAGTAGCAAGGACAGAATAATTGTCAGACTCTGAACCATAAGGAATTAAACTGGTATCCACAATCGAATATAAATCTTCACTATGAATTCTTCTAGAAACTCTGGCATACGTATCTATATCTTCAATTGTCAGACTATCAATTGCCTCTTGATTTCCACACTTGGCTTCTGTTATAAGTTTCTTTCGTAATGCCCGCTCTTCTCTGCTTTTTTGTATCTGCATTTCATTCTGCGTAATTCCCAAAATAATTTTTCCCTCTATCGATAATGCTGACAAATATACACATCCACCCTTTGCAACAACTTGTAACATACTGCCATTTCCAAGAAAATCCCCTATATTCTTTAAATAAAAAATCATAGATACACCGAACCGTAAATCATCACACATTCCTGTATAAGCATCTGTATCTACTCTTTTATTGATGCTTACATCCTCTTTTGTGCTAATATAACTTCCTTTGTAATAAGGGAAATAATGACCGAAATAAAAGAAACCTTTCTCATCGTACTCTCCTACAATGCCAATCCCAATATCCTTCATAAAGTCTTTTTTAAATTCTGCAAATCGGATTTTACTTCCTAACTCCACAATATGCTGTTCCGATGGACTTTCCATAATGATCCCAACTAACTTTTGTAATTCTGCACGATTTTTGACATTACTAAATCCAATTGCCCGCAAATAGCTATGCACCCTGTCACCTCCCTGTCCTTTTTATTATCACATTTTATCATATATTTCCATCCGATGGAAATTTCACGTCTAGCTACTATTATAAGCAAAATGGTGGAAAGTGGCAAGGGAAAAGCACTGCGAGTTTGTGTCAAGTGTAACAGTTTTTTGGGAACGTCACCCTCAAACTACGTTTTCTTTTTATTGGGAAAAGCACTCTTTGTTCAATTTTTTAAACGTAAACTCGTTCCCACACAGCCTTGACATTTAAATGTATATATGTTAAAAATAATATTGCATTATTTTTTTATTTTTAAATAAATGCATATTATATAAAATTATATTACAAGTAAAAAGGAGAAAAAATGAAACAAACAAACAAACAAGTAAACAAGCAAATAAAGTAAAGTTTTTAGGATTACTATTAAGTGTGATTATTCTTATGAATAGTTTTTATCAAATTACTGCACTCGCAAATGGAAGTCCTTCCATTACTTTACCAGACTCTAGCAACGCATACTGCGTTGATTATACAAAACGACATTGTGTAAATGTTAAATACAACGGAAAAAAAGTCGTCGGCTCATACCAAGTTCCAAAAGGAACTATTATTGGAAAAACCTATTATTATGTTGGAAGATACAGAAGAAAGAAAAAAGAATCAAGAAAATATTATGATGCTATGTTTATAAAATTAAATATGCAACCCCAAAAAGTCATGGCAAAAAACAAAAAAAGGGAAAAAAAAGATTCGATATGGTTTTTCGCAATATGTAAGTATAAAAAGCTATCTTCCAAATACATGTCAACTACAAAATGCAACACCAAATAATACAACTATAGGAGAATCATCCTATTCTATTGGTATTTCTGGTGGTTCAGATAGTTCTGCTGGAATCAGCGGTTCCCTAAATGTGAACAATGAATTATGTAATGTCACTGACTATTCTAACATTGGAAAAGAAAAATTTTTGGTATCTTATGATTACAAACCTACTTGGGATTTCACTGAATGGGGAAAAAATTCTAAGCGCTCTAAAATGCTATTTAACTCAACTTGGCAAATGGGAACTTGTGAATGGACATCAAGTGCTAAAGATTATAAATTTAAATTAAAAATATATGCCAAATATGGACTAAGTAGTGGAAAAACAGGCGGAGATATTTATTGTCCAGAAAAAAAATATTCAAGTCAAAATGCCCAGACGTACATCTTGAAATACACAAAAAACATGAAATAAAAAAGAGAGGATTTTAGAAATGAACAAAGCAAAAAAAATAACAATTGGTATCATCGGTATTCTACTAGTATGTTTCGTAGCTCTATTTGCAATCAAACAATTCTATCACCATGATGCTGCATCTGACAAGGACATGAGTACAGAGGAAGAAAACATTCAAATCTTAACCCATACATTTCCAACCACTTTTTATGTAATTGGCGATAATGTAAACTTTAACTCTTCTATTTCCGTACGCAATATTACTGGAAAACAATTAAAGGACATGGATTTATCTTCCACTAAACATGCAATGCTTGTAGTAAATGATTTAAAAAATAATGCCAATATGGACGAAACACAATGGAAAGAAGTTGTATCTCTTGTAAAGAAAAATTCCAATTTAAATTGTATTTACCTTGGAACAAAGGATCTTTCTCTTTTGTCCAAAGTAGGTTATTATACAGATAACGGAGATATCGATAAGAACTCTTTATCACTAGGTATGGTTCATGAAGGAAACGAAATTATCAATTCCGTTGGCTCTTTTTCAACTGACGACAAAATGGATGATCTCGCTGCTGAATTAATGAACGAACAAGTATACTGTTTAAAAAACAATAAAGGAAAATAATGATTACTTTAGAAAATATAACAAAAAAATATTATAATAAAGAGGAAACAATCACCGCATTAAACAATATTAATATTAAAATAGATAGTGATGGTTTGGTATTCCTATTAGGGGAAAGTGGAAGCGGAAAGACCTCCTTATTAAATATACTTGGTCTACTTGATGCTCCTGATAGTGGTACAATTACCATAAACAATAAGATAATCCAGCTAGAAGAATATGATTACTATCGAAATATTATAATTGGAATCATATTTCAAGATTTTAACCTCATTCACGAATGGAATGTTTATGAAAATATTGAGATTGCTTTAGAACAACAATTCTGGGAGGGGAAATCCTCCCTCTCCGTTAAAGAGCAAATACTGAATATTTTAGAATATGTAGGACTGAAGGGATATGAAAAACGTAAAGTCAAAGAATTAAGTGGAGGACAGATGCAACGTATTGCAATCGCAAGAGCATTAGTCAAAAATCCATCTATCATTCTTGCGGATGAGCCTACAGGAAACTTGGATGACAAAAATTCGAATACTATATTTCAATTACTAAAAAAAATATCCAAAGACCATATCGTTATTGTGGTTTCACATAATGAAAAAGCTGCGAAACAATGGGGAGACCGAATTCTACGATTAAAATCTGGAAACATTACAGACGACACCTCTTTATCTTCCAATACCTATTCGTTAAAATATACAGACGAAAAAGAAGGAAAATGGACAAACTTACAAAACCTATCATTAGAAAATGTAATAGATAAAATAACCACTGCATTAATTACGGAAAAAAGGAAGGAACAATTTTCGTTTACCATTCAAAAAAATAATATGAGCAAAAAAGAAAAAATTCTCCCCCAAAATCCTTCACAATTTTCCAAAACGCAATCAGGAATAAAGTTAAAAAAAATCTTGAAATTGGTTGTTGGTTTTATGTCAAAAAGGAAAATACGTTTTTTAATTACTTCTCTATTACTCACTATTACCTTTTTTATTTTTCAACTTTTTTCAACTGCATTATTTGCAAAAATTGGCAGACCATTAAGCGAATGCATTGATGCTTCAACTCAAAATTACTTTAGTGTATACGAAAAATATTCCTATTTATCGGATTGGTATGATGAAGTAGATACTTCTGTTGGAAACACTAAAAAAATAAAAACATTTATTCAAAAAAACAAGGTAGATTATGACAAGGTAATCAAGGGATTGACTCTAAGAGATACATCTGAAAATGAAATAGAAATCAACCTTCATATTAGAAAAAACAACCTAAAGAAGAATGAAATTTGTATCACCGATTATTGTGCTTCATCTTTAGATGAAAATCTAACGAAAGGCTCTACCATTCAACTTCTTGGAATTGATTTTACAATAAAAGACATTATATCTACCGATTATCAAAAGCACAAGGACAATTACACAGATTACGATATGAATTATTCTTACATGATGTGCGAGGTCAATTCTTCTTTTGAAAATTATATTAGAAAAACTGCCACCCTCCTTGATTTACCATCGTCGGACTTTAGTCAAACTGTAGATGAAGACTATGTGTCAAGTCAGTTAGAATACGGAAATGCAACTAATCTAAATAGTAAAAATGTTGTTTCTGGCCGACTACCAGCTAATCAAAACGAAATTGTCGTATCCATACAATATGCATTGGATAATTCAATTATTACAAAAGACCAAAAGTTCAAAACAAAAAATATAAACTTTTTAGATTTACATGATAAACATTTTAAAGGAACTTATAATAGTGTTCTAAATTTGTATGATGTTTTGAAGAATATCCGTATTGTCGGTATTGTTGATGATACACCAACAGATACTATATCTATTTGGTTGGAAGAAACACAATTCAAGAAATTAAGAGAACAGTATGTTTCTAGCATTGTAAATTGGTATTTATTGAAGAACAAACAAAACGCAAGCTTTTATCAGAAAATATTTGATAATGAACTTTCGATTGATAATCCAGAAGCAGAAACAATAGAATCCTTTTATAGAACGAGAGATACTTATAAAAATGTCCTTATTTTAGCTTTATTTATATCTGCTTTCTTTTCCATTTTATTATGTGTCTCCTTTATTTCATACAGCATTATTGATAATAAAAAAAGAATTGGAATATTAAGAGCCCTCGGAACAACCAAACAAGATATCGTCAAACTTTTTTCATTAGAAACACTATTGACCGTTTTTATATCCCTGTTGTTGCAGGAAGTATTAAGTTTTGTCTTTATAAGCAAACTTAATACTTTCTTAGAAACAACCTACAACTTAAAAACCCCATTGCTATGCATTCAATGGTCTACTATTTTATTTGTTGTAATTTTTGTTATCGCAAGTACCTGTATTACTAATTTTCTTCCAATCAATAAATTATACAAAAAGAAAACAATCGAATTATTGAAAAATTAAATTGTATTTTACCTAAAAACGCTAAAAAAAAGAAAGGGCTGCCACACTATTTTCGTGCAACAGCCCTTTTGCAATTCTATTCTGCTGCCTTTGGCAATCTCAATATTGCCTTAAATAAATCTCCATCTATTTCCACATAAAACTTTCCGCTTTGTAGTTTTACAAGACTTTGTGCGATATTCAGTCCTAATCCACTTCCTTCTGTGTTTCTGGACTGATCTCCTCTTGTAAAACGCTCCATCAATTCATTGGCACTAATATTTAATTCCACACAGGAAATATTTTTAATGATTAATTCTACAAAATCTTTGTCATTGCTTGCATCTACATAGACCCGGCTTCCTGGCAATGCGTATTTTGCTATATTTCCTAAAAGATTTTCTAAAATACGCCATGCTAATCTGCCATCTGCATAAACAAAAAACTCTTTTTCGCCAATATTGTTTCGAATATCTAAATCAACCTTTTCCAGTTTTTCAGAATATTCTCCCAATGCTTGATTTACTAAAGAACCAAGATCAATTTTGGATATGTCCATAGACATTGCTCCACTAGTTGCTTTGGCTGCTTCAAACAAATCATCCGTTAATGCCTTCAATCGCTGCGATTTTTGATCTAATACAGAAATGTATTCTTTCACTTTATCCGGTTTTACATCCTCCTTTTTAATTAAGTCCACATAGGTAATAATTGACGTCAGCGGTGTCTTTATGTCATGTGACACATTTGAAATTAATTCCGTCTTTAATCGTTCGGATTTTACCATTTCATTTACAGATTTTTCCAACCCCTCCGACAACGAATTAATATCTTTCGCCATATTGTTTAAAACATCGTCCTTATCATCAATAGGAATCTGATACTTTATTTCCCCTTCTTTGACTCGTTTTACCCCATCTCGAATATTTTCCAATTTTCCAAAATGGCGGCACAACCACAGTCCAAATGCAACCATGATTGCTACCAAAATTATTTGCATAAACGCCAACCAAGTAAGGCTTTCTGTTGCAAATCCAATAAACTCTGCAAACAACCAGCCTCCACAAACAAGTATATACAAAAATATACTTGTTTTCTTTATTTTAGAGTTTGCAACCTGCTTCTTTACAACGCTTGTTATTTTTCCTATTATAGATTGCTTAAATAATATGCCACCTTTTGCTTTCCTTACAAAGGAACACAAAAATTGTACACATAATACCAAACACAATGCTATAAAAAATAACCCGCCCCATATAGTTTCCAAATGTGCCTTTATGCCAGTCAAGTCCTCTACAATACTAGCTAAACTGGAAAATAAAAGCAAAAATCCAGTTACCATAAATATGCACATCACTATCATTTCTATCTCTGTATACCACTTATCAATTGCAAGGAATTGTATTTCCTCCGTGCCAACCTTTCTTCCGCATACATAAAATAATAAAAACAAAATAACTACAAACACAATAGCAACTGCAACAATAGCTATGCATTCATTTTCTAATGTTTTTAGCACGCCATCTCCCTGCTGCTTTAGTTTATCATATTTTATCATATATTTGCCTTGTGTACGAGTGTATATCGATTGATCAATTCCAATATATATATTGTATTTTTCTGGTGTATTTAATACAGTTCCAATTGGAATATCCACTCCAGAGTACACATCATTTTGACTTTCTTTACAGAGTATTTCCGTAATGGTAGTAAGTAAAAAGCTTTTTTCCTCTTTTGTTAAAGAATGACCATTTAATGCATTATTTTTCTCGTTTTCCTTTGTCTTCAAATCTACATACTTTTTGTATTCTTTTTCATTTTCACCTTTAAAGCTATATCCACTTTCTATATCGTAATAGGTATCCCTATACGAATTATATACCAACCCGCTTTCCTCATTATACTCCAAATCCTCTAGCTGTAATCCATTTTTATCCCTATCCACCATTTTTTTCATAAATTGTCTGGCGGATGCAGATTCCAACTCATTTAAACAATTTTTTTCATAGAGTTTTGGTAAAATAGTTTTCAACATTGCCTCGTCCGCAACATTATACTCATAACGAGAACATAAACTTTCTTTTATGTTTTTCTTATACGTACTTAAATTCTCTACAATATTTTTTGCAACGAACTTTGCATACACCGGATTATTTTTACATAAATCCTGTAAAATCGTATTGATCGATAACCATGAAAAATCATATCCATCTGCATCCTCATCTACGTCATCCATATCCGTTGAATCATAAGATGATGTGGCATCCATTTCATATTTTTTTGTATATGCATCACTATAATAGTTGGTCCACTTTTTGATATACTCCTTTCCATTTAAATTGCCTTGATATAATGCAAAAATTGGAACATTTGTTATGTTATCCAAATTTTGATTGCAATTGGCAATTTCAATTTTTTTTCCGTCCTTCGTTGTTTTGCTTACGATGTATTGCAGATTCGTTGCAACGCTTTTCATGTTATCCTCTTTTTCCTTTGCAACCTCTTTTGTTTGACATTGACTGGCAATTGTATAGTCCAGAATAGCTATTGCACTTGTATTTATTTTTTTCATTAAATCTTCGTTTCCAAACAAGTCACTAGAGGAATAACGTGCAATATCTAACCTTTCATATTTTTCCCTTGTTTGTAACATCGTAACACCTAAAATCATTTCTACAACAATACATAATACCAGTAATGCATTTAACACAATCCTTACCGGTACGCTCCTACTAAATCTTTTCCACTTTGTATCCAACGCCCCACACCACCTTTACATATTTGGGTTCTTTTGCATTAATTTCAACTTTCTCTCGAATTCTTCTAATATGTACAGACACCGTATTCTCCGCATTTACACAAGGCTCTTTCCATACCTTTTCATAAATCTGATTAATCGAATAGACTCTTCCGGCATTTTCTGTTAAAAAGGCTAAAATTCCAAATTCCACCGGAGTTAATTTCTTTGGCTCTCCATCTACCCATACTTCATGGGTATCCAAGTTAATTTCCAAACCTCCGGTTTGCAATACATTATGTTTTACCTGTTCCTCCATACTTCCCAAACGAGTATAACGTCTCAATTGGCTTTTCACTCTCGCTAACAATTCCAATGGATTAAAAGGTTTTGTCACATAATCATCTGCTCCCACATTTAACCCAAGCACTTTATCATAATCTTCTCCCTTTGCTGATAAAATAATAATTGGAATATTTTTTTCTTCCCTAATGTGCATGGTTGCCTTAATTCCGTCCATTTTAGGCATCATAATATCCATTAAAATTAGATGAAGTTCTTCCTTTTTTACAATTTCCAATGCCTCAATTCCATTTTCCGCCCGAAGCACCTCATAACCTTCATTTGTCAAATAAATCTCCAGCGCATCTGCTATGGATTTTTCATCTTCACATACTAAAATTCGATACATTTTTTACCTCTTTCTTTTGTGGATTTCTTGCTAGCATTCTTTCTTCCTTCCACACTATATACTATATAATACGATTCTTAAGAAACAACATACTAAATTCCTAAGAATTTCTTAAGATTATTGTGAATGCTCAAAAATTGCACCTCTCAGTATTTTTTCTGCAAGTTTTAGCAAACATCCGTTTTTTTAATTTTAATTTTCCTGCCAATCCAAATTCCTTTTGCATCCTCTCCATGACCGATGCTCTGTGTCTTTGCAATTGGTATCTCTCTATGCCTGCAAAATGGCAATATAAGTTCCATTATTTTATTCTTACCAAATTGTTTTTCTAACTGCGAAAACGTTCCAAGTAAAACTCCCGCAACCTTTTCAAATGCCCCTATCTGTTCTAATTGATTTAGATAAGTAAGCATTAACGTAACGTCTCCACTTCTTGCCTCCAATAATAATAACTTATTCTGCAAATTTGGAAAATACTCCGTTCCTGCCAACTTTAAAAAACATCGAATATTTCCACCTACAACAATACCTTCCATTTCCCGGCCCTGATAAAATGTCCAATTATGCTTCCATGGTTTTTGTTCTATAAACTCCTGCTTCACATACCTCTCCTGCTCTATCTTATTTGCATACAACAAATTACGAACCTGATACAATACTCCAGGGTTCCCTGTTCTTGCATAAATAGCATTCAATATTACGGTTAAATCCGAATACCCTACAAATGGCTTTTTGCATTCGTTTATTTTATTATAATCTAAATACCTTAAAATTTCATTGGCAAGATTTCCACCACTCACATCAAAAATACAAAAGTTATCCACATCCTCATAGCTTTTCATTAACATTTGGGCACGTTCTTTTGGTGTACCAGAATGCCCATCTCCCCTGTCATATAAGCACTCTCCTGCATCTGCTAAAATGCCCATCTGACCTAACTTTTCTATTAAAAGCTGTATCTCTTCTTTTCTCTCTACTCCAATTCCATCGGAACAGGCCGTTAAAACAGTTTTCTTTCCTTTATTCTTGCACATTTATATTTCCTCACTTTGCTAAATTATATAAATAAAATCCTCTTGTATTGTAGTAAAAGTTGCCACCTCTATGCAAGCCCTCTTTTAGTATTTGTAACAGTTCAGCCGGGCAGAAATGATTGTGGAAATTGCACATGACTGCTAGCAGGCTAAGTGCAATTTCCACAATCATTTCTATTGGGCTAACGCCAAACATGAATACACATTGAACACTTGGCGAAGTATTTTTGAGCCTAGTAAGAAAGCGTACAGAGTGAAGTGTCCAGCCAAAAAGGATATTTTTAGTCATGTTGTATATTTTGGCACTTTATGAATGTACCCGGCTGAACTGTTACTAGTATTTAGATTTTTTTCTAAATAGATATTGACTTTTTATTTATTCCGAACTAGAATGTATTTAGAAAATTTTCTAAATACTTTTTAAGGAGGTTGCCATGAGTTTTGCCAATACCTTTAAGGCTTTATCTGATCCAGTGCGGAGAGATATTTTAATGCTTCTGAAAAATAAACGCTTGTCTGCTGGTGAAATCGGCAGCAATTTCAATATGACAGGAGCCACGATTTCCTATCATCTTCGGATTTTGAAAAAAGCAGATTTAATAACAGAAGAAAAAGAAAAGAACTTTATTTACTATCAATTGAATACTTCTGTAGTGGAAGAAACGATGCTTTGGCTTGCTCAACTGCGTGATAATTGACCAAGTTGATACTCTATTTTTTTACTACAACTAAGTACTATTAACTTTAACATTCTACTATTTACAAAGTAAACAAGACAATAGAATTACGACCAAACCATCTATCATAGAATGAAAAAAGGTTGTATCAATAAAATATTTTTCAACTAAACAGCTTCAAAAAGGAGGTTCATTATGAAAAAATTTGAAAAATGGGACACACACAAAAAGAATATTATCATAACGAGCATTTTAATTTTATTGCCTATCTTGGCAGGACTTTTGTTTTGGAATAAACTTCCTGAACAACTTCCTACACACTTTGCCGCAAATGGGAAACCTGACAAATACAGTCCAAAGGCACTTACTGTTTTTGGGTTACCTATTCTTGTGTTGGTTATTCACCTATTTTGTGTTGTATTTACATTCCTTGATCCAAGACACAAAAACTTGAGTCCAAAAGTATTTAAGCTAATACTTTATATTTGCCCTGCGGTGTCACTCTTATGTAGTTTTTGCATTTATGGGTCTGCACTTCACAATGGAGTAAACACGACATTAGCTACCTTTCTTTTTCTTGGATTGCTGTTCATTGCCATAGGAAATTATCTTCCTAAATGTCAGCAGAACAACACAATTGGTATTCGTATTCCATGGACTCTACACAATGCAGATAACTGGTACCATACCCATCGCCTGGCTGGATGGATTTGGGTATTCGGTGGTTTTATTACCGTATTTTGTTCATTGCTTGAAGTCAAACACTTATACATTATACTAATAGGAGTGTTTGCACTTATGGTACTGATTCCTATTTGTTATTCAGGTGTTTTATACTATAATAAGAAATAACAGAAAACACAATGGAAGCACCTTTCATATATTTATCAGCTTAACTGATTTATTTGAACAAAAAGAGCAAGCCTTATATCTCATTGATGTAAGACTTGCTCCTCTTTCTATCCAAACACGTTTTATCGCATTTTCTATATCTCTATTTTATTTACCTTTTGAGCAAATAAGATGTTGTCTAATAATAAGAAACGCACCTTGCACATTTATTTCAACGAAAGGATTAATCTCTTCCGGCAATTACCTCACGACCATTCATATATTTACGAAGTGCTTCTGGAATTACAACAGTTCCATCTGCCTGCTGATAATTTTCCAAGATTGCTGCGGTTGTTCTACCAATAGCAACTCCACTACCATTTAAAGTATGAATGAACTGTGCCTTATCCTTTGCACTATCTTTGTACTTGATATTTGCACGTCTTGCCTGGAATGCTTCAAAGTTTGAGCAACTTGAAATCTCTACATATCTACCATAAGATGGCATCCATACTTCAATATCATACTTCATTGCTGCGGTAAATCCTAAGTCTCCCATACAAATCTTTACTACACGATATGGTAAACCAAGAATTTGTAATACTTCTTCTGCATCTCCTGTCAAACGCTCTAATTCATTATAAGAATCCTCTGGCTTACAAAATTCAACTAATTCAACTTTGTTGAACTGATGCTGACGAATCAATCCTCTTGTATCACGACCTGCAGAACCAGCTTCGGCACGGAAACATGCTGTATATGCACAATGCTTAATTGGAAGTTTTGTTCCATCTAAAATTGTCTCACGATACATATTTGTTACAGGTACTTCTGCAGTAGGGACAAGGAAATATTCCTTTCCATCCCCTGTTACCTTATATGCATCTTCTTCAAATTTTGGTAACTGACCTGTACCTGTCATACTTGCTCTACTTACCATAAAAGGAGGGAATACTTCTTCATAACCCTGTTTTTCATGCACATCAAGGAAGAAGTTCATAATGGCTCTCTCAAGCTTTGCACCTAATCCCTTATAAAATGTAAAACGAGCACCACTTGTCTTTGCACCCATTTCAGGATCTAAAATATCTAAATCTTTACCAATATCCCAATGTGCCTTTGCTTCAAAATCAAATTTTGTTGGCTCACCAAACTTACGGATCTCTACATTTTCTTCATCACTTTTTCCTGCTGGAACAGATGGATGAGGGATATTTGGAATTGTAAGCATCCATGCATCTAATTCTTCATCTACGGTACGAACCTGTGCATCTAAATCTTTAATTTTATCTGATAACTGTTTCATTTCTTCAAATAAAGCAGTGGTATCCTTTCCTTCTTTTTTCATAATAGGAACTTGCTTTGATGCTTTGTTTTGTTCGCTCTTTAAAGCTTCTACTTCACCAAGTAATGCTCTTCTCTTAGCATCCAAATCCTTAAATTTGCTTAAATCAAATTCCTCATTTCTTGTAGATAATGCTTTTTCTACACCTTCAAAATCACTTCTCAATAACTTGATGTCTAACATGTTTTTACTCACCTTTCTTATATAAAATAATATGAATTTCAATTGTTACACCATATTTCGCCCCTATAAAACCGTAAGGTAACATATAGACTAAATACGGTTTTTTCATGCATTTTTGCTCTATCGGATACATTTTCCTATAAAACAAAAAAAGAATTCACTTTCCCCCTGCTATGGGACGAAAGGAATTCCGCGTTGCCACCCAAATTGTCTTTGCCTTAACAAAGACCTCTTGTTAGTAGTATAAAGGCTACCACCCTTTCAGCTCTTAACTGAAACATAAAGGAAGTGGAACAATAAGTCTCCTTTATCAACTCGCACCAACCGTTGACTCTCTGAAAAAATCCACTTATCTTAGCTTCCATGCATTTGCTATAAAAAAGAAATTTTTACAACTTCTTTTTATTTTTCATAGTATTTCCTCTTATTTAAAAATTACTCTAAACAAGAAGAAAAGGCTGTTGACACACATTCAATGTGACATCAACAACCTTAATTATATCGCAATCAATTATAAAATGCAACTTAAAATCTATAATTCTTCTATTGTATCTTCAATAAAAACACTTAACTCTGTTAATAAATCTTTGACAATCCAATCGTTACAAATCATTCCTTTTGAATCCTTAAGTATACGAAGAATTGGTCGGGTTGGCTGTTCTTTATTTTGTCTAAGCACAATTCCCTTTTCCCCCTGATTTGTCCGAACCATTGTCCCGGTTGGATACGCTGCAATACTTGTATTGAAAACCTTCACTACCGATAAATCAAACATGGTTCCAGCGTTTGCAATAATATATTCTATTGCCTCATGCACTTTCATTTTAGGAGAGAAAACACCATAGATCAATCGGTCAAATGCATCACAGACTGCCACAATCTTTGAACCAATTTTCATTTTATTTCCATCTATATGCATCGGATAACCGGTACCATCTATATGTTCATGATGATGCAAAATAATATCCTTTGCGGTTTGAGAAATCCATTTTTCCTTTTCCATTGCTACATATCCATAAATAACATGCATCTGCATTTCCTTTTTTTCCTTATCCGAAAAATCAGTATATTCTTTTTCTTTAATTTCTGTATTTATAAAAGTATATCCTATATCATGAAGCAAGCTACCAATTGCTATTTCTCGCACCTTTTCTCTTTTTAAACGCATTCGCAAAGCAATAAAAACAGATAATGCAGCTACGTTTATAGAATGAGAATATGCACTTTCCGATTTTTGTCTAACACCACTTACATTAAACATAATCTGCGGTTCTTCCAATAAATCTACGATAATGTCCTGTGCAACCTCTTTTAGAACTTCAAGTTTACTATTGCCACAATATATAAACTTGTCCAATGTCTCTTGAACCTCTTTTTGACATTGCTCTTTAATTTTCATTTCTGTAATATCTTTTTTTTCAATTCCGGCAGCATAGGCATCTTCGACATAAATATACTGTATTCCCAATTCCTCTAACCTATGCACATATTCTTTTTTTAAGACGATACCAGCAGACATAAGTAATGTATCATAATCGCTAATAATATCCTGTGCCAGTATTTCGTCACCTTTTATTGCTTTTATTGCTACCTTTCTCATACCCCGACACACTCTCCATCTATAATGTTATGCCTTTATCTTTATACTCTAGAATTAAGAGCCATTTCCAAAGCCTCTTTTTCTTCTTCCGCTAAAATAACAAAAGATTCTCCCTTGATAATTTCTTTTACATATGTATAACATCCTTCACCTGTACTATGCATAGAATTAATAATAAAACCATCATTTTTTTCATTTAACATAGCCAATGCAAAGCTCAATTTTCCACCCATCTGAAATGCATCATATCGTACAACGCCTACTTTTTGATAAGCATACAGCAATGTTTCATCTATTTTTTCCAAACGAGAATCAATCTGTTTTGTTTTTTCTATTAAAGCATCTACCTGACCAAATTTCTTTCCAAATGCCTTTTCCAGACTAACAGCCTCTTCGCCTTGCATAAACTTCTCATATCGTTTTGTCAATCGACTATTTTTGTGAAACAATACAAGAATCAAAATCAATAACAATACTGAAAATGCAGCCAGTCCAATTACTACAAAGCTTCCATCTATTCCTATTGTATCAAATAAATTCATTTTTCTCTACCCATTCCTTTCTTTTTGTTATGAATTTTGTTACTGTTCACACCTAAGTGCGACCAATAAACAGTTTGGACAATGCTACACATGAAAAATTGCCCAAAACTGCACATGATAGACTTTTATATGGTATTTTCGATACTGAAAATACCTATCTGTAAACAGTAACTGAAATTTTATACAGTCACTCAAGAATCCCTTTGCAATATTTATCGTTGAATAGACATCAATAATTCAATGATTCTTTCTAAATCTTCAGGAGAATAGTATTCTATTTCTATTTTACCTTTTTTCTTTGATTTTTTCTGTATAGACACTTTAGTACCTATTACATTTTCTACTTTTTCCTGTAAATCCTTATAAAACAAATCCATTTTATCTTTTTTCTTTTCTTTTGGTTCTTTTGGTGTCTTTTGCAATTTACGAACCAATGTTTCAGTTTCTCGCACACTCATCTTTTCATCAAAAACTTTTTGTGCTACAAGTTCTTGTTCTTTTGGATCCTCAATTGGAATCAAAGCTCTTGCATGTCCACTACTAAGCATTTCTTCAATTAGCATTTCTTGTACCTTGGGACATAACTTTAACAATCGCATAGAGTTTGTAATTGCTGTCCTACTCTTTGATACACGTTCTGCCAACTCATCCTGCTTTAGTTTGTATTCACTAATCAATTTTTGATACGCCATTGCCTCTTCAATTGGATTCAAATCTTCTCTTTGAATATTTTCTATTAATGCAATTTCAATTATTTCCTGTGAAGAATAATCCTTTACAATAGCAGGTACTTCTTTTAATCCAGCAATTCTTGCTGCCCTCCATCTTCTTTCTCCTGCTATAATTTCATAATGCTTTCCTTTTTTTTGCAATAATAGTGCCTGCAACACACCATACTGCTTAATGGAATCCGCCAGCTCTTGTAAAGAATCTTCATTAAATTTTCTTCTTGGTTGCTCACGGTTTGGTTCAATTTCTGTAATTTTAATCATTGTTTCTCTGGATGAATTTTCTATTGTTGATTCCTTATTACTGTTCTTAGTTGGTTCTTTTGAAATTTTTTTTGGAATCATAGAATCTAGTCCTTTTCCTAATCCCATTGATTTTGCCATTTTTAATCTCCTTTCTTCTATATATACATACACACTCTACTTTTAGAAATATATTTTTACGCATAGTATGCAATTTTCTGTTAAACAATAGCACAGATAATACTAGCAATTAGTATACACCAACACAAAATGACAGGTATAGCGTAATACCATCTTTTTGTAATTTTCTTATTTTTTTTGCTATTCTCCTCAGCTTTACATCTGCTTTTTTCTAAAATATTTTTAGGAATAAGTTTAATTGTTAAACCTATCATTACTGGTAATAAAATAACATCATCTACATATCCAAGTATAGGAATAAAATCTGGAATAAGATCTATAGGAGAAAGTGCATATGCAACCGTAATGCCAGCCATTATTTTTGCAATAATCGGTGTATCTTTGTCTTTTAAAGCAAAAAACAAAGTTGGAATCTCCGACTTTATTTTTTTTACTTTAGCTTTCCAGTCCATGTCTTATTTCCTCAAACCATCGAACTTTTTCAGGATTACAGGAATGATTTCCTATATGTTTTTCCATCCAAATCATATTATACCAATGATTAAATTTGTAACCACATTTATAAAATTCTCCCACTACTCGATAACCCATTTTTTTATGAAATTTCATACTATCATTGGATAAATGAACATCTTCCACTGGTGTATAGGCAATACAGGCATTTACATTTAAAATATTTTGTTTTTTCAAACATTCTTCTAATGCATTGTATAGTATATTTCCAATGCCAGCCCTTTTTTTATTTTTTTTCACGTAGATACTAGTCTCGACCGCCCAGTCGTATGCTTTTCTTTCATGAAACATATTTGCATAAGCATATCCCACAATTTCTCCGTCACTTTCCGCAACAAGATAAGGGTAGCGTATTAGAATAGAATTTATTCGCTTTTTAAATTCTTCTACTGTTGGCAATTCATATTCAAAAGTAATCGCTGTATTTTTTACATAGGGAGCATATATTTCTAATAACTCTTCTGCATCTTGCTCTGACGCCACTCGAATGTTTATTTTAGAATTCACTTTCACACCTCCACACATGTAACAGTAAATGTTTCACGTGAAACATTTTACTGCATTTCTGCATTTTCAATTACTTCTTCTGCCAAATCTCGATATGCCTCTGCTCCTGCAGATCTTGTATCATATAAAGTAATTGGTTTGCCATGACTAGGTGCCTCCGCAAGTCTAACATTTCTAGGTATAATTGATTTATATACTGTTTGATTTAAATTTTCTTTTACATTTTCAACAACCTGTAATGAAAGATTTGTTCTAGCATCGTACATTGTGAAAACAACACCTTCTATTTCTAATGTAGGATTCAAACGTTCTCGTACCAAGTTAATTGTATGTATAAGCTGAGATAATCCTTCTAACGCAAAATATTCGCACTGAATCGGAACTAGCACAGTGTCAGCTGTTGTCATTGCATTTACCGTCAAAGTATTTAATGATGGTGGACAGTCTATAATAATAAAATCATAGCTATCTCTTATTTTTTCTATCTGCTTTTTTAGTATAAATTCCTTATCATCGATTCCTATTAACTCTATTTCGGCTCCAGCAAGATTTACATTTGATGCCAATACTGAAACATTTTCCAAAACATCATTAATAATGCATTCTTCAAGACTACTCTCTCCCAGTATAAGTTCATATACTGTATTTTCTATCTCATTTTTATCAATACCTAATCCGCTAGACATATTTCCTTGAGGATCAATATCGATCGCTAAAACTTTTTTTCCTTTTTCCGCTAAACATGCAGATAAATTTGTTGCAGTTGTTGTCTTGCCTACACCACCTTTTTGGTTTGCGACAGCAATAATTCTACCCATAAACCATTCCTCATTTCCTGTTAATCTTATTAATGTGTGAAGAAAACAACTATGAAAAACACACTGTACGAGTTTCTCAAGTTGACGCTGTAGTCGCCAGGGTCTTACGTAGGTGTAGACTTTGGCTCGTTACTCGCGTAAATACAGACAAATGTTTCACGTGAAACATTTGAAAGAAAAGACAAGCGGATATTCGCAATCCGCTCTACTACCTGCCCATAACACGATTAGCTGCTATCGCAGCATATCAGAAGTGGTTTCTACCCCTCCTCCTGATACAAGTACGTCCCCACCCACCACTTATTGCTCTACGCAATAGAAGTGTGAGACTTTCTTAATTGTGTTAAACTATATCTCTTTAAAGTTGACAAACATTTCTAGTCATACTTTGCAGTAAGTTAAAATCACGCAATGATTATTATAGCACCTTTCAAACGCTATATCTATAAGAATGAAAAATTTTTGCGAAACATTTTGTGCTACACTCTTATAGAGTATCTAAATACATACAATATATACTGTTGCACTTGCAGCTAAAGTATTTATTACATATGTGTGTGGTCACATTTTTGCAAGAATCTTTCCTATGCATCTGTATACATCATGTAAAGTGTTTTACTCTATAGAATGCATTTTTTATAGAGTAAAATATAAACGACTTTATATTTGTAATTCCTACATATATAAAGTCGTTTTTCTACTCTATCTTATTAGTCAAGCAAATATTGAGATCCTCTCTGGCTACTTGCTCATAACACGATTAGATGCTATCGCAGCATATCAAAAAGGGCTTATACCCCTCCTGATACAAACAAGTTCCCCACTTCTATTGCGTAGAACAATAAAAGTGGGGAACTTGCTTGATAGCGTTAAATTTCTACAAATCCATTTTTTATTGCATACACTGCTGCCTGAGTGCGATCTGATACATTAATCTTACGAAATATATTAGAAACATGATTTTTTACTGTTTTCTCGCTAATCATAAGTTTTTCTGCTATTTCTTTGTTATACATTCCCTCGGCAATTAGTTTCAATACTTCCATTTCTCGTTTTGTCAATCCCTCTGCTACTTCAGAAGTATTTTCTTGCATACGCTTCATGAGTAAAGGTGCTAACGATGGCTGAATATAGTTTTCCCCATGATGAACAGAAAAAATAGCTTTTCGTAGTACCGCTAATTCCGAATCCTTCAATACATATCCATTCACTCCAATTTCAACGGCCTTTAAAAGATACTCCACTTCATTGTGTATTGTCAAAATAAGCACTTTTCTTGGAATACCTGTTTCTTTTAATTTTTGTAACATTTCCAATCCATTCATTTTTGGCATATTTACATCCAACAAAATTACATCCGGGTCTGTTTTCTCTATAATCTTAATTCCTTCTTCTCCATCACCAGCTTCGCCAATTATCTTGATATCCCCATCCATCTCTAGTAACTGCTTGATTCCTTCACGAACCATAACATGATCATCTACAATTACAACTTGAACCTGTTCCATTCAAATCTCTCCCCCTCCATTATTTCATATATACCCACACATATAATCTTAATTTTCTTTTCTATTACCAATCATAAGAAACTTTCTTTGGCATTTCTTCCAATACGCTATATGGTATGGAAATAGACACCTTTGTTCCATTACCCGGACTACTTTCTATAGAAAATGTACCAGACAATAATTGTGCTCGTTCTTTCATAATAGACAAACCAAATCCAGAACTCTTCTTATCTTCACTGTTACCAATCTGCTCTTTGTCAAATCCTATTCCATCATCCTCTATTGTAACTTCTATTTCATCTTCCCAATAGGAAATTACTATAGATACATTTTTTGCTTTCGAATATTTAAAAATGTTATTACACGCCTCCTGAATAATACGAAATATTGTTAATGTCACAACAGATGGCAAATCAATTTCATCGCTTTCGGATGTTACTCGAATCTGAAATTTCATATCCGCATGCTCTTCTTTATTTTCCTCAACAAAGCGCTGTATGGTAGGCACTAACCCTAAATCATCAATAGACATAGGTCGTAAATCATAAATAATTTGCCGCATATCGTCAATAGATGCTCGTATATTTTCCATCATAGATACAAGCTCTAACTTAACTTTAACTGCATCTTTGTCAATCATCTTACTACAATATTCTGTCTTATGAATAATATTCGTCAGGCTTTGAACTGTTGAATCATGTAAGTCACGGGCAATTCTCTTACGTTCCATTTCCTGTGCCTCTAAAATAGAAATACCACTGGCTGAAAAATTATCTTTTACCACTTCTTCTGTTTCTTCCTGGTTTGGCTTATGTTCCTTCATAAATAAGACAATCTTTCCCATAGTATTTATTTTTTGATTGATTTCCGTTAATTCACCTTTTATTCGTTCTGTGTTTTCGTGTTCTTCTAAAATATTCTGCGTAATATCTTCCAATTTTTCCCTGTTTTTTGCACAGACGGGATTAAAAAAACTAATATTGTCTTTCAATTTTTCTTCAATAACAATTTTATCTCGACGCAAAGATTCCACTTTTCTATGAGAATCTTCCAATTGCCGTATCACTTGATTTTGTTTTTCTTCTATCTTCATCAATATTTCTCTTAGAAATATTTCCATCTCCTCATGTTCTGTCAAAATAAACCCTCCCAGGAAAAAATCAGCTTTTATATTATATATCGGCATATTACGCCATTTTTTATAGATGTCAAGGATATTCGCAATCCGCATTGCTACTTGTGTAACAGTTCAGCCGGGCAGAAATGATTGTGGAAATTGCACATGACTGCTAGCAGGCTAAGGCAATTTCCACAATCATTTCTATTGGGCTAACGCCAAACATGAATACACATTGAACACTTGGCGAAGTATTTTTGAGCCTAGTGAGAAAGCGCCCCCTTGTGGGACACATTGAACACTTGGCGAAGTATTTTTGAGCCTAGTGAGAAAGCGTACAGAGTAAAGTGTCCAGCCAAAAAGGATATTTTTAGTCATGTTGTATATTCTGGCACTTTATCAATGTACCCGGCTAAACTGTTACCTACTTGCTCATATAAAAGCGGCACTGCGTGCCTTACGAGGTACAAGGCTTGAACCCCACACCTCTCACAAGAGCACCCACCGCCTAAAGGCAGTGGGTTTTCTTGCTCTTTTATAAAACATTATATCTTACTGCAAAACATTTGTAAAATAAATTCCTTTAAATTTTATTGTATCTAACTCCTATATTGTTTATAATAAAAATAGTACACTAGCTAAGTGATAACATAATAGAAAAGGCAAACGGTCTGTTTCATATAGACTTACTCAAAGAAAATCACTCGACATAGATAACAGCTTTTGCCATTAACTGCATAAACATATAATATAAAACAGGAGGCTTTTTATGAAACGAAACAAAAAAACTTTTCTCGAGATTATTAGTGGCGCTATTTTAACATTATCCTCTATTTACGCAATTAATCATATTATATTTTTTCTTGCAACCAAACTGGAACAATTGAATAAAAAAAATGGAGAATTCTACAAACATGCCCATGGGAAAATTTACTACGAAAAAAAGGGATCCGGAACTCCATTACTTTTGCTGCATGATTTAGATTGTTGCAGCTCATCTTATGAATGGAATGAAGTTGTAGATTCCTTTGCAAAAGAACATACTGTTTATACCGTTGATTTATTAGGTTGTGGTCGTTCTGATAAACCTCGTATTACCTACACCAGTTACCTATACGTGCAATTACTGTCTGATTTTATTCATGAAGTGATTTGCGACACTCCTGATGTAATTGTAACAGGAAATACTGCTCCTATCGCAATTATGCTTCAAAAACTTCATAAAAATAGCTTTGCACATATGATTATGGTTAATCCATTAGATTTCAATAAAGCATGCAATATGCCAACAAATACTGACAGCTATAAAAAAGAACTTTGCAATACTCCGATTTTAGGTACTTTAGCTTACTGTATTCATACCTCAAAATCTGCACTATTAAAACGTTTTCATACAGAATACTTTTTTGATAAAACGGGTAAAGAACTCCCTTATTTACGCAGATACCATGAGGCAGCACATTTAAAGGGAAGTTCCAGCAAGTTTTTATTTTCCAGCATGCAATGCCATTATTTGGGCTGCAATGTAGTAAATGCCTTTTCTGAATTGGAGCAATCGATATTAGTTATTTTAGGTCAGGATATGAGCAATACAACCGAACTATCAGACTGTGTTATTTCACTAAATCCACAAACTGAGATTGCAATTATTCCAAACAGTAAATACTTACCACAAATTGAACTTCCTGCTGATTTTGCAGACATTTGCGAAACCTTTCTTGCTAAAAATACAATTGAGTAATAAAAAAAGGGTATTTAGCCATAAAATACCGACCTCCAATCGTTAGATTTTTAGGTCTAACTTTTGGAGGTCGGTGCAAATGCAATATCCTTTTTTATTTTGCTATTTTACAATGGTGCCTTCGAAGGTTTTCCTCCACCTCTTGGATATTTTTTATTTGTACTTTCTTCTTTATCAATTACAATCAATGCTCGCTTAATATCTGAATCTGGCAACTGAAACTCTTCAATAGATGCTAATGTACCACCCAAGGTTAAAATTGCATGATCTGCCTGATCTAATTCCTCTTCTATTTCACCTGATTTGTAGGACACAAAGCTTCCTCCCACCCTAACAAAAGGAATACAGTATTCAGATAAAGTAGCTAAATTTGCAACGGCTCTTGATACGACCAGATCAAAAGCTTCTCTATATTTACTCTTTTGTGCAAATTCTTCTGCACGTCCATGATACGCTTCAATGCCTTTTAATCCTAACTTTTCTATTACCTCTTTTATAAAATTAATACGTTTATTTAAAGAATCTAATAGAACAATTTTCATCTGTGGAAATGCAATTTTTAATGGTATTCCAGGAAAACCTGCACCGGTTCCCAAATCTAAAACCTTTATTCCGTCTTCTATTTCTACTGCATATACTAATGATAAACTGTCTAGAAAATGTTTTTGAACTACATCCTCCCACTCTGTAATGCCTGTCAAATTCATTACCTTATTCTTTTCCACCAATAATTCATAATATGCAATAAATTGTTGAAATTGTTTCTCTGTTAATTCAATTTCCAGTTCTTTTAAACCTTCCTTAAATGCCTCCAAAGAATACATATTTTTTGCCTCCATTCCTACTGTTCTGTTGCCTTATGATGATACTGCTCCAAATAAACGAGTAAAACAGATATATCTGCAGGCGAAACTCCAGAAATACGTGATGCCTGCCCTACCGATTCTGGACGTATTTCATTTAATTTTTGTTTTGCTTCTAAACGTAAACTATATATCGCATCATAATCAATGTCTTGTGGAATTCTTTTTTTCTCCATCTTTTTAAATTGTTCCACTTGCTTTAATTGTCTCTTTATATATCCCTCATATTTTAATTGAATATTTACTTGCTCTATAATATCTTTTGTTAAAACCTCTCTCTTTTTATCGATTGGTGCAAGATATTCATACTTTAGTTCTGGTCTTCGAATCAACTCTGCTAAAGTAGCACCAGAATTTAAAGGCGTACTATTATAGGATTCTAATAAATCATTTACTGTCTTATTTGCGCCTACTGTAACCTTCTCTACACGAGCAATTTCATCTTTTACTGCCTGTTGTTTACGCAGGAATTTTTCATACCGTTCCTCATCAATAAGACCAATTTCATGTCCAATTGGTGTTAATCTTACATCGGCATTGTCTTGTCGAAGCAGTAAACGATATTCCGCTCTTGAAGTCATCATACGATATGGTTCATGTGTTTCCTTTGTCACTAAATCATCAATCAATACTCCAATATACGCCTGGCTTCGATCCAATATTAGTGGTTCCTTGCCTAATAATTTCTGTGCTGCATTAATGCCGGCAATCAACCCCTGTGCCGCTGCCTCCTCATAACCGGAACTTCCATTAAACTGTCCACCACTAAATAATCCCTCTATCTTTTTAAATTCCAAAGATGGTTTTAGTTGCATTGGATTAATACAATCATATTCAATGGCGTATGCATTTCTTACAATCTTTGCATGTTCCAGGCCCGGAACAGAACGATACATTTTTATCTGTACATCTTCTGGCAATGAACTAGACATTCCACCAATATACATTTCATTTGTATAATTGCCTTCTGGTTCAATAAATACCTGATGCCTGTTTTTATCTGCAAAACGAACAACTTTATCTTCAATGGAAGGACAATATCTTGGACCGGTTCCTTGAATATTGCCAGAATAAAGTGGGGAACGATCCAAATTATCTCGAATAATTTTATGCGTTTCCTCGTTGGTATAGGTCAGCCAACAAGACACCTGATCTTTCTTTATCTCTTCTTCTGTATTTGTAAAGGAAAATGGAACAATCTCTTCATCTCCAAACTGTTCTGCCATTTTGCTAAAATCAATCGAACGCTTGTCAATTCTTGCAGGTGTACCTGTTTTAAAACGATACAATTCAATGCCTAATTCCTTTAAACTATCCGATAAATAATTTGCTGCGGATAAACCATTTGGTCCTGTATAATTACTCACTTCTCCATATACGCAACGGGATTTTAAATATACACCAGTACATAATACAACCGCTCTACATGGATATACCGCATTAGAATAAGTCTGTACACCTGTTATCTTCCCATCTTCTACAAGAAGCTTTGTAATTTCTGCCTGCTTTAAAGTTAAATTATCCGTATTTTCAATGACACGACGCATTTCTCTTGTATAGTCCTGCTTATCTGCTTGTGCACGAAGGGAATACACCGCAGGTCCCTTTGACTTATTTAACATCTTGGATTGAATATACGTCTTATCAATATTTTTTCCCATTTCGCCGCCCAACGCATCAATCTCTCTTACAAGATGACCTTTTGAACTACCGCCTACATTAGGATTACAAGGCATTAATGCTACACTATCCATACTAACGGTAAACATAATCGTATTTAACCCAAGCCTTGCACAGGCAAGAGCTGCCTCACAACCTGCATGTCCTGCACCTACTACACAAACATCATACGCTTCATATTCATACATCGTTTTGTTCCTCTCTTCTCTATTTTCCTACACAAAATTCTGAAAAAATCTTATTTATCAAATCTTCCTCTACCGTTTCACCAATAACCCGACCAAGTGTCTCATAGGCATTCATTAAATCAATAGAATAGAAATCTTCCGGCATTTGATTTAGAATACTTTCTTTTACCTGTTTTAAACTTTCCAACCCTTCTACAATGGCTTCCTTTTGTCGCATATTTGTAATGTAAACTTCATCGTTAAAAGATATTTTACCCTGATAAAACATTTCTTTTAAAGTTTCTTCTAATACTGGAATCCCCTGCTCTAGTTTCGCTGAAATAGATAGAATCTTACTATCTTCTATTTCATATTTTAATAATTCATCCTGAATATCCTGTTTTGAAACAACTACATCTAAATCCTGTTTATTTAACAAAACAACAACCTTTGTTTTTTGAAGTTTTTCCTTTAAAAATTCTAAAATTAATTTATCATTTTCATCTAAAGGTCTTGATGAATCTACAACATATAAAATTAAATCTGCCTGATTTGCCGAATCTCTTGCTTTTTCTACACCTATCTGTTCTACAACATCCACAGTCTCACGAATTCCGGCTGTATCCTTTATATGAAGCATTACAGAATCTAGTAAAATAGTCTCTTCAAGTGTATCTCTGGTTGTTCCTTCAATATCCGTAACAATAGCACGCTCTTCCCCTAATAATACATTTAATAGAGATGATTTACCCGCATTTGGTTTTCCCAAAATTACCGTTTCAATTCCCTCTTTTAAAATTCTACCGTTATCAGCCGACTTCACTAGATGATTTAATACTTTTATATTTTCCTCAACTCTACCTAAAAGTTCCTCTCCAAATCCGTCTACACTAATATGTTCCGGATCATCCAAAGCTGTTTCAATAAAGGCTGTATCATGTAATATACTTTCACGTACGCTACGAATCTTTTCTAAAACACTTCCTCTTAACTGTGTCAGGGAACTAGATAATGCATATGCGTTTTTAGCGTTAATTACATCTATTACAGCTTCCGCCTGTGACAAATCCAAACGTCCATTTAAAAACGCCCGTTTTGTAAACTCCCCTGGTTCCGCAGTCCTTGCTCCATACTTGATTACAGTCTCCAATACTTTCCGTGTAACCGTAATACCGCCATGGCAATTAATTTCGATTACGTTCTCTCTTGTATAAGTATTAGGTGCCTTCATAACCGCTACTAATACTTCGTCAACCAATTCTTCTCCATCATAAATATATCCATAATGTATCGTATGGCTTTCCTGCTGGGAAATTATCTTTTTGCCTGATTTGGAACGATAAATTTTATCAATGATAGCAAATGCATCTTCTCCACTAATACGAACAATACTAATTCCACCATTACTCATACCAGTAGCGATAGCTGCAATAGTATCTGTCTTCATATTTCTCTCAAACCTTTCTATGCGAAAAGAAGGGGTTTTTACAAACCCCTTCTTTCTCTCTATTCTCTACTGTCTTCATTTACAGAGTTGTTTGTCTCTGCTGGAGCTTCTCTATTTTCTCTTGGCTCAAAATTTCTTTTGTCATATCCGCCTCTATTATAATTGCTCTTCCTGTAATTACGATTATATTTTTTGTATCCATTATTTCTATTATTATAATCGCGATACCCTTTCTTCATTGCTACTACTACTTTACGATTTGGCTCTTCGCCCTGGCTATAAGTTTCAACCATCTTATCATTTTGCAATGTAGAATGAATAATCCGTCTTTCATACGGATTCATTGGTTCCAGTTCAACCGACTTCTTTGTCTTTTTTACCTTTGAAGCAATATTTCTTGCAAGATTCTCAAGTGTTTCTTTTCTTCTTGCTCTATAATTTTCTGTATCCAATTTTACCTTGCAATACGTATTGCTTTCCTTATTTACAACAAGGCTAGTCAAATATTGTAAAGAGTCTAGTGTCTGACCTCTTTTTCCAATGAGCAATCCCATCTCTTTTCCTACAATATTTATATCGATTCGATTTTCCTCTGCATCACATCGAACTTCAAGCTCTGCATTAATCCCCATATGCAAGCAAACCTTTTTCAAAAATGATTCTGCAACTGCTCCAAATGCATGAATATCTATCTCTTCTGTCTCACTTAACATTTCTGTGTTTTCCTCTGGAACAACTGCTTCTTCCTTTCTCACACGTTCTATAATTTCTTCAGTTTCCTCATTTTCTTTCAAACGTACTCGAATTTTAGCAGGTTTAGCAAACAATCCTAACAGACCATTGGTCTCCTTTTCGATTACTTCATAATCTACATTATCACTTGAAGTACCAAATTGATCCAAAGCAATGTCCAATGCTTCACTGACATTCTTTCCTGTGAATTCAACCCACTCCATTTTTAATCCCCCTTATTTCAATCCTTGCTCTTGTCCATCATATGCGCGATTGAAGAAATACTTCCTTTTTCATAAGATGCATCCTTATCCTGCTTAACATCCTTTTTATTTGTATTCATCTTTGCAATATCATTTACACTTGAGCCTGTACGCATATTGGCAACATTCTTAATACTGCCATCCGATGCTTCCAAATGCAATTTTTCTCTCTTCTTTTGTGCTTTTTCCATATTTTTAGCAATTTCAGCATCCATATCAATCTGATCCATATATTTATTTACAAAAATCTGTTGAATAATACGAAATGCACTACTTGATAACAAATAAATACCGTTACCAATTGGGAACATCAAACAGAAAAATCCCGACATCAATGGCATAACCGTATTCATAGATTTCATAGTTGTTGCCGATGGATTTGACCGATCAATTTGCTGATTGCTCATCATAAAATGCGTTTGTACATACTGCAAAATAACAGATAAAATCGGAATAATTAAACCTGGCCATGGCTTTGTCAATGGTGTCTCTGCAAGATTCAAATTACCAAAAATACCATTTACATGCATAATTTTATCTGCATTTCTTGTTACAATTGCTAATTGATCACCAGTAAAGAACTGTGCAAAAGCATTCCAATTTTCACGACCAAACTTTGTAAATACATCAATAATATAGTCTGAATTTTGTTTAAACATATCAATATTTGCACTATTCCATGTAATTGTACTTACATTCAAATTTTTTCCATTGTCTAACAAATATTGCAATGCATCTGTATTTCCTGTTGTTAAGTTCGCAATTGTTTCGTATATTTCTTTAATCTGTGGCACATATGCCGGAATAGCATAAATAACACGATACAATGCAAAGAAGACGATCATTGTAATAATCATCGGTAAACATCCACTAGAAGCAGATGTTCCATATTTTTCATACAATGCTTTCAATTCCTCTTGTTGTGCATACATGGAAGCATTGTCTTTTTTTCCTTTATATTTTTCCTGAATCTTTTGCATTTCAGGCTGCATTTTTGATTGCATTTTAGAAAATTTTTGCTGTTTAATTGTAAAAGGCAGCATTAAAAGATTAATACTAAATGTAAAGATAATAATACTAACTGCCGCATTTTCAATACCAAAATGTGCTAAAAAATTATAAATAGCACTCATAATGTAACCGAGCACTCTTGCAATCGGTCCTAAAAACTTGCCACTATACTGTGTCAAATAAAAACTAAACACGTTCTAATCCTCCTTGAGTTTACTTTACACTCTAGGGCACTGGATCATAACCACCTTTGGCAAAAGGATTACAGCGCAGAATACGCCATATCGTTAATAAACTTCCCTTTATCACACCGTGTCGTTCCAATGCTTCAATCGCATATTGCGAACAAGTCGGCGTATAAATACAGGTACTATGTCCCTTTAAAGGAGATAAAAATTTGCGATATATCTTAATTAAAAAAATTAATAGTTTTCTCATTTACATCATCTTTTCATCTAAATTTAAAACATTATGAAGCTTACCTAAATGCATTACTGCACTGTTAATATCCCAATAGTTTTTTCCTTTTGCTGTATTTCTGGCTATTACAACAATATCCAGTCCACACTGAAACTTATGTCCGTTCAATCGAAAACTCTCTCTGATCAATCTGGCTAATCGGTGTCTCACAACACTATTACCAACTTTTTTACTTACAGAAACACCGATTCTATTTTTGTCCAATTCATTTTTCATGACATACATTACTAAATATTTGTTGGCATACGATTTCCCATATTTATATACTTTTTGAAAATCCTGATTCTTTTTTAATGATTCTGACAATTTCAAAATCTCCAATTCTAAAGCTATTCTTTTCTCAAAAATTATTCATAGAAAACAAAAGGCCACAAATATTGCGACCTAAGCGGATAATTTCTTTCTTCCTTTTGCTCTTCTGCTAGCTAAAACTTTTCTTCCACTCTTTGTGCTCATTCTAGCTCTAAAACCATGAACCTTTGATCTTGATCTTTTCTTTGGCTGAAATGTCATTTTCATAATTGCTGCACCTCCTTAAAAATAGTATAGGCATATTTAGACTATTTTAACTAAATATCATGTCTCATTATAGTATGAAAACATTTTTTCGTCAAGCATTTTATTCCCATTTTTCTCTAAATGGATAGAGCCGCTCTGTTAAACAAAACAGATCGTCTACATTCTTTTCCATAAATTTCGTAATCTCCAAAATTAAGGAGTGTGTATAAAAGTAACCATTTTTGTCTCAGAATCTGAATCTGCACACATTGTGGATGATAGTTATCAACTTATCCACATTTTGTTGATAACTTGTGGATAAATCTTTCTAATTTCGTGGATAACCAGAATCCTGACGTCCATTTTTTGTTGAATCTTCAACATTTTTTGCCTCTGTGATTCTTTTGCATAAAGTTATACACATTTTTGTGAATAGACAATATTTTTTTTATTTTCCACATTCTTTTTTCCTGTTATACACATATCTATCCTCAAAAAATTACAACTGCCATTGAAAAAAACTGAATTTTAGTATAAAATAAAGTAAATATGTCTGCCTAATTTTTGGGCTGCTTTAGACTTTGGAAGAAAAATTAAACGAAAGGATGCCACAAAGCTTTCTTCCATAGATGTGTTTGTGGCAATATCATCAGCATTTAGCTCCATGATATGCATTGGGTACAAGTATGAAAGAAACGCTAATCGCAAATTGGGATACAATTTTACAACAAGTAAAAACAGAACACTCCATTTCTGAGGTTGTTTTTCGTACATGGCTTCAACCACTTAAAATTTATTCCGTTGAAGCTGGTATTATTACTGTTTCAGTTGACGAGGCTAAGGTTGGAACAGCCAGTATACCTTACATAACTACAAAATTTTCCGTTCCGTTACAGGTTACGATTGAAGAAGTTATGGGGGAACATTTTGACCTTAAATTTGAACTTGCGCGTGACTTAAAAGAACGGGAAGTGGAAGAAACGGTTAAGCCAAAAACGAAAAAAATATCCGGTTCCTCCTATTTAAATAGTCCACAAAATATTGCAACTTCACTGAATCCTCGTTATACCTTTGATACATTTGTGGTTGGTAGCAATAACAGTCTTGCACATGCAGCATCTTTAGCAGTTGCAGAAAGCCCTGCTGAAGTATACAACCCACTGTTTATTTATGGAGGCGTTGGTCTAGGAAAAACGCATTTGATGCATTCCATTGCACATTATGTACTGGATCACAATTCAGATGCTAAGGTACTTTACGTAACAAGTGAAGTCTTTACAAACGAACTGATTGAGGCTATTCGTAATCGTTCCGACACATCCTCCATACAGGAATTTCGCAAGAAATATCGTAACATCGACATCCTATTGATCGATGATATACAGTTTATTATAGGAAAAGAAAGTACGCAGGAAGAATTTTTCCATACATTTAATGCGCTACACGAATCTAAGAAACAGATTATTATTTCCAGTGACAAACCACCAAAAGAATTTGAAACATTAGAAGAACGACTTCGTTCCCGTTTTGAGTGGGGGTTACAGGTAGATATCCAAGCGCCGGATTACGAAACTCGTATGGCTATCCTTCGTAAAAAGGGAGAGTTAGAGGGTTATACCATTGATGATGAAGTACTTAAATATATTGCAACCAATGTAAAATCAAATATTCGTGAGATAGAAGGCGCATTGACCAAAATTGTTGCTGTGTCCAGATTAAAAAATATAGAAGTAAATGTAGTTCTTGCTGAAGAAGTTTTAAAAGATTTGATTTCTTCTGATGTTAAGAAAAATGTGACCGTAGAATCCATTACTGAAATTGTAGCAGAACACTTTGGCATTACCCCTGCTGATATTCTTTCTTCAAAAAAAAGCAGAAATATTGCGCATCCAAGACAAATCTGTATGTATTTATGCAGAGATCTGACAGAAATTTCATTAAAAGAGATTGGTGACAAGCTCGGCAAACGTGACCATTCTACTATTTTACATGGATATAACAAAATTAATGAAGATATTAAAACAGACGCCTCTTTGCAAAGCATCATCGATGTCCTTAAGAAAAAGATTAATCCACAGTAATTTGTGAATCTTTATGTGGATTTCATGTGGATAGAATCTTTGGGTATTTTCCCCAGATTCTATTCACTATTTTTCAACTAGTTTTACGAGTAAAATTCACATTTTGTGAATCTCTGCACAACTTGATTTTTCTTAGCTTTCGCAGTTATTCACATTTTCACACCCCCTATTAATACGAATACTATAATTAATTAATTATCTATATGACTTTATGTCCGAAAGGAGTTATTCACAACCATGCAGATTAGATGTAAAAAATCCAATTTACTTAATAGCGTTAACATTTCATTACGTGCAGTTACATCCAAGACTACATTACCTATTTTGGAGTGTATTGTAGTAGAAGCACAAAACGATACCATTAAATTAATATCCAATAATCAGGAATTAGGAATTGAGACAATTGTAAAGGGTGAAATAATAGAAAACGGTAGTATTGCAATTAATGCCAAGCTGTTTTCTGAAATTATCCGTAAGTTACCGGATAGTGATGTAACATTTACTACAACAGATTCCTTTATGGCAAATATTCAATGTGAAAAAGCCAAGTTTAATTTAATGGGAAAATCCAGTGAAGAGTTTCCAGTACTTCCTACAGTAGAAACAGACAAGTCTATTCGTATTTCTGATTTTGCATTAAAGGAAATCATACACCAGACAATTTTCTCTGTTTCTGATAATGAAAACAACAAAATAATGACAGGTGAATTATTTGAAATTAAAGGCGATGTTTTTAAGGTTGTATCATTGGATGGACATCGTATTTCTATAAGAAAGATTCAATTACATGAATCTTATGAAGATACCAAAGTTATTGTGCCGGGAAAAACATTACAGGAAATAAGCAAGATTCTTTCTGGTGAATTAGATCAGATTGTAACCATTTCGTTTACAGATAAACATATTTTATTCTCGTTCGATCACACAACTGTTTTATCTCGTTTGATAGAAGGAGAATATTATAAAATTGAGCAAATGCTTTCGGACAATTATGTAACAAAAGTAAATGTAAATAATAAAGAATTATTAAATTGTATTGATCGTGCATCCTTATTGATTCGTGAGGCAGATAAAACACCTATTGTATTGAATTTCCAGGATGACAATTTGGAATTAAAGATTAATTCTAATATGGGGTCTATGAAAGAAGACTTAGACATTAAGAAAGAGGGAAAAGATATCCTAATTGGTTTTAATCCTAAATTTCTTATGGATGCACTACGTGTTATTGATGATGAAACAGTAGATATTTATTTATTTAATCCAAAGGCACCTTGCTTTATTAAAGACAAAGAAGAAAAATATATCTACTTAATTTTGCCAATTAATTTTAATGCAGTGCAGTAGTACAGGACTATTATTTAGAATGGAGTATGCAAAATGGAAACGATAAAACTTAGAGATGAGTATATTAAATTAGGACAAGCATTAAAAGCTGCAGGCTTCGTTCCATCTGGTTTAGATGCAAAAATCGTAATTCAAGATGGACAGGTTCGTGTGAATGGCGAGGTTACTTACCAGCGAGGAAAAAAATTACACGATGGCGATGTAGTTGAATTTGATGGTGAAGAAATTCGGATAGTAGGATAGATGCAATATGTATATTAAATCAATTGAATTGAGCAATTTTAGAAATTATGAATATTTATCTATGGAGTTTCATTCGGAAAAAAATATTTTATACGGCGATAATGCACAGGGAAAAACCAATATTTTAGAAGCACTTTATTATTGTGGAATGCTCAAGTCTCATAAAGGAAGCAAAGAAAAAGAAATTATTAAAATAAAGGAAAAAGAGGCTCATATCCGCATGTTCATAGAAAAAAAGGGTGTCACCAGACGGATTGATATGCATTTAAAACGCAGTAAACCCAAAGGTGTAGCCATTGACGGAATACCAATTCATAGATCCAGTGAATTGATAGGATTGGTAAACATTGTATTTTTCTCTCCGGAAGATTTAGGAATTATTAAACATGGACCTAGTGGGAGAAGGCGTTTTTTGGACATGGAATTGTGCCAATTAGACAGAGTATACTATCATGATTTGTCTAAATACAACAAAGTAATGGAGCAAAGAAATAACTTGTTAAGGCAGATTTCTTTTAATGCAGAGTTGCTTCCAACATTAGATATTTGGGATGAACAATTAATGGAATATGGTTCCAGAATCATTCGGCGTAGAAAAAAACATATAGAACAGCTCAATGAGATTATTGCATCCATACATTATAAATTATCGGGAGGAAAAGAAAATTTAGTCCTTGGTTGTGAATTTAGTACTTCACCCTCATCTTTTGGGGAGCTGTTAAAAAAGAATCGTGAAAAGGACTTATATCAAAAAGTGACAAGTATAGGCCCGCATCGAGATGATATATCATTTTTTATTAACGATATTGACATAAGAAAATATGGTTCACAGGGACAACAACGGACATCAGCTTTATCGTTAAAACTTGCTGAAATTGAAATTGTAAAGCAAATAGTAGGAGAACGTCCGGTATTATTACTGGATGATGTTCTATCGGAATTAGATCGCAATCGACAACGTTATTTGCTTGACAGTATAAAGGATATTCAAACGATTATTACCTGTACAGGATTAGAGGAATTTATACAGGAACGTATTAAAATAAATCAAGTCTATAAAGTAACAAATGGAACAGTGCGTAAAGAAGAGAATTAGGAGGAAGCATATGAATCAGGAGTATGGTGCTGACCAAATACAGATTTTGGAAGGATTGGAAGCAGTACGAAAAAGACCAGGGATGTATATTGGAAGTACATCTATAAGAGGATTACATCATTTAGTCTATGAAATTGTAGATAATTCTGTCGATGAAGCATTAGCAGGCTATTGTACAGAAATCAACGTAACGATCAATGCAGATAATTCAATCACTGTTGTTGATAATGGACGAGGTATTCCGGTTGGTATAAATCATAAAGCAGGGTTGCCTGCTGTTCAGGTAGTATTTACTATTTTGCATGCTGGCGGTAAATTCGGCGGTGGCGGATATAAGGTATCCGGGGGTTTGCATGGTGTTGGAGCATCCGTTGTAAACGCATTATCCGAATGGTTGGAAGTAGAAATTTACAAAGATGGTAAAATTTACAAACAAAGATATGAAAGAGGAAAGGTAATGTATCCTCTAAAGGTAATTGGTGATACACAACGTCAGGGTACAAAAGTAACATTTTTACCAGATAAACTGATGTTTGAAGAGACAGTGTATGATTATGATACCTTAAGACAGCGTTTACGTGAAATGGCATTTCTAACAAAAGGATTAAAAATTACATTAACCGATATGCGATTAGAGGAGCCAAAAACCAGGGAATTCCATTATGAGGGCGGTATTAAAGAATATGTTCAGTACCTAAATCGTCATAAAGAGGCATTATACGATGAAATTATTTACTGTGAAGGCGAAAAAAATGGAGTAAGTGTAGAAATTGCATTTCAGCATAATGATTCCTATACAGAAAGTTGCTATAGTTTTGTAAATAATATCACGACTCCTGAGGGTGGTACCCATATGGTTGGTTTCCGAAATGCTTTAACAAAAACGTTTAATGATTATGCCAGAAGCCAGAAGTTTTTAAAGGATAATGAGCAGAATCTTTCTGGTGAGGATATTCGTGAAGGATTGACTGCCATTATTAGTGTAAAAATTGAAGAGCCACAATTCGAAGGCCAGACAAAGCAGAAGCTGGGCAACAGTGAGGCACGTGGTGCAGTAGACAGTATTTTTAGTGAACAATTAACATATTTTCTAGAACAGAATCCAAATGTTGGAAAATCAATTTGTGAAAAAGCAGTAATGGCACAAAGAGCTAGGGATGCTGCACGAAAAGCAAGAGATTTAACAAGAAGAAAAACTGCGTTAGAAGGAATGAGTCTTCCAGGTAAATTAGCAGACTGTTCAGACAAGAATCCTGAAAACTGCGAGATTTATATTGTTGAGGGAGATTCTGCCGGTGGTAGTGCAAAGACTGCCCGTTCCAGAGCAACCCAAGCCATTTTACCTCTAAGAGGTAAGATTTTAAACGTAGAAAAGGCTCGTTTAGATCGTATTTTAACAAATGAAGAAATAAAGGCAATGATTACTGCATTTGGTACAGGAATACATGATGATTTTGACATATCCAAACTACGTTATCACAAAATTATCATTATGACAGATGCCGATGTAGATGGTGCGCATATCAGTACTTTGCTCTTAACATTCTTCTATCGTTTTATGCCAGATTTAATCAAACAGGGATATGTGTATTTAGCACAACCACCACTTTATAAAGTGGAGCGAAACAAAAAAGTTTATTATGCATATAGCGATGCAGAACTAAATACTATCTTAAATGAAATAGGTCGAGACAATAATAATAAAGTACAGCGTTATAAAGGTCTTGGTGAAATGGATGCAGAACAGCTTTGGGAAACAACCATGGATCCGGAAAAGAGAATTCTACTTAAGGTTGTAATGGATGAGGAGCAAGAATCTGAAATTGATGTTACTTTTACAACTTTGATGGGTGATAAAGTAGAGCCAAGACGTGAATTTATTTCAGAAAATGCTAAATTTGTAGAGAATCTTGATATATAAAAATGCAAAGATGCTGGATTCACAGGGATTCTGAAAATAGAATCATTCGTAAGGCATCTTCTAATTCCGACAGTATTCGGATGATTTGCATGAAAATAAAAATACTTTTGCAAATACAGTTTTCGCAAAAAATTAGAAAAATGGAGGCAGTTAGATGGATGAGAATATCTTTGATAAAGTACATGAGGTCGATTTAAAAAAGACTATGGAAAAATCCTATATTGATTATGCCATGTCTGTTATTGCGGCTCGTGCTTTGCCGGATGTAAGAGATGGTTTAAAACCAGTGCAGAGACGAATCTTATATGCAATGATCGAATTAAACAACGGACCGGATAAACCACATCGTAAATGTGCCCGTATCGTTGGAGATACAATGGGTAAATACCATCCACATGGAGACAGTTCTATTTATGGTGCTTTGGTTAATCTGGCGCAAGAATGGTCAACTCGTTATCCACTTGTGGATGGGCATGGAAATTTTGGCTCTGTGGATGGAGATGGTGCAGCAGCCATGCGATATACAGAAGCAAGATTAAGTAAGATTTCTGTTGAAATGCTATCAGATATCAACAAAGATACCGTTGATTTTGCACCAAACTTTGATGAAACAGAGAAGGAACCATTGGTTCTTCCATCACGTTTTCCAAATCTTTTGGTAAATGGTACTTCTGGTATTGCTGTAGGAATGGCAACCAATATCCCGCCTCATAATTTGCGTGAAGTAATCAATGCGGTTGTAAAAATAATTGATAACATTGTGGAGGAGGATCGTGCAACCACAATAGAGGAAATTATGGAAATCATAAAAGGACCGGATTTCCCAACGGGTGCATCTATCTTAGGTACGAGAGGAATCGAGCATGCATATCGTACTGGACGAGGAAAAATAAAGGTGCGTGCTGTTACAGATATAGAGACTATGCCAAATGGAAAAAGTAGAATTATTGTGTCTGAACTTCCATTTATGGTAAATAAAGCACGTTTAATTGAAAAAATAGCAGAATTGCATAAGACAAAAAAAATTGATGGAATTACAGAGCTTCGTGATGAATCTGACCGTGAGGGTATGCGTATTGTAATTGAACTGCGCCGTGATGTAAATGCAAATGTTTTGTTAAATCAGTTATACAAACACACGCAATTACAAGATACATTTGGTGTTATTATGCTGGCATTAGTAAATAACGAACCAAAGGTCATGAGTCTTTTGGAAATGCTGGAATATTATTTAAAGCATCAGGAAGAAGTTGTAACAAGAAGAACACGTTATGACTTAAATAAGGCAGAAGAACGTGACCATATTTTAAGTGGATATTTGATTGCATTAGACAATATTGATGAAGTGATCTCTATTATTCGTGCGTCTAGAAATACTGGGGAAGCAAAAGAACGATTGATAGAACGTTTTGAATTAGATGAGGTACAAGCTAGTGCGATTGTAGACATGCGTCTTCGTGCGCTTACCGGTTTGGAGCGAGAAAAAATAGAAGACGAACATGCTGCATTACTTAAGAAAATTGCAGAGTATAAGGCTATATTGGCAGATAAAAAATTATTATTAAATGTAGTAAAAGAGGAAATTATTTTAATTCGTGACAAGTATGGTGACGATAGAAGAACATCTATTGGCTATGATGAATTTGACCTTACAAATGAGGATTTAATTCCACGTGAAAATACAGTTATTGCCAGGACAAGTCTTGGATACATCAAACGAATGACCATTGATAACTTTAAAAGTCAAAATCGTGGTGGTAAAGGAATTAAAGGAATGCAGACCTTAGAAGAAGACTATATTGAAGACCTTCTCATGACGACAACGCATCATTATGTTAATTTCTTTACAAATACAGGAAGAGTGTATCGAATTAAGGCATATGAAATTCCAGAGGCAAGTAGAACTGCAAGAGGAACAGCACTGGTAAATCTATTACAGTTACAACCAAATGAACGTATTACAGCGGTAATACCTATAAAAGATTATCCAGAGCATAAATATTTGTTTATGGCAACCAAAAAAGGTCTTGTTAAGAAGACAGCACTTACAGATTATTCAAAAGTCAGAAAATCAGGCTTACAGGCTATTAACTTGCGAGAGGATGATGAATTAATCGAAGTAAAGGTTACAAATGGCAAGAAGGATATTTTCCTTGTAACAAAATATGGAATGTGCATAAGATTCGGCGAAAATGATGTACGTCCAACTGGCAGAACATCCATGGGTGTAATCGGAATTAATTTGACAGATCAGGATGATGTAGTGGGAATGCAATTACAAACACAAGGCAGTCACTTACTTATTGTTTCTGAAAATGGTCTTGGAAAGAGAACCGCAATTGAAGAATTTACATTACAGCATAGAGGTGGAAAAGGTGTAAAATGTTATAAAATTACAGAAAAAACCGGAAATATAGTAGGTGTAAAAGCAGTAAATGAGGACAATGAAATTATGTTGATTACTACAGAAGGTATTATTATCCGTACAATGTGTAATCAAATTTCAGAATTGGGAAGAATTACTTCTGGAGTAAAACTAATGAATATTGATCGAGATTCAGACATACGCGTTGCTAGTATTGCCAAAGTAAGAGAAAGTAATGATGCAACAACAGATGCGCAAGTATTGGAACGATTAGAAGCTGAATTATTAGAAGAAAATAATACAAAGGAATAATTTGTACAATTATTTTGTTAATAGTAAAAAGAGACATAAGAAAGACTTCTCGGAGGGAAAACCCAACAGAAGTCTTTCCGTTTATAAAAAAAATAAAAACGTGGAGGAATGATATGAGAACAATACATACGGATGAAATCACAGCAAATATTAAAGAAATGTGTATTGAAGCGAATCTACAATTAGCACAGGACGTAGTTGGTGCCATTGAACATGCAGAGCAGTCGGAAGAATCCCAAATTGGTAAAAAAATATTAGGACAATTAGAAGAAAATATGAATATTGCAAAAAAAGAAGGTATTCCAATTTGTCAGGATACAGGAATGGCTGTTGTATTTATTAAAATTGGTCAGGATGTCCATATAGAAGGAGTTAATCTAGAAGATGCCATAAATGAAGGAATTAGACAGGGTTATGTGGATGGATATCTTAGAAAATCAGTTGTAAAAGATCCTATTATTCGAGAAAATACCAAGGATAATACACCTGGAATTATCCATTATGAAATTGTACCAGGAGAACAAATTGAAATTACGGTTGCACCAAAGGGATTTGGAAGTGAAAACATGAGTCGTGTCTGTATGTTAAAGCCTGCAGATGGAATAGAAGGCGTCAAAGAAGCTGTAATAGAAACGGTTCGTCTTGCAGGGCCAAATGCCTGTCCACCAATGGTAGTAGGTGTAGGTATTGGCGGAACATTTGAAAAATGTGCAATTCTTGCTAAAAAAGCACTTACCAGAGATTTGACAGAACCATCTTCTATACCATATGTGGCAGAATTAGAAAAAGAACTTTTGAATAAAATAAATGATTTAGGATTTGGACCAGGTGGTTTAGGTGGAAGAAATACAGCTTTGGGTGTAAATGTAGAAACGTATCCTACACATATTGCAGGTTTGCCAGTGGCAATAAATATATGTTGCCATGTAAATCGTCATATAAAACGAACCCTGTAATCTTGTATTATAAAAAATGCGGTATAATATATGATATTTTAGAAAAATTGTAACTGTTCAAAGGGCGTTATTCGCAAACTATTTGATGTGACTTTATAAAGCCGCCAAAGAGTGTGCGACCTGCATAGGGCATGCAAAGTGAAGCTGTTCCCTCAGGGGTGAGGGAGATAGAAAGTTGACGTGGAATTGTTCAATTTGTTTGTAAGACGCAACTTTATAATTTGCCTATACTATAACATAGAGGCGCACCCACTGAATAATTATAAAAAATTAAAGAAATGAAAATTTTACCAATCTAACTTAAAAAAGAATGGAGAAAAAATATGGAAAAACATATTATAGCACCAATAAATGATGAAATAGTAAATGATTTAAAGGCTGGAGATTATGTATACATATCAGGTACCATATATACAGCAAGAGATGCAGCACATAAAAGAATGTATGAAGCTATGAATAAGGGATTGGAGCCTGCTTTTTCACTGGCAAATAATATAGTATATTATTTAGGACCATCTCCTGCAAAAGAAGGACAGATAATTGGTTCTGCCGGACCAACTACAAGTAGTCGAATGGATAAGTATACGCCTCTTATGTTAAAAAATGGTTTAAAAGGAATGATAGGAAAGGGTAAAAGAAGTGCAGAGGTAATAAATGCAATCAAAGAAAACAATGCCGTTTATTTTGCTGCAGTAGGTGGAGCGGGTGCCTTATTATCTAAATGTATAAAAAAAGCTGAAGTTATAGCATATGATGACTTAGGAACCGAGGCAATCAGAAAATTGGAAGTAGAGGATTTACCAGTAATAGTTGTAATTGACAAAAACGGAAATAATTTATATGAAACAGCAATAAAGCAGTTTGAGAAATAGCAAATAGTAAAGTATATAATGGATAAGCAAGCCTCTTATAAATGCCAAGAGGGACAAAACCAATTAAAAATAAAAAATAACTAAAAAACTTGAAAAAAGATGTTGACAAATATATAACGCTATGATAAAATTGTAAATGCGTTTGACGCAGAACTAAAAATTGAGCATTAAAGTTCAGTTCGGAGAAGTACTCAAGAGGCTGAAGAGGTGCCCCTGCTAAGGGTATAGGTCGTTTACGCGGCGCGAGGGTTCAAATCCCTCCTTCTCCGTTAAGTTTTGAAAAAAACTTAAAAAACTTGAAAAAAGATGTTGACAAACAGAAAAATATATGATAACATATTAAAGCTGCTTGTTGATACAGCAAAGGACATTGACAATTAAACAGTGAAACAACCTTGAAAATTCAAAAGAATTTCATGGGACATCAAAGGTGTTCACGAACAAAACCTTTAACAGTAAAGGATAAAAAGCTAGCAAGTTTCTAGCAAGGACAAATTTTAATTTGAGAGTTTGATCCTGGCTCAGGATGAACGCTGGCGGCGTGCTTAACACATGCAA
>Ga0256404_1001688_pt1 | contig 51933 bp, 66 predicted proteins | sample RumenRJG_01DNA_FD_185990 | JGI IMG/M metagenome (GOLD analysis project Ga0256404, IMG submission 185990) | Bovine rumen microbial communities from Lethbridge, Alberta, Canada - RJG_01 | ecosystem: Host-associated > Mammals > Digestive system > Stomach > Rumen | place: Canada: Alberta | collected...
AGTCCACTGGTAAAATAACCTGTACTTCTTGTCTAGGAAATGCCGTCGCTTTCAAATGAGCAGCTGCCTTATCACATTTATCGGCATAAGAATATAAAAGCTGTTGTTTAATCGACGGATTTGTTAACGTTTTAAGCTCGTCAAAATTTGACTTATACTCCGCATAAGATAATCCTAATTGCTTTTTTATTAATGGTATGCTCTGTTTAGATAGCATCTGGCTAGCAACCGTTCTTGACTGTTCTGCCCAATCTCCTTCTTGTTTAACAATATTAATAGCAGACAGATGTTCTTTTCCGTCTGAACCAATATATGGGTTTTGCCCTTTAGCTCTAAGAAGTGCACCAAACGGATTTGTTTTATCAACTTCTCCCGTTCTAGGATCTGTTTTAAAAGGTTTTAAAACATCCATCTTATCAGTTCCAACATGTTTGTTGGTATTAAATATAACATCTACTCCTGGAGGAAAGTTTTTAGGATCGCCGTACATAGCCATTCCTTTTAAAAAATGACTATCATTAACTGCAATTCTAACTTGAGCATAATGATTTCCACCAAGGTTTAAATCTTCAACCCCGGGTCGTATTTCAATAACGCCGTCTTTAGCTTTTCCACCATCTTCTGCATATCTAATTTTAACTCTATTGTCTTTTATAGACGAAGGATATTGAATCTCAGCATAACTCTTACCTCTATCCGGAGTATATGCAGTAATAGCTCCAATCTTATCTTTGTTTTGATGCATATAAGCTTTAGTAATATCTGGTCTACAAAGAATCTTTTGGGTCGTGGCTTTATCGCTATAAGGATCCGTTACTTGCGGAACATACAATGGATATTCTTTATAACCCTGCTGTTTTAACATTTGAACAGCAGTCTTCAAATGCTCACTAGATACATTAAGTTCAAGATTTACGCCTTTTCCGACATCAATCATTCCTTTTTCATCTACTGCTTTTTTAAGTTGTTTAGCAGTATTTTCTACACGACTGCTTCTTTCGGCAAGATTATCATTCAAAAGACCTCTTACTGATGATTCGTTAATACCCATAATCTTGCCTATAGCAACATTAGAATTTCCCTGATCTTTTAAATATAAAGCTTGCCTTCTATCAGCATCTCTTTGAGCATTCTTCCCTATAGTCATGATCGCTCGAAATTCCGGAGACTTAATATCATGATCGGGAGGAGATAGTTTCTTCATGATCTCAGTATCGCTAAGACCTTGTTTTCTAAGCTCAAGAACTCTCTTTCTAAAAGCCATCTGATCTTGATATAGGTTCTCAGCCTGATCTCCTTTAGAAATATACGGATGTTGAAATGGATTCTCTCCAGACCCATAAGGATATCTTCCAGAATGCTGAGGCGTTCCATAATGTATTAAGATCTCTCTTTTATCCATGTTAGAACCCCTCCTCAATCTTTCTCTTCATTAACACCTTGTCTGCATAAATAATTTTGTCCATAATCGGGACAATCTCGTCGACTGTCGGATTATTAACCAGAATATTGCCATCCTGATATATCCTAAGTTCACATCCAATATCCTTAGGCTTTATCTTGTACTCCAAACAAAATAGCGCAGTGTAAATATGCAACTGCGCTATGTTGGCAGGATGTAACCCTGTTTTGAGATCATGAATTCTTAAGAAATTATCTCTAAAAGAAATAGCATCGCATGTTCCGAAAGCGTTCTCTGAATAATATAAAGGTTGTTCAGTAGTCATACGAAATCCTATAGCATCGTTCACATACATTGAGATTGTGCTATTATTTTCTTTTAACTTAATGCCATACTTGATTCCCATCTGAATCATGTAGTCGGCAAATTCATGAAGCTCTGTTCCTCGTTGAACTGCTAGGTGGTTTGAGTATGTTGCCTGAAGCTTCTCCTCGTCGTAGTTCAACCAATGATACTTGCTTGCGCTTAGAAACGCATGCTTTCCTACTAAGTCCGAATGATCGTTCCAATTCATCTAAAACTTTCTCCTTATTCTCTGGAAATATAAATGCGGCGAACGACATCTTACCAAGACGGTTCACCCAATATTCCTGATTAGGCCGTTTAGATGCTCTTCCAGACTTCTTGCATTCTAGAACGGCCCACTTCGAGTTCCACAGAATTGTGAGATCTGGGATTCCCTGAATATAAGTAGGATCATTCTTAAGAACAACCGATCCAGGAAATCTCATCTTGATCTCTTTGATCAGATCCGCCTGAAACTTGTTTTCATTCATACCCTAAGACCTTTCTAAAACACAAAAATAAAAAGAAGGAAAGTAGCACTAAAGGTCCTCTGCTATTCCTTCTCCTCTATAATAGGGTATGTTTTTGCGGCGAATGCCAAAAAATATAAAGATTGTATCTAAAGCGGTCGAAAAGTGTCTTGTGGCCAGATGGCCAGAAATTTTTCTCAACTTTTATAAAAATAGTATTTTTTTTTCGCATTTAATAGAGAAAAAAAGTGGGTTTCTGGCCACAAAACCCGCAAACCCGCATGGTTGACACGTTTTTCCGTGGCCACTTTTGTTTTCAAAACTGGCCATTTGCCCACTTTTTTTGGCCACAGAAGCACTTTTTGGACCTTTTGATACAAATATAAACAACAAAAAGTGGGCAAAATGGCCAGAAATTTTCCAATTTGCCCACTTTTAAAACCAAAACTGGCCACAAATTTTTAGCAGAATTCTCTCCATCTTTGTGAGAAAAGCGACCCATTACTCGTCTTTTTATTGATTCGAGTGTAACCTTTTTTCTTCATATTCCTATGAGCGACTTCTCTTTTAAGCTTTCTTAACATTGTCATCGGCCTCCTTTTCGATAACGTTTTCCAGTTTCATTTCTTTTAACTCAGCAATAACCTCATTCAGACGACGGCTTAACTGATCAAGCTGTCTGCGAACCTTTCCTAATTCAGATTCGTATTTAAGCTGGGACTGTTTAATACTTTTCTTAATATCGTTAAGCTGTCTGTCTTCAAGATGCACTGTAACGTCATTTCTTGCCATCGGGTTCCTCCTTCATGTTGTACAAGAATTCGTCTATAAAGTCCTTAAAGCACTGCTCGCATAAATGAATATGATTATCTATATGCGATGTGCTAAACTGAGCGAGATCAGACATATGAATTTCAACATCGTTTCCTACTACATCATTAAGAGGTTTACCACAACGATCGCAATAATATCTAATCATTAACTGCCTCCTCCTTTCCCAGTAGTTTCCTTTCTCGTCCTTACAAAATATAAGTGCGTGATTAACATCAGACGTATGAATACACTCTCTGTTTTTAGAAGGACATTCTCCAAATTCTCTAGCTTTAGCACATCCCTGATGGTCGCACAAATATAAAACTGCCAATCAGTTACCTCCTTTACTAAAAGCTTTAACAAACGAGCTTTCGTTAAACTTTTTCTTCCGTTTCAGCGCCCTGTTAATAGCCACATCAATTGGGGCATGAGACTGCAGGTGATAGAAATATAAATCCCTATAAGGCGTATTGCGTCTGTCAATGCGTCCTGCTGCCTGCTCCATCATCTTGTACGAGTACGAGGCCGAATAGAATATAATAGTGTCAGTCAGTGTACAATTCCATCCTTCTGATCCGGCCGCGTACTGTACAAGAAAGACCCATTTCTTAGATTCAGGAATGGGTTGATGTTTGTGACCGTTCCACTCAGCAACAGCAACATCCAAACCGTACTTACAGTTCCGCAAGATCTCTAATTCGTAATCATAGTTGTAAAATATAATTACTCTCCCACAGCTTTTCTTATACAAATCCAAGACTGCCTGTATACGACTGTCGTCGGAATTCACGACTCTTCTAAGACCTATACAAAGGTCCGATGCAGATATAAATGGCTGCTCCTTTATGGGATCAAATCGTGTCTTCATGAGAAGTCTGTACGTAACGGCATCGTGATCTACTAATATACGTTCATGATGCCGTATAGTAGGCCTATGATAGTCCATGTCCACAAGAACACGTCTACGGAGCCGTATAAGCCTCCCTGTGTCGAGATAGCGGTCCACTTTGGGATATTTCACCCCTCTGGCCCAAACGATGTGCTGACGGCTGAAATCGGTCCTATTGCGGTAGAAGCCGTTTGCTATAAACACCGGAATATAATCGCTCCAGGTATCTCCTGGCGTAGCACTGAGTAGTATCCACTCGTTGGATTTGGTGATCTTTAGAAACGACTTTACCCAAGTCCCTTTCCCGACAACCCTTTGCTCATCAAATATAAAAAATGCGTCTTCGACGTCTGTGTATTTAGTTATGTTGTTCCACGAATCGATCACGACACGGTTTTGGTAGTGGTTATCGCATGGTTTTGGTGACAATAGGAAAGGACAAAGTTCACTCTCCCACTCGTGTGTGTCGCGCTTACGAGCCGTGGTGATAATATAAAGGTCTTTCGGATTGTGCATTGGGAAAACAAGGGACTTATCCAGATCCCCGCCGTTGACCGAGTAAAAATATGTGAGGGCCGTTCGGGACTTTCCCGAGCCGACACCCCCACATAAGATGCAACCCGTATGCATTTGTTTCACCGCGTCGAGTTGGTAGTCGTCGACGGGCGGTCTGGATTTTTTCGACATTTGTTACTCCTTATCTATTCTTATAAGAATATAAAAGATTACCATTAATGTTAGAGCAAACGCGATCAATCGAACGGCACCTCGTCATCCTCATAGGGATTGGGTGCCATGGGATTGTTGCTCGAGCCGATGCTGGCGTATTTCAGCTCGAGCGGGTCCATTACGATCGTGGCGTATATCGCTTTGGCGTATGCCTTAACTCCTGTGCGGCCGTTCCACTCCCAGCAATATGGTGAGATGATAATATCAACCTTGGCGAAGTTGGCATGGTCGAGTTCTCCGATGGTTTCGGATGTCAGCATGGTCTTGGTCTGAATATCAATGGTTCCGTCAGGATTGGCCACACCTGACATCAGGTAGACCTTAGGCGGATAAGCTCCGTCCATATTGGCCTCTACAGGCAGGAATGGAGTAGGCTGATCACCCTCATCCCTTGCTCTTAGGAGCTTGACGTTCCAACCCTTTTCCGAGAGATCGTCTGCTCGAGCCTGGTCCAGCACGATGCTGAACTGACGCTTGCCCTGTGCGTTGTACTGGTCTGCCTGCCCGGCGAAGTTTCTAAATATAACTTCGTTGTTCTGCAGGTCTTCGAATACTTCGTTTTTTACTTCTGTTCTTGGCATTTCGATTCCTCCTTTTCTAACAAGCTCCATTTATCTCTCAAATACCAAAGAATTTTCGTAAAAGAGTGTATGAAACTTGGATGATAAGTAAACCGACACATTTCTACGCCACACCAAAACAAACCGTCCATAACGGCAATTCGGTTTTCTTCGGTGTCTGGAACATCATCCACAAGTATGTCTTCGCCAAATTCTTTTGAAAAATAATCTATAACTTCTTCTAAACTATTAAACTTTTTTGACATTTTCTTTCCTTATCATTTCGTTCCAGTTATGTCGTGCCTCCCGCTCGTTTTCTCCTTTGGCTTCTCTGCCGCATTTGGAGCACTTGAGTATTTCGTAACTCATTCCGCTCTGAATATTGACTCTATGCCAATGCTCTCTGCGGTTGTTTCCGCATGTGCAGGGAAGGAGTTTTTCCTTTTTAGGGATTTTCACGACCGTGTGTCCAAGTTTTTTCGCTTCCTCTTTCAGCTCTTCGATTGTCAATTTTACCTCCTTTTAAATATCAATCGTCTAATGTATCTGCCTTCTCTCCGAAACTGCAATAATTATCATCACTTACATCGCCCATGCCGTGATACATCTCGCAGTAATACAAATCTCGGGAACCGTCATATATGCGATGCTTGCAATCCTTACACCTTACGACATCGACAACGTCAGCGGTCTGCAATTCTTCGATATACTCTCTGTAAGATTCGACCCCTGCAATAAAATGTCGGTTACCGTGTGCTTTATCATAATGATCCCACGATAATGGATAAGCTATAGCTTCTTCTCGCTTAATGTATTCGCCCATTGCTCTTCTCCTTTTTATTTAATTTAATAAATTGTTAGCCGCTATAGCTATCATTTGTGCATGAATATAAGGATTAGAATCGTTAAAAGCCATTAGACCCAACATGGATAACTGAACATTAACGTCGTCTGATCTTTTATACCCATCTTCTATAGATACTATTATTCTATGTTTCCATGTCTCCGGATATTTTTCTTTCATTCTAAGAACATTTCTTCCTAATTCGTACATACATATTGGTTGTACAGAATCGGAATTCACAAAATACATAGAGAAAATATCACAACGCTCCAACATATCGAATTCCCATGCGATTTGTTCGACTGCCGCGGTCTTATCGTTTATTGGAAAATCAGATCTTCTTGGATTCGACACAAAATATTTCTCCGAATTTATTTTGTATTTAAGATTTTCAATAACCTCATCTTGCCAAGATTTACATCCGACTATCCCTCCAGCAAGAAATATAGAATACCTATGTTCCATGCTTGGAATAGGATCAGGAGCCTCATAAACCTCTCTTCTCATAATTTTTATCCTTCCTTTAACAAGTTATTTTTATGTTATCCCATGTAGGCGGATTAGTGTAATAATAGTGATGGCTATTTTCCTCTATGCCCTGTCTGTATGCTTCTTCTACAATCCTTTGCGATTCCTCTTTGGTAATCGTTATTTTTCCGTCCTTTTCCTCTGCATAAAAAATTATTACTGGTTTCATTCTTATTCTCCTTTTTCTAGCAGGTCGCCCACCTGTTTAAAATCCCTGCCTTTGCGCACCCACTAATGCGTCCATTAGCCTATCATTGTTAGGGTTCGTATGGCTCAGGTAATGGCATCCATGCAAGCACTTTATCGTCCTGTATAACGCCGAATCCCGTATCTCTCCAATTAACCTTCCCGCTTCTCGGGTCTGTCATTCTGATAGCAATAGCTACACACCATTTATCGCCAGATATTTTTGACAGTTTTTTGCTGATAAGCACATATTCATCCTCTGGCACCCCCTCACTGCATGGAGTCCAACGCTGTTCGGATGATGGAATGTCAGCAAAAAACTTCCTCGCAATTCTTTCCTTCGCTTCGTCTGTAATGCTCGTGTACTCCCTGTCTGTGACGATAGACTTAAACTTATCAATCGCCGCCTGTCTGCTGATTAAATCATCCATGCTGTTCACCCTCCGTTGCGTTCATGCACAAATCAAAAAAATCATTTTCTGATTCATGCTTTAGCTTTTCCCAGAACTTCTCGCTTGCCATGTCGTGTGTCATAATTGGATGCCCGAACCGTTCTTCTGCGTACTTGTATAACAATCTTATATCTTCGCCTTGCAACATATTAATCCCAGTAAAAGCCGTTACTATAACACATTCATCTTTTGTCATTCTTATGCCCTCTCTCCTTCACTGCAATACTCCAACGGACAATAAATAATGCCACCGCCTTTTGAAGGTCTAATGATATTGTGTGAGCATTTATGGTCATACTTGCAATCCTTACACCTTACAACCTCAACTACATCAGCGGTTGGTAACGTCACAAAATAAACGCCTTCTTTTTCCGGAGACCCCTCACTGCATGGCGTCCATTGCTGTTGTGAATCAATCATTCCCTGCGTTCTTCCCTGTTCAAATCCTCTGATATATGCTGCTTTTTCAATCAGTTCAGGCTGTGCGGATGGCAAGTCATAAGTCGCAGCTATACACTGGTGTATTCCTCTTTTTACTTCATCTCTGCCATTGTAATAGTCTCCAAGTTTTACAAACTTATCAATTGCCGCCTGTCTGCTTATTAAATCATCCATGCTTAATCCCTCTCTGTCCACGGCATGAACTCGGCAAGCCGTGAGATAAAATTCATCAGAGTTTCTTTCTGCTCGTCCGAGCAAACCAACAAGCTGTCGATATAGCCTGCCATGCGTATAAATTCCCGCTTCATTTCAGTGTAATCTTCTCTCTCCGGCTGTGCGTCTATCCTCGCCCATGCGTCGCTACGGATTATCCAGACGTATCCGTCCTCATCGCTTTTGCAATGCATATCCGCAAGCACATCAACCGCCGCCTGCCTGTCAATTAGATCAGCCATCGTTTCTCCTTTCCGCCCTACTGCAATACCAATTTTCATAAGTATTTCTCGCCCAATCAGCGCAAAATCCATCCCATTGATACATTTCTTTGCAATCAATATATTTATCGAAGTATATGCATTCCTTGCACCGTATCATCTCCGGCTGTGCGGATGGCAACTGCTCAACGTATGTCTTTGCAAGTGCCGCGCCGCAAGCAATCCCTCGTGCATATTCTGACTTCATCGGGTCAACTGGGAACACTGCGTCAATTACTTTAATCGCCGCCTGTCTGCTGATTAAGTCGTTCATGATTCCTCTCCTTTGTGCGGTTCTGAAAATTGTTCTTGTCGTAAATGTTCTGGCAATATTTCTATCAATTCCGTTTCTCTTACAGGTTTAGATAAATAGCCACATCCATAACATTGATACGAAATGATAGGCGGAATAGAAGCTGTTGACACACACATCATGGTAGCTCCGCATCTTGGGCATCTATAACTCATGATTCCTCTCCTTTCTTGATTCAGAAAATATCAATCATCCCAAGGCGGCTTGTCCTCGGGATGATTCATGAATTCTTCGGATACGAACATCTCGTAATCTCCGTACTTACAGATCTGTTTGATCGCTTCGTCAGCCAAACGATCGTAGTACGAAATATCAATGTCGTCTTCAAGCTTCAAACGCTTTACCATTTCAGATTCGAGCCATAGATACGGATCACCATTAGGTCTCTTGGTTCCTGTTACGGCATAATATTTCTCACCGTTCTTACGGACCAGACGGCCGCCGTGTTTCATAGGAGTAAACTGTCCGACACGACCTACAAATTGCTTTCCGGATGTGAACGACTCTATGTCTTCCTGTTTGACAACACCCTCAGTCACAAGATCTTCCATTCCAGTCTTTACCACATCTCCGTCGAAGTCCAGGAATATATCTCCCTTAGTAACCGACTTGGTTTCGCAGTAATCCGAGAATATAAATGGCTCATGCGAGAACAACTTCTTGAAGACGTATGGTACCTGGAACTGCGTTCCTGTAGCTTCCCAGTTTCCTTTAAGGTCTTTAGCAATATAAACTGCGTTGTTGACCAGGCAGAATCTCTCATACTCAGACTCGATTTCGAATGTGTATCCATAGTCCTTACCGTAAGCCATGACAAAGTCAAATATCTCTTTAGTGGGATTGAGGATCTTAATGGAATCGGTCTTTATATGAAGGACCTGAGCGCCTTTAGCCTGTACAGAACGCTTAAGATTTACCATAAACAAAGCGCCGCGCTTCGCTACGATATTATCTATGTTGCGTCTGTCTCTGAATTTGTTGTCGAACTTGGCAGCTGTAAGACCGTAGATGCTGTTGATAGCGATCTTCAATGCCTGAGCCAAGGCCTTTGCCTGAGATTCGTCGTTCAAATATCCAGACAGAGCACCTCCGAATAGCTTTTTGGCTTCTTCGAAGTTCTTGTGCTTGATGTTGAGTCGGACGTTGAGGAGTTCCTGAAGCACGTTTGTGTACTTGTCTCCGAATATGTTGAGGGCGATCATGCTGCTCGGATGCATACTTGCAATATCAAAGGTAACGATACGTCCGAAGTACATCCCTGGCTCAGCATAGACATAACCTCCTTCCCCAACTTCCTCGTCGAAATATAAACTCTTACCGGCATCGAACGTGTAGCCTGGGAACTGCTTTGACAGATCTGTGTAGACGAATTGATCCTGCGGATGAGGGTCTGTTCCAAATATAATTTTGGCTGTAAGAGAGTTTGTTGTGTCGTTAACTTTACCAGATCCGGATCTAAGCTTGGCAATATCTGCCAGAATTTCTCTTGCGATAAAATCCGCTTTTCTGGCTTTGAATGTTGCCTCGGTTGCTACAACATCGTTGATGCAGTAGTCCGCTACAAGATCCCATTTGTCTTCAGGCACATCCTCGTCCCAAGGCAAGCCGAGCTCCTGATGATGGATACCCAGTTCGATCTCGAACTTCTTTAGAGATTGTTTCTTGGAGCTGAAGTCGTAGATGTCTGTGTATGAAATATCATACGCGTTACCAAAGAATGCCCCACGATCTCCGTTGATGATCTTCTGAGACAGCAAATATAATTGCATGTTGTCGTAGCCCATCAATCGTCCATACAGAATGTGATTGTCATAACGACGACAGTTAAATCCTACAAGTTTGTACTTAATAAGCTCCTCTATTTCTGTAGGAGCAGGATTAATAAGCTTTATACAGTCTTCGTCTTCGAATTTGTAAACAACCACGAACAAATTCGGGAAAACCTCGACGTCGAAAAATATCAATTTGTCAGATTTGTATGTCTGATTCTCAGAGCCGAGCCGCAGCGATTCGTCAGCAAACATGTAGTCTGCTGACTTTCCAAGAAGCTTACTTTCTTCTTTATCCTTACTGCATAAATGCATTCTCGGAATAAGCTTCAGACAATATTCTGATTGATTTGTCGAGGAAGAAGCGAATGCGATTAACGTCGGTCTGAGATCTCTAACATCATACGTTAGTCCGCTGTCGTATGCGTCTTCAAGAATCTTGTGAATGAAGTCCATGCTCGGTTTTGTATAGCCGTGAAACTCCTTATTAAGATTCTTGGCGATCATGACACGAAGACCTTTTTCTGTTTTTAATACTTCTTCGTTCATACGTTTCTTTTTTTCTTGAAGCGGCAACCCGGAACTGATAGTTGCAATGGGTTCGTTATTGCAATAACTCAGTTTTCTTCTTAACGAAGAATTTCCAACAAAGACTTTCACCTCAATATCTTTGTCATATATCCGGCTTAACTGCTCCGGATCTTCGCCCTCATAAATATAATGAAGGTGGATCCCTTGACCTCCTTTACTAAGTTCTGCATATGTCGGAGGCCACTTACTGGCAGCCTCAAGGTTTTTCTCATAACACTTGTTGCCATTCTCGTCCTTAATATCAAAGTCTATGACAATATGGTTGAGCGGAACCTTGACATAATGCAACTTCTTTGTGTCAATGGTTTCTAGTTTTGTGTGTACACTATCCCATTTGTATCTCGGTGTCTCCTTTGCGTTGGCATACTGAGCAGGACAATCCTTACAGAAAATATCAAACAGCGATTCTGTCTGATCCAGAACCAGCTGTTTTGGCTTGTTGACGTACATACGGTTGTTCTTAGCCTTATACTCGAACTTATCCTTGATGAACCCGCTGTAATAATTTCTCACACGAACATCGTCTTTCGTTACTGTACGCTCTTCGAAGTGTTCGAAGTAATTCTTAAGCTCTTCCTTAAAGTTTTTCATGCTGTAAGGATATAAAACTTTAGCATCTTCACAGTATGTCTTATACGCTTCCCATGCGGCTTTGAGCGTTGTTCCGTCGTTCTGCTTAAATATCTCATACATGTCGAGCACGTAATTGTAGAAATCGTTTGTAGCGCCCATCATGCTTACCGGAACATAGTCTGTAAATGCCTCAGGCTCTTTCAAATATACCTGTCGACAGTGATATGCTATGGCTCCAAGCTCGAATTTAACCAGATCCATGTCTTTTCTGTATTGTTCCAGCGGTAATTTTTTGCCGGTCGGATTAACATCTATTAATCTGCGTAGTAAACCGGATCTTGAATCGGTTATTTTTACAGGTCGGTTTGTGCCCATGAACAGAAAGCATTTGAATCTGTTAGAATATGTCGACTTGAACTTTTCGTTGACGGTCATGAGCTCATGAGATACTACAGAATTCAGTCTGGTGTTATCCTCAATTCTCGAGAGATCTCCGTCGTGCTGAATAGCAACTAGAGGATTGGTTTTAAACGGCTCCAGAGCAAAGCTGCTGTTCGAATTTCCTAATGCCTTGGCATCGAATACCGCATAATATCCATCAAATAGCATCTGAATGATGTTGAGAACTGTTGATTTACCAGTTCCGGACGAACCATACATCACTATAAACTTTTGTATGGTCTTACTGTCGCCCGTAATGATGGATCCTATAGCCCATTCTAGCTTGTGACGCTCTTCCGGAGAATATAAAGTGCTCATCAGATCGTTATATCCGTCCAGACTTCCCCTTTTTATCGGATAGGACAGCCTTTTTGTGGCATAATCTTCTTTCTTGACTTCTGCGTTTGAAAATATAACTTTTTCATCAAGCTGATGGTAATGATCACGCATCTGTCGCTGACAGTACTTATGCCACTTGTCTATAACGCCGCTATCAGAATCCCAAAAGTGCAAAACTCTTACTTTGTCTTCTCCGAAACGAGCTTTGTTCTCTTCGTAGTACTTATCCAGTTCTCGATCGACCAATCTGATAAGCACATCTTCTTCTGTAGACCAGAGCTTTTCTTCCTCGTTCCAAACCGCGTAAAAATCTTGTCCTCGAATCATGAGGTCCTTGGAGTTACCCTTGATAATAAACTTGGGATAAATATCAATTACACCGCGCTTGACACTTCTGGTGCTAACTCGTACAAAGTCAAGCATTGGCGCATCTCCTTTCTTCAGTTGTAGATCGAATCAATATACCACATGGCCTGATACCAGATCTCAACTTGCCTCATATCTTCTTTGATGTTTGGAATATAAAAGAGTCCGCCGTTTCCGTCTCTTGTATACTCTCTATTCATCATTCGCATAACGTTATGGTTTACTTTAGCGTAATTAAAGCTATCGTTTTTGCAATCGATAAGGTCCATGTTAGATAACATAAGGAAAAATAACTCGTCAACTCTTTCTTTACCATCGCCAGGATCCAAAACGGTATCGTAACAACGCTTAGCAAGAGCTACCATCATTTCCAAAACCGAACAAGGTCGTTCTTTATACATGTTTTTCAAATCATACTTAAAGTGAGGATGTGATTTGAAATATTCCAATCGTAACTCTAATCCGTCTGTTTCTCTGTTTTCGTCCAGATCGAGTAAATACTCAAAAGGATAGCTATGAAGAGTTGTAAGGAGCTTTGAATAGTCTTCTCTCTTCCTTTTCATAGCAAGATCGCAAATATAACTAAAGTAGGGATCTCTTGTCATTTCACACACCACCTTCTGTGTAAGCTGAAAGGTCATCCTCAACTCTCTGAGCTACAATTTCATCGACAGAACTATCCTCATCAACATCAACTTCAAATATAAATCCTTCATCCTCGTTCACAAATCTGGCGGCCAGACTATCATCGAACGATTCTCTGAAATCGTCTCCTAGGTATTCTTCCGGATCTTCCATCACGATAAGAGAGTCGTTATAAAGGACAACATCGTCTTTACGAATATAAGTTAGATAAACCGGTGTAAGTTCGTCGATGTTTTCAAAGATGTTATAGCGAGAAGCTATTTCAGAGGCCTCTTTTTTGGCTTCTGAATTTTTGTCGCTCTCGAGCTTTACCTCAGCTTTTAGTTCCTGATTCTTTTCAGAACAAGAATATGCTTTCTTAACCTGATCAATTGCTTCCTGGATTTTCTCCTCACGAGAATTCATTTCTTCGGTAAGCTTTTTATTCATTACGAACCAAGTAGCACCAACGCCTGCTAATGCGCCAGTCGCAAATATCAAACATCCTCTTAACATGTCAGTCCTCCTTATTAGAGAATTCTAATCCTTGATCTCCCACTTCAGAGATTCCAGCTTTATACTCTTTTTTTGACATCTTTCCAAATATAACGCCATCGACGTTATAATCCATCCAGAGCTCTATGCTGTTACTTCCGTCTGGATTCTTTACAATAATCTTTTTAAGAATGAGCTTAATTTTATTGTCTCTTGCGCCGTCTTTATACTTATGCGGATCAAACATCCAACCTACAAGCTGTCCGACGTCATCGCAATCAAGATAAAGCTGCTTTCTTGCTTCATTTAAATATAAATGGCCAAACGCTCTAAGCATATCGTTAAGATTGCTCTCTACTCTTTGAACAAAAGCATCGACATAATACGGATTGTCAGTATCGAGAGCATAAACCGGATCAAACTTCTGAGCATACGGGCTCAACCCGTTTCGTGTACGAATATCCATTTTCTTACGAACAGTTTTCTGAGAGCCGTCTTCCTGGGTAATTTTCACAGAAACGGTCTCTTTTTCTGTTCCGTAATAAAGTTCTTCTTCTTTTTCTTCGCCAAGTTCATCACGAACACGATCCCGATATTCCATAAAGGTTGCGGTTAAAGCACCATACGCTCCTACAAGATTTGTATACCTGTTTTTAAGAATCCCATGAGAAGCGCAGATAGAAGTAGTGCCTGCTGTAATACAGATTGCCGCCGGAACATACTCTTTGCAAATATCAATGGCTTTTATTATCTTTTCTTTTTTTGTTTCTACATACTTTCTTTTTATCTCAGTAGCTTTAACCGTCCCTCGACAAGCAAAGAATAGACCAGCTGCCCATTCAACAATGCCGCTAACTAAAAGAATTTCTGGAGAATTCTTCTTAACAGTGTTTTTAAAGCCATCAAAATTTAAATTTACGTTCATGTTTGCCTCCTTTTTCAAAAAAGAAGACCGATTGTTTAACCGGCCTTATAAGTATTACCAAAACATTCTTCTAAATTTATTTGATGATATGTATTACGTTTCTTTTCTCTATTTCTAAATATCCCTTTTTCTCTCATAGAATAGAAGATGGCAATAACCTGGTTGTCAGGCATAGCATCTACTTTTCTATCCCATGTTGAATTACCATATACGCTCTTTACTTTTTTTCTCATTTCACTGACTAGCACGTATTGTCACCTTCTTTCTACAAATATAACTTCCCTCTGGCATTCCAGAGGACTCTCTGCTATGCATTTTGCTTTCCGAGCACTAAAGGAGATTTATGAAAAAATATTAATGTGCGATAATATGGGGTTTGATTGTGAGAGTCCTCTGGAATGCCAGAGGGAAAAATATCAACTAGTCAATAGGTCTAGGCGGGGGCATCTTCAAGATGTATCCGTTACTGCTATGCACAATTTGCATAGCTCCCAGGTCCGTCCAGCCAAATCTATTATCTGTAAATACCGTGTCCTGTCCTGCTAATTCGAACAGATCAGCTACAGATATAACATGATAGGTGTCCATGATGGCGTTCAGATTGTCCACAACAACTTCGAGATCTCCTCTATTCTCAAACCAAATATCATCGAACGTTTTCTTCGATACTCGTTTCGGTGTTGTATTTGACGACCCCATCAAATATGTTCTCCCGCCTGACATACGATTGTAAGAGACTATTTCCGATCCTCCGCTTGGTCCAGAAGTTCTTCCATAAAAGAACATTTTAATTACATCCAAAATCGTCTTTTTTATTGTTGGAATGATGACGTCGGATACCAAATATCCTTTAACGTCCTCAACATCTTCGTTAATAAAGTTCTCTACAACTTTCTCTCCGAAAGTTTTCCCTTTCTTTTTTACTTTTCCAGAAACAACAGACCTAATTTTCTTTTTTTCTGGAATCTCCTCTTTATTCATCAAAGAATTAGAGGGCAAGTTGCTATGTTCCATAATTTACCTCCGAAAAAGAAAGACCCCTTGTCGGGGCCTCTCCTTTTATTGATGTTAAATATCAATCGGTTTACTCTGCTTCTGTTTCTTCGATATACTCAGATTCAACCTCTTCGATCTTTCTAGTCCGAATTTTGGTATATACCCATTTTCCTACCTTGAATAGCGCATCTCCGATAGAGATTGCTGATCCAATAAGGCAGAATCCGGTTGCCAAATTATTCGTCTTAGTATGATCTTTGACGTCATTAACTTCCTGTGTGTTATCGAGAGTCTTAAGTTCTTCCATGATTAAACCTCCTTTTGGAAAAATAACATCTAACCTATAATAGACTGTGTTTTTTTCGCGAAATTATAATTTTTCGTCTTGCCCATGCCCCCAATAATACGATATTGCGGTGGCTTCTTCTCCGTTTAACGTAAACGTAGTTTCTCTCCAGTTATCTACGATCTCCGAACCCGAAATCCAATATCTTTCTCCTAATTCACATGGATGCTCTCCAAACATGTCTAACAATTCGCCTACTTTAGAATATCCAGTAGCATTAGTATTCTCGCGAATTGTTTCTTTTGCGTTATGTACTTCCTCGTAGGTTGATCTAAAGAACTGTCCGGTAACGTTATCGCAGAATAAATGGTTTCCGTCTCCAGTTATCCATTCTGTTCGGTATTCTTTATAGTTGTTTTTTGCTTTATCTTCTTCAATGCTGTCACGAATTTCATCTACTTCTTTCTTTGTTAGTTTTTCATCCAGCTTTTCCTGAAGATTTCTATAAGCGGTTTCTGAAATATAAAGCGCGTTCGTTAGATTGGCGTTTCTGTGAGCATACTGTCTATTAGATCCTGCAAGTAAGACGATTCCTCCGACTTCACATAACGCCGCAGGCGTATAATCTTTCCATGTTGCTTTTACGATCTTAGCAATCTTGTCTTTTTTTGAATCGTTTTCTGAAATATCAGCTTCTTCGATATGTTTAATAGCAGATTTTGTAGTTTTAACTGCTAAAACCGTTCCCATTAACATAGACAAGATCCCTGCTGCCGTACAGATTTCTGGAGAATGCTTGTATAACGATCTTTTAGTATCAAGCATAAAATTATTAAAATTCATAATTGATTCCTTTCGAAAAAAGAAAAGACCCCTTGTCGGGGTCCTTCCTATTCACTGTTTGATCTTTTCATCAATTCTACTATCAATCATATTAACCAAATCTTTCTTATTCTGCTCAGCCGCTTTCTTTGTAAATAAGGCTGATAATGCTGTAACACCTACAACAATATAATTACCTATAACTACAATGCTCTGAGCTGTTTTTCCTGAAATAGTCATTGATTTTTCCTCCTTTTGAAAATATCAACATTGTGTTCTATTATAGACATTGTTTTTACAGCGAGTCGTTTAAACCATTGCATTCCGCCCAATAACACATATCTTCATAAAATTGTACGTCTGTGAAGTAGTTATTAAACGAGATCATGTAAATATAACTTCCGTTATCTTCCAGTTTCTTTGAATCTTCGGCATTGATTCCTGTCGCTTTGGTAACCTTACGAATCGTATAATTAATATGTTCCCATTCTTCTTTAGGAATATAAGGATTATTCATGCGTCTTTCATCGCAGAATCCATTAGCAACACCTAGTTTTGTTTCGGCGATTCCTAAATATACATACAGATCATTGAAACAAGCACATCCGCCGTCCTTACGGAACTGATCATCAAAAAGAGCTAAAGCTTCTTCTACGTCAGGAAGACTTGATTTAAACCTTCTGCCGGAATACTCCAAGAAGAAAATATCATTCCTATCTTCTGGTTTACCATTCATAGACTCCTCTATGTTGTCGAACGCTGTAGGATTCTCTTCGTTTAACGGACAAATATCATTCATAAGATCGTTAACTTTATCTTTATGCTCGTCGTACATACGTTTAGACATCGTATATAAAGATGCGATACCTGCCTGCTGAGAGACATACTGATGTCGTGTTCCGACCATAGAAATTGCCGTTACGGATCCAAATAACAATGGTGTAATAGCCTCAGGAAAGCACGCCTTGACAAACTGAACTACCTGTTCGGTCTTAGTCTTATCCTCGAACTTTTCTGTATACACTCCCTTAGCTAATTCTACCTTTACCATTTTTTTATTCTGTTTGGATGCATAATATTCTGGTTTACTAGAAATCTTAACTGCCGCTCGGGCTGTAGAGACTATTGTCCCTACAAACCCGACAAATTCTACAACAGTTAGAACTGTATTTGAATTCTGTTTCCACCAATTCATTATTTGTCTCCTTTAAGAATTACAGAACTAAGAGCTTTAAGAGCATCACTGAGTGCCTGATTTGATTCCGATTTTATGTTTGTCTTCTGTTTGAGATCAGAAATATCCTTTTCAATAACAAACATATCGTCTTCTATACTAGTAATTCGATCGGCATTGCTCTCCGTAAAACCAGTGATCGCAGCAACACGTTCATCAAGGATCTCAATGTTCTTACGGAACTGGTCTATTACCTCTCCAAGAGCATCAATACGTTCTTCAAGTTCATTGGTTATCTCTTCAAGAGACCTCTCAGTTTTCTTTTCAACAAGTTCGATCTTATTCAAACCATAATCCTTACGAACTTCGTTCATTGTCTTATCCCTCTTTTTAAAATAATTCTCATGCACTCCGAATAAACTACACATAGCTCTAAGACTAATAACGCCAGGATTTGTATGACCGGTTTCCCAATTACCTACAGCACTATCATTGACGTTAAGAAGATTGCCGAGCTGCTCCTGTGTCCACTTTTTTTGCGTGCGAAGCTCTTTAAGTTTCTCTCCGTTAAATATAAAATTTATCGGTTTGTTGTACCCTCCTTTTTGATCTTCTTCACGTTCTTTAACATATGAATCTTTCGGCAATTTAAACAAATCGCAAAGTTCGTTGAGTGTTTTCTGTTTTGGGAAAGCTCTACCGGCTCTCCAGTTGAACACTGTGTGTTCCGATACCCCAGAATACTCGGCAAGCCACTTCACCGATACCTTCTCTTTTTCCATAGCCGCACATAAATCATCTTTAAACATTTCATAAACCTCCTTTTGAAAAATATAAAGCGACAAAAAGAAAAGACCCCTTGTTGGGGTCCTTCCGGGTTCCACTATAAACTATGAATTTTTCGCGAATTACAATTTGTCCAGTTTCAAAGCTTTGGCACTGGGCTTGATCTTAAAACTATTCTTTCCTTCTCGCTCGCAAATATAAATAGCGTCTTCGGGATGTTCTTTTGATACGAGCAAGTACGTGTCCACAGCGTCCTTACAGCTCGTATTGGTCTGTATCCAATAAAACGCGATTAAACAACCAACGCCAAATCCCTCCTCGTATTTGGCCTCCCCATACTTAATCAAAAATATCAACGCTACAAACGCTATTACTGCTAATACGATCCAATCTTTTACAGACATAATACACCTCCTCTAGTAACCCTATGTTGTAACGATCAAGCAAGCCGTCATAGTCAGCATAATAAACGCCAAAAATACCAAAAGCCATAAAGCCGTAGCCATTACACGACATCCACCTTGCAACTTTTTCTTTAAGGATTTTAGAGAATCCAGGAGCGTTACGCACCTAATTAAAACAAACAACACTGGACCTACCTTTACACTTTCTCGAATGAAGGAATTGATTAAAGCATGTCTGTTTCGATCGTTCCAAGTATTATCGGGCATAGTGTCTATTTTTCTATCCCATTCGGTTGCTTCTTTAATAATTACACGATCGTCAATCTTCTTAGCGGTTTCTTCTCCCACTTCTTCTATGGTCGCTTTTTTATAAATATCAGAGTTCATTCTAACAGCGTCGATAGTTTCTGTTAGAATAAGCCTCTGATTATCCATGATTTTATATGACTTTAGCAAACAACCTGTAGAAAATGTGGCTAAACTGATAGGAACGGCCATCTCTTTTGAAATATCAATTGCAGCTTTTCCTACAAGTTTCGCCTTGTATAGGCTTTCGTCGACTTTATTCTTAAAACCGAATCGTTTGTCATCGATCGTAGCCGCTTTAACATCTTCTTTCGTACGATTTATAATAGGTTTAACGTTATCCGCTTTTATGACAGCAGAAACTATTGCTCCAACAAACCCTATAATTCCAGCAGCCATAAATATCTGCGGTGAATTATTAGAAATATTCATTCTGGGTTTCATTTTGGTTCCTCCTTAAAAATTTGTATAACAGTCGTACCAATAAGTCCCTACATAGCCTGCGTCGTATACTTTTCCGAATTTACCAAATGGAGTAGCAACAATATTGCCTCGATTAGAAGTGTTAGATCCAAGAACAATATAATTATTCTTATCACAAACAAATCCCTGGCTGTCTAAATGACGTCCAGGGATCTTTAGACCATATCCTGGGAGAATACGCTGACTGTACCAAGTGTATTTCTTCCCGTGCCACCAGATAACTCCGGCCGATCTGAAATATCTTCCGGTATACTTTTTTGGAGATTTTTCCTTGTTGAGAAATTTCTTTCTGCAGACAAGGGTTTGCTTCTTGTATTTTACTTTAGCCCATTTTTTGCCATTTTTGACTATTCTAACTTTTGTATTGCGCCCTACTTTGTAAACCGTATGGCCTTTAACTTTATTCTTCAGATTCACTTTCTGTGTCGTGTATCTTATCTTCGACGTCGACTTCGCGTGTGCTGTCGCCTTGCTCGTTGGGGATACCATGCAAAAGGCAATTATCAACATAGCAATTAAAATCATGCAACAGTTTTTGGAATGTTTTTTCATATTCAACCTCCTCATTAAACTCGTCAATGTATTTCTTGAACGTGTCATAATACTTCCCTCGGTTTCCTAAAGCTTTCTTAGATATACACATAGCCAAACCAGTCATCGCGTCAAATGTGTCTTCGTCCTGACATTTTACAACGGTCTTGGTTTTGTCTTTCCAAAAGACAATTGTTGCCGGATTGTTAAATATAACTTTCTCAATCTCTGGCAAATACTGTTTTTGCTTTCGGCGATTTTCCGCCATAAAAAACATATCTTCAAAAACGTTAAAATCTACTTCACCATTGCATCTGATTTCAAAAGTATATTCCGGAAAAGCTTGACCTATACTGTTACTTTCTTTTGTGACTTGCATAGAATATCCTGGATGTCTGCGTTCGAAGTTTCTTATAAATTCGATACCAAAATCTTGCCCGTACATAATTATCTCCTTTCAAAAAGAAAAGACCCCTTGTCGGGGTCTCCTCCTGAACCGCTGTTTCTATTTACTTTAAGAAATTTAATTTCGGCATAAACATCCACATTTTCGAGGTTGCGACCCCGGTTTCCTCAAATTTTGTAAGTTTCCTTCCGAAGAAATACCATACTATAATCGTAAATATACTTAATCCAGCATGAATTAAGAGATCCATCAAATATCTGAATTTTTCATTTAAAGACCTATCAATCTCAAAATCAAGCCTTTTCTTTTCGAGCTCGTTTGCATCGTAGGCCTTTGCCTCTTCAGCATAAATTCGATGCTCATCATTCCTAATGCTGTATAATTTTTGATACTCTTCGCTTAATACCTTATATACTTCGGAAGTAGGATCTTTACAATTATCCAATTCATCCTTAAGCCATCTAATCCTCTCTTCAAGTTGTGTTTCCACGTTAGTAGCACTCATCATAAACCTCCTTTTGAAAATATAACGCGTAGTTCTATTAAAGGGATTGTTTTTAAAGCGAACGTCCGTCAAACATTCGACGAACTAGCTCCTTTTACAAATATAAATCAGTTACTCGTCACCTTCGTCGTCAAATCCTAGTGGTTCTCCACAGAAAGGGCAAAACGGAGACAGCTCTTCTTCGTTTGTATACCGGTTCCTGAGAGGACGGTTGTGGCACTTTGGGCATTCGTACCAATAAATATAACCCTCCTGGTCTCCTGTAAGATGCTTGTAATGAACCTCCCAGACATTTAAATCCACAACACTCTTTGTTCTTCTCTTTTTACGATTTGATTTATAAAGTAAAAAGAACAAATAGCGAACGCAGACAAATATAACAAACACCGAAACCATTACCCCAATAATAGCTGCCCACAAGAAAAATACACTCATAATAAACCTCCTTTAAATATTAAACACAAAAAGAAAAAGACCCTTTGTAAGGGTCTAATTCACACACAGCAATAAACAGAAAAATATAATTCCTAATGTTGTTAAAACTTCTTCTTTCATTTATACTCTCCTTTTTCGTGCATACATCATGCCGCGTTCTATTAAAGGCGCTGTTTTTTTCGCGAGCAAAAAAGAAGAGCCCTTGCGGGCCCTCCCTTCAGGGAACCATTACTTTTTCATAATGTTCATGTTTCGCAACGCTTCTGCTACAGATTCTCCAGAACGTCTTCGACTTTCAAATTCTATCTTTTCTTCATTCGTCATCTCATGCTTCAGATCCCACCAGATATTCAATTGATTGTCATACTGTGCAAACCGCTGACGCTTCATTAATCTGTCCTGTGTCGTCGGTTTAATGTCTCGAACTACCATTCGTCCGAATTTCCATACACCGGCGCTTGCAGTCGTGATTAATCCGACCTCAACGGGATGTGTAATACACCATTCAAATGCTTTTCTAGCACGATATTTTGCATTGTAAAGTTTGTTTGCAATATTAGTTTTTATTCTCTTAGCCTTTACTTCTTTAAAATCTACATCAATAATTTTTGCTGCTGCCATAATGATCTCCTTTCATACAGTGCAAGCTCCCTATAATATAACTTGCGTTTTTTGCGAAAAAAGAATAACACATGTAGGATTCGAACCTACATCTCCGAGAAATTAGCTCTTATTGTCTAAACTTCGGTGTGCCTAACCAATTACACCAATGTGTTTATCTCACTATATAACTTGCGTTTTTCGCGAAAAAGAAAGAGAATTCTCCTGGTTAATAGAATAAATCGAAAAAATTAAATAGAATGTACTGTACGCGTAATGTACTAATAGACCACATTTAAGTACATTCTGCAAATATCAATTAAGTTTAGAAATCCCGTATTTAATCCTTTTGTTAGTGTTTTCATACTTAGATTTAATCATATCATGAAATCTAAAAGACCATAAATACGGGATTTCTAGCGTTTTTATGTACTAATAATGTACTAATGTATTACTATTTAATGAACTCTTTTCCGTCTTTCGACTTCGCCATTAAATATCCATACATGGTATTATACCATACAGATCCGTCCTCATGGACGAACTTGTCAAAGACTTCGACCTTTGCGTCTTTAGGAACGATAGCTCTTCCCTCGGTATCGGTAATGACATGTGCTCCGACAAGACGATCGAAATCTTCCTTCATATAATTATCGCCATACGGATTTTCTCTTGCAAACAGATTTGTCTGAAGAATGGCGTATTTAGGAAACTTCTTAACTTCTACCACAGGAGTTTCTTCGATTTTTTCCTCTGGAGAATTTTCGACTTCGGTTTCTTCAACCTTCTCTTCTACGACAGGTTCTACAGGTTTTTCTTCTTTTGAGAATTTATTGTAGTTTGTATAATTTTTAGACATGGGTTACCTCCTTATTTGGCATAAATCTGAAGACGATCGATCGGCTTTCCGTATACTCCGGCATAACCATCGAGAGAAGACGATTTAAGATCATCTGTCTGATAAGCATAATACCCCTTATTCAGAGGACTTACTCTGTAATATGCGGTCTTTTTTCCAGGAATACAGATACGAACAGCATCGATAGCGTGTTTGCCATCTCCAGCCCAACCGTTCTTACTGTCTCCCCAGTCACAACCAGTAACCTTCGGCAGCCACTTACCGTTAGCTCTTACCTGATACCAGCATTTCTGATCAGAGAACTTAACTGCAATACCTACGATCTTCTTCCCTCTAAGCCCAGCATAATCTCTAAGATTCGTTACGAACGGAAGAGTCTTTCCTCCTGCAATCTTAACAGCATAGACAGCAGATGTAGTGCTTGCCTTAGCATTGTAAGCTCCGCCAGAAGACGTAGCGGCCGGAACTTTCTTCTTGGACGTTCCTGTACCATAATCAATGTCGCAAAGTTTGATGATGTGGGTGAAATTATTCTTGCTTAACGGATAATGGACCATGTTTCTGGCTGAACCGTCCATGGCATAGTATCCGTTATTTCCATCATAAATCCCGATATGGCCGCTCATCCAAACAGCCCAACCCTTCATCTCAGGAGTTCTCTGACTAATTGGCTTTACAACTGTAGCTGTTGCTTTGTACTGAGCAGAGCCTCTAAGCTTTCCTGTATAAGAAGAAATCAGACCGGAACAATCGCAACAAATATAACCCGCTTTATTCGAATCTGACCACCAAACACAACCAGGTCCGTAGATCTTTCTGAGACTGTTGATCTGAGTCTTGTTAAGCTTCGTTCCTTTAGCACCGTAAACGTATTTCCATCCTTCTTTAAGAGCTTTCTCACAGTGAGCAATAAGCCCTGCTACTGTCTTTTTAGCTGTTGCCATTAGGCTCACCTCCTCCGAGCTCTTTCATGATCGGAGAAAGCACCGCCATGCAGAGAGCAACGATAAACGCTTTTGTAGTACCACTGAATTTCAGCGATTCAATAAGAAAATCAATATTCGCGATCAGAACACCAACAACACCCTGTGCAATAGTTCTTGTAAGCCGGCATGACATGGAGTTCGATCTCAACCATCTTTTAATAGCTTCCATTTTGAAATCTCCTTTATTGAAAGAAAGGGAGGACCCGATAGGATCCTCCCAAGTTGACTGTTAGCCTTCAAGCTTAGCTATACACTGATCGATCGCCCTTCTGATTGTCGGGTCATCGGTCGTTTCGGACATCGCCTCGAGTTTCCCAATCATATGATTGGCTTCCTCGTGTCTCGAATAGCCCCTACTGGTGTAACGGCCCATCGAATCGCGTCCGCGAGCATAGCTATAGTTTCCGCTGTAGTTGTACGTTCCACGCATACTGTCATTGCTATAAGCATCAACCCCACGCATAGCCTCAATAGTCTCAATGTCTTTGAGAATATCTACAGCTTTCCCAGCACCTTCAAGGTTCTGAGGAGTAAGGCTTTCCTGTTTAACAATGTTCTTAAGCTCTTTCTCGAGCATTTCTCTCAGCTCATCGAATACATACATTTAGGATCGCCTCCTTTCTCAAGCAATACGGGAAACCGTAAGATTTGCGTTCTGCACGTTAATAGCCTGATCAGATACGTTCTCAACCGACACATTGAAGCAGCATCCAGCCGGCACTGTGATAATTGCCGTTGATGTGACATTGAAATACTCCTCAACCGCAGCCGGCGTAACGATAGCCGTACTTGTCGGAATAGGTTCGCCATCAATAGCCAGCGCGAGCGAGATTGCTCCAGCAGTGCCCCCAGTCGGAACGGCAATATTGCCGTTAAACGTTACCTGATAGCGTGCAAAACCAGCACACGAGTTACGTACGATACCACGAAGAGTTACAATCCCGCTTTCAGGTCTGTGGTAAATATAACCTTTATTGCATCCAATAGTAGTTGTAAGAACTACCGGCTGGTTAGCCTGTACAGTCTGAACCGGATTACTAGTAAACTCTGCCATGATCACCCCTCCTTAATATCCGCAGCCGCATCCAGCATTCTGTGTGCAGCAATTCGGGTTCTGCACTACATAGGCCGGAATAGGTGCCGGATTCAGATACTGCTCAAGAGCAGCCGTCTGACGAGCATTATCTGTCAGGATCTGACCTGTCTGAGCGTTCTGTGAAGCAGCGAGATTAGCCATGTTAAGCTGTGTCTGAAGGTTTCCGACCTGAGTCTTCAGGGCGTCAATTTCCTGCTGGCAAAGCTTGTCAAGAATTGTCTGAATGCCATCACTGACAGCAGCTCTATCCGCGCAAGCCTCAGTAGCTACAGTGTACTTGAGGTCCGCGATAGCAGCTCGGGTGTCGCAACAGCACTGCTGCTGAGCCATCTGCATAGAGGACAGAACGTTGCTGAGATTCTGAGCACGATTGCAGGCAGCAATTTCAGCATTAGCAAATCCGCCAGATACAGAAGACTGGATTCCACTAAGCTGATTCGTGATAGCAGCCGTATCGAAGCTACGATTCATCTCATTTTGAAATTCACCGTTGCCGCCGAATCCATTGCCCCAGTTTCCGCCAAGAGCGAAGAGCAGAAGCAGAAGCCACCAACCGCCATCGTTTCCGAACATGCCGTTTCCATCACCATACATCGGCGATACAGGCATAATCATGTTGTTGCCATTTTCTGCAAGAGACATAAACATTTCTCCTTTCGTATCAAATTACCAATAAGTGTCTTTATAACCATGCGCATTAGTTATCGATTTATTAACGATATTAAATTGTTGTATTGATTCTGAGACATCTGTCCGGTATCAAGAAGATACTGAACAATTTGCTGTGGACCTCCTGTAAAGTTCTGCGGGAGATTGAATCTTCTCTGTGCAAGGAACTGGACTGGGTTCGATCGTAAAGCGTTCATTTGACTAATAAGGTTAGACGCGTTGTTAATCTGATTGAGCGAATTATACAGAGGGTTTGGCATTGTTGTTACGATCCTTTCTTGAGTAGTTGTTCGAATTCATATTCTGAATTTGTTTCTTTAGCTCGTCAAATTCTTCTTTGCTTACATACTCATTCGGATCAAAACCCGGAGCAGAATTAGAATTCTGAGGCTCTGTACGAACAACCTCGTTATACTCAAAAATTCTCAAAGGCTGAGGCATTCCGCTGGAATCTGTAGCTTTGATATAGAACACCTGGCTTTCGGAATCCATAAGAACGGCGTTTGTTCCTGCCGGAACTGGATAAGCTTTAGCAGCAGCTTCTCCCTGCACCCAGATAATACCTTGAGCTGCTGGTTGAGATGCAGCCTGAGAATATACAGGCTGTTGCTGCATCATCTGAGACATAGGCTGAGCCTGCTGGATCTGATAAGGTGAATAAGTTACAGGATATCCGTAATTATAAGAAGCCATCATTATTCCTCCTTCGTAAAGTAATAAACAGGGATCTCATTTCCGGAATCCCATGAATCATAATAGTCGCCATCGATCACAGCAACAACGTGTGTACCGATAGCTAATAAGTAACTTCCATTTTGATGATCGTAACAAAAGTCTTTAACTGTGTAACAGTCAGGACATGTGTTAGGAATATAACCTCTTGAAAAGCCATTGGACAGTAAGTACGCTCCCCATACAGAATTCGATGACGGCATATCTTTCATCATGAATCCTTGCAAGCAAACTCCCATATAAGTAGAATCCCAATCTTGATCAGTCAACTTCGAAATAGCTCGTATAACACAATCTCCAACCAGGTTCCCGTTAGGGTTAGGATTGTATTTAATGAAAGCCATAGTCTTCTCCTTAAGAAAGAAACCCCGAATAACCCTCTTTTTCAAGATTAAGAGCTTCCATATAAACCGTTTCAATATTTTTGATCGCCATGGTAGCTCTAGAATTAGGGTAATCCGGGTATTTGTCACAGTGTCTGTTGTATTTATCTATATCGCTATGAACCTGATCAAATGACTCTTTACTGTGTTTCTGCCCTCTCTGTGTTTCTTCAGAGAAAGCGAGGATCCGTATTCGTGCATTGTCCGCTGCTTCGTAATCCAGCTTCTTATACAGATCCTCAAATTTCTTATCAATTTTCTTATCTCGTTCGTCCATCTTGCGTTCAAGCTGGTCGAATCTCTCGTTTACTGTGTTGTCTTTGCGCTTTATAAGAAATTCGATAAATTTCAATAAGGCGCCACCACCAAATAAAGAAACTAAAATTGTAATTGTTAGCTGCATTTACATTCTTCTTTCCTTTAATTCTGCCATGCGTAGATTCTCGCCGAGATAGTCAGCGCACTGGATGATGAAGCGTACCGCCATACCTTACCGCTTATCGCCGTTGTCGATGTTGCCGCTTTTAACCATTTTTTCATGCTTATACCTCCGTCCAACCATAGACCCCGGGTTCCCAAACGTTGTTGTCAACATCTGAAATCCAGTGCTTATTATTGTGACTTACTTTATCTCCTGCCATGTACGCATCCGTACTGCCTACTGGCTGAATCCACTCAGGCCATTCGATGGTTGGGTCGTCCACGCGAACCCAGAGCGAGGGTGATACATCAGGTGTCCAACTGTCCTGTGACTGGTGAGACGTTAGGCATTTATATAACGTCAAGCCATACTTTGCACGGTCACCAACTGTGTATGATGCATCCGCTGACCAGTTAGGGAACAATTCAACATTTTCTAATGCTGTTGAATCGTCAAGGCTTGCGGATAATTCCTCGATTTTATCTCTCAGAGATTGCATTTTTTCAATGTAGTACGGTCGGCCATCTGGGTCACCTAATAAAGCCGTTTTTATTTCGTAATCATCCAGTATAAACTTTTCTTCTGCCATAATAAATCCCCCGATTATGCTCCTTGATCAATTAAATAAACGGGTACGGTAACTGTATGACTGCCGCTTATCCATTGGGAGTCAATAGCCCCAGTCATTGACGGACTCATATATTCCGCGCCTTCAGTAACGCCGTAATTGGTATACCCGGCCATGCGTCTGCCTTTTGAGCAGATATACCCATAGTTGTATTTAGTCCCGTCTGTTGAGTATTCCGCATGGAAAAAGCACCGATCGTTGCTCCATTCGTCATTGTATGGTATGAGTAGACTCCTGTTTGCAATTACGGGGAATGATACGACAGTCGTATTATTGCTTGACCTAACGACTGTTGTCGTACCATAGTACGTCAAGCCTGTTATGCCACCGCCACCGCCTTCATAGCTTCCTGTCACTCCGAATATCTCAACGTCTTTTTTGATGTTTCCAGCTACAAGGTCGGCATCACCTTTGACCTTAATTGAGTTGTTTGTTGTCGTATCAATCGTTTGGTCTGATGTTGTCGGTGTTACGTCTGCGTGTGCTGTCTGCGCTACCAACGCACCGCTCGATACAACTTTGCCCTCGTCGCTTGCTGTGTAGCTATTAGGCACGTTTGCCGTGATGCTTGCGCTCGCGTAGCTTGTCACGTCCTCAGTCGTCGTGCCGTTCGCCGTGATGCTAATGTTCTTTGTGCCTGTCGGGATGGTTGTTACGTCCGTGATTGTTATATCGTCCTCAAGATACGTGCCCGCCGTGTCAAGCGTCCGCGTCTGATTCGTCGCTGTTGTCAGCGTTGCTCCTTTATATGTCACTGTTGCACTCATGAGACACCCCCGTTGTAAATCGGTAAATCTGCGAGCGTGATGTATCCGCTGTCATTTGTTAAATCTGACGTTTTTGTTGGAATTTCCGCTTCAATGGCTTGCTTGACGTTGTTCATGCCGACTCCGTCTGGAATAAAGATGCTCCCATTGTTTCCGTCATCGTAATATACAAAAACACCTGAAACGCCGCTGACTGTTGCCGTTTCAAGCCCTGTGACCTCATATTCGGTGCCGCTTACTTCAATGACCAAAGTACTGCCGCCAAGATCGCCCGCAAGTATCTTCCTTGTGCCGTTGGTCGTGCCGTCAAGTGCGAGGTAATCATCGCTCGCCGCTTGTGTGGCTGTGGTTGATATGTCTTTTATTCTTGTTGTCGCCATGATACCTCCTTCTTAATTTTGCCATGCGTAAATCCGCGCCGTAATGCTTAACGCACTGGATGATGAAGCGTACCGCCATACCTTGCCGCTCATTGCTGTTGCCGATGTAGCCGAGCCGTTTACCGCGATGACTGTTGTTGAGTCGCCTGTGTTGCCGATTAGCGTATTCGGTGCAACTGTGAATCCGATCGCCGAAGGGATGGTCAACGTCCATGTTGAGTAGTAAAGACTGCCCCGCGCTGTCGTGCTCGCCGCAGTGCTGAATGTGCCCTCATACCATGCTTCAATCTTGCCACTGTGCCATTTTCTGTATCGCCAGTCTCCGCTCGATGCTTGCTCCGTCACATAATCCACAAGCGTTGCCGCGTCTATTTTGTTTGATAGCACGTTCCCGTTGCCGTCGGTAATGTCGCCCGCGGCTTCAAGGTTGCCGCTCCAATCAACTTCAAACACATTAGCGCGTGTGCTTGATGTGCCGTTACCGATGATTAAAGGCTTTGTTTTCTTAATGTTGTACGTTCCAATTACAAGTTGTCCATTTCCTGCGGCGGCCTTTTCTAACCCGACGCCCAAAAGCAATGTGTTGCGTATGTTTTGCCCGCCGTTGGAACTGCCAACAACAATATTGCCGCACCAATCCATTTCAACCGCGTTGGAAGGGGCCCCATAATAACCGTTGCCAAAAATGAACGCTATATCATCGTCTCTGCGTTCCTCGTCGTCTATATACTTTTGTTCATTCCACATGCCCAAAACGGTCTGAGAGGCCGCGTGGGCGTCTGTATACAGTCCTAGAGACCTGCTACCTTCACCGTATGCGTTAGCGCCCCAACCGAGTGCAACTGCATCTGCCCCCAATGCAGTAGCGTTTTTTCCTATTGCTACGCTCTCTGTTCCTGATGCGTTTGTTCCAGCACCAAATTGTAGGCGTCCGTCATTCCCAATTTGTCCAATAAGATTGCCACTTGCATTGTACGATCTAAACGGAACGCTTGCTGTTAAAGAAAGATGCTGCCCCGATGTAACTCCGATCTGCGCCCCGCTTGCGCCGAAGGTCGCCACACTTGTCTCTGTACTGGTATCTATGATCTGCATACCCGTACTGGTTATATCATTCCGATATCCTGTAGCATCGCCCAATACATGAGCGCCTAAACTGTCGTGCCAGAACCACTCACGAAGACCCTCGTCAGCCGTTGCAAGCTCCCAGTCGGATTCAGCGAATGGCTGTCCTGCTAACTTCGGAACAGTACACACATAAATCGTACCTTCCGTGAGTATCGCCGCCTGAAACAAATCCCCTGCCGAATCGACAAGGTTATCTCCTGCGGACGTAATCATATCCTGCAAGTCCTCGCCGAGCTTCGCCCACAAATCGCCCACGTGATAAGGCGGTGTCGGCTGTGTAATAAACACGGTCTTTTTAGTGTCCGCTGTTGCCTGTGCCGCTTCTGCGGCTGACTGCGCGATGCTTGCCGCACGTCCTGCAGTGGCGGCTGACTGGACTGCTGATGTGGCGGCTTCGCGGGCGATGGTTGCATCAGACTGAGCGTCGTTTGCGGTGTTCTCGGCTGTTTCTGCCATGGTTGTCGCTTTATTGGCAACTCTTCTCGCATGTATAGCAGTTGTGTCGTCTGTCGGAGGAGCACTATGATTTCCCTGAATCCAAGCTCGACCTTCGCTAACACGAACCTGAACGGTGTCTCCAGGACTACAGGCAATTGTCTTTTGAATAGGAGTCTCGTCGACTCCTCCAGGCAAATGAACCCAAACAGTATCTCCGTCTATTCTTCGTACAGTAGCTGTAGAATCATATGCCGAAGACTTTTTCTTTGATACGGCTAACATTGCATCTGTTAGTTTTTTTACCAAAATATCCATCTTTGCACTCATTATTAGCCCCTCGCTATAACTGTTTCACTTGTTCTAGCTGCATATGACAACTCGATACTCTGCGTTTCTACATAAAAAATATCATCTAATCCTTGCTCTGGATAACTCAATCTTACAGGATCGCCAGGATAAAGATCTGGTATAAATCTTCGATTGTAAGACGCTGATATATTATGCTGCTGAAGCTCCTTGAGTCTACGATCAGCATATTCTTCAATCGTCTCATTATCCATTAACTGACAACCAGATTCTTGAACCATAACCTCTCTGCCGCGATTAGGAACAGAAAGGTTTCCTTCTGAATAATCCCTTGCGATTGCCGTAATCTCATCTTCAATGGCTATGAAAATATTAGGACAATTGAAAAGATCTTCCGTGATCTTTATATCAGTTTCAATAACAGGATTGTATAATGGATCGAAAAACTCTGTAGGTCTATCCGGTATCTTTTCAATATATACCGTCCCGTCACCACCGATTCTCATTCGCCAACCGCTCATTGCAAGAAGAACCTTATGAACCATAGAAAGCCTTGTTTCTTCATCATCAGCAATAATGTTACTTGACAGAATCGGAGATCCGTCCTCTATAATCACAGGAGCCGGTATAACCGAAAGAAGGTCTCGTATGACTTCTCCTCCGGTACTTCCTCTTGGAGCATACCAACCCCTTAAGAGATAAATATCATTAGCAGGTTTTAAAACCGAATAACACTCTATATTTCTAGACTCTAAAACTCCGTTATATTCGATACTCGGAGATGTGGCTAAACCTGTGAATAAAGCAATATGATCATCGTCTGACCCTTCTTGCTGTGTGTAAAGATAAATTCTAATCCACTGCTCTATCCCCGGAGAATAATCATCACAATCAAAACTGGCGGATTCTCTCAAACCGTCTTCATAGTCACGATTGATAGATCCGCCAGTTATTTCAATTGTTTCTAAATCTCTCCAAGTAGCAGGGTCTACAATCGAAACGTAGTACGATGCGGTGTACCCTCTACTCCAATCCATATTACGGCTCCTCTTCCTCTTCTGGTTCCGGAGGATTCAGTGCCTCCCAATCAGAATATAACATTCCGTCAAGCACCTCGGATTCGATCCTCGTTATAGAAAGATCGTAATCATTAAATCTCGGCGCTCTAGTATAAGTATAGGTTTCGTTGAGCTGAACATCTGCTGCATAACTCGACCCGTCTTTGGTCCTGACATGACATATCCCAGGATACTCAGCAAGACGTCTCATTTTTTGTATACTTTCCTGATCTAGATCGGAGACCATCTTAACTTTCATACTTGAAGTTCTGCTTACAGACCTATTCCAATCTCCCTGAATGCTTCCTCCAAGATATTTTGTTTCTTGGAAATCTTTAGACCAGGAGTTAGAAATATCTACTTCATAAAGAAGTTCAACCTGATCTTCTCCGAAATCTATAAGATTAGCGTGGGTTTCGAAAATATCATCAGTGTCTATCCATGCGAAACTTCCATCAGCTAATGTATAATCTCCGTTTATTGTACGATCAACAAATCTATGTCCGCCATACTCTCCGATTGTAGGATACGGATCTACATACACCTGTCCATAAACAGCCCCTTTAAACACAAGCTGTGGCCTATCTACAGAAAGTCTATAAATATCACAAACATCTGTGTTCTCAGTGTATTCAGAATCTCGCCATCTATAAATTTTTCCAGTATCTTCAGCTATATAAGCTTTGTCAGCATCTCCCTCGGCAGGGAACGATTCGATACTAGCATAAGATTCTATATTTTCTTCTTCTACAGGAGCTATCGGTCGAAGAACGGCTATAGCATTGTCCTCATCAATCGATGCTGTAGCATACGGAGTAGTTGCCTGATTAGCCCAATTAACGCTTACAGCAAGCTCGTCTTCTGCAGACTGTCCTAACTCATCATTTAATGTAGCAACAACCCTATACGGAGCGGTGTCGTTTAATTCGCCTATAAGATCTTCGTCGTCTAGAGAAACATTAAACACTCCGTCTCCAAGCTGAGTTTTTATGTAAATAGTTTCGTATTCGAAATTTACATAATCGGTTTCATCTGGTTTATCGACCTGGAACGATTCTGCTCTTTCAACAACAAGAGTTACAGAATGGTTGTTGGTTATAGGATTAAGTTCAAACCAATATAATTCTCTCGGATTAGGATCGGATGAAACTACTTCTAAATACTCATATGGCGTTTCTTCAACGTCTGTCACACTTTGAATATAGTACGATTTTGTCGAATCTATAGATGTATCTTCTGTTAAAATATAAGTATCGTTACTAAGTTCGTACCACCCTCTAGACACCGGATTTAATTCTGTATAAACATACGGACTATCGTCAGTACCTTCTCCGCTTCGATCATAATACGTCTTTTCGGAATTAACAGAAGTATCTGTTGTAACATCATATTCCTTTACAGATACACTAAACGGCATTTCTGTTATAGAAAGAATATTTGTAGTTACTTCGTTCCCTTCCTCATCCGTAGAAACTATAGGCACATTTTCAAAAGAATATGAATCTATTTTACATCCTATAGGATCAACAATAGTTACCGTAACCACATTGCTCCAACCATCAGACCCAACGCCATTAGAAGAGGTGACTCTAATTGCTAAGTTATGAGTCTCTCCCACTTTCCAATCACGATCTTTAGCGGACAAGGTTACAGTCTGCTGTGTCGTAATATCGATAGGCAAAATATTGTATATCGGCTCTTCGCCTTCAGCCCCAAATATAACTTCGGCTATCTCAGCGGATGCCTGTTCTGACCCATCGCTTGTCGAATAGGTCCAGGTTGCTATTGTAGAACCGTTTTCTGTTATAGCGTTCTCGGATAAATTAAGTGCAGGAATTACAGGAGCCGATCTAAGATCGACAGGAACTATAGCGCTATATCCACCATAAGACAAATCATCTTCTACTCCAGAAATAAGTCTTACACGAATATACCAAACTTTACCAGTCTCTAAACCGCTAATATTCCAAGCGGCCGTTTTAACCTTAGAAACAATATATGTTGATGGCTCATCGGTACTTTCCCATGCGTCCTCATGATCTGACCAAGATAATTCTGCTTGTGTGGCGTCCTCCCATGTCCAGTCCCATGTGACTCGAATGGTTCCAGAAATATCAGTCGGGTTTGCGCCAACTGTAGGAGGCTTCGGAGCATATGAATTAGCCTTGACGATATCAGACATCATTCCGGCCGACGTTCCTATAGCATAATACACCATACCAGTCCGCTCATAGTAATCATCTATATCCGCTAATATAGGCTCTCTTACGATTCCGTAATAATATGGGTTTTCGTCCGTTCCCAAACCACTTCTCCAATAATAAACTGTGTTTGGGTCTATGCTGGCGGAAGAATTAGATAGTTTTATAGAAACTAGTAAATCTCTTCCTGGTCTTTCATTCATGTCAAAAACCAAATACCATATGCCAGTATTTACATCACGAGAAGCAAATATTCCAGGAATATTGTAAGGGACACCGGGTCTAAGATAAATAGAGACCGAAGCACTATCAAACTCCAAACTACGACCACATTTTATGCGATGTCTTCCTCCTGATATAGGAACCTCTTCTGAATCACTAGTATCACCGTTGGCGTTTTCGACCCGAATCTTATCATTTTCTAAATCGTAAAGCCTATATTCAACGGTTTCACTGGTCGTTTTCTTATAATCTCCAGATTCGACAGTAGATTCTATAACATCATAATACTGATCTAGTTCGGCATCTATAGGATTCTCTACTATGACATAAACGTATTTGAGGTTTACTATGCTTCTTCTATAGTATGTCTTTCCACGAATTACGTGCTCATCAACTGTGTTTTTATATTGATATGTAGATACGGCAGCATATACTCCTATTTCTGGACTTTCAGAAACATTATCTGGAAACTGAATATAACCCTGAGTCTGGCCATGTGGAATAATTCCTATATCTTTCCCGTTCCTGTCGTCTTCTGTATAATATCGAATAACCGTAAAAGAATCTGGAACTTGGGAATTATTTGTAGCTGAAATGTTAGCAATGTGTGTATTTTCGTCAGGAGAAAATATAGTTATACCAGAAGGATTATTAAGAGCCCCTTTAGCTTCGACAATAAGCATAGGCTCGCCCTGAGCTGTCTGATCTCCGTACTTAGCATCGACTCTAACCCAAAGGCATTGATCTCTTCCGACGACCTTATCTGTTATAAACGTAGAGCCTCCGGTTCCGTCATCAGACTTCAGTTGTGTTGTAACGGCCGTAGTCCAACTTCCTTCTTCCGGACAAGACATGTTCTCCCCGGGAACCGCTATCAAATATTTTGTTTCTGTTGTGGTAGAAGGAACGTTAAAAGTGTTTGTTAATCTATACTTTAAAGTAATCTTATAACTGGTTGCTGTATTAAGAGATATTTTTGGAGTCTCAGTTATCACCGGAACCGAAGGAATAGCATAAGTATGAGATTTATACACCCACTTACCAGAATCACCAGCAGGACCTTGCGCCATTATCCTAAACCATCTAGTATAAGATTTTCCATTTCCTATTACACCGGTATCTTCGGTGTAAGTTATAGTATCCGAATCTTTTGTGCTGTATTTTTCAGAACTCCATTTTTTAGAAGAAACTTTAGGACCGTCTTTTGGCGAATTTAACACCAAAGCAGTTTGGTATTTCACTCTACTAAACACATTGTGATCGTCTTTATCCACCTTAACTTTCCAAGTGAAAGAACATTTGGGATAACTTCCCTCACTTACAGACAAAGACGGATTGGCTGGTTTTTTTATTTTAAAAGTTTTTTCACTGGGATCTGATTCTGTATAAACAGTAGATCCATCTTTAGACGCTGTTCCTTGAACTTTAAAAGCAACAGCTTTTAGTTTTTTAGACGCTCTATAAGGATAAAAATCAGTTCTATCTATAATAAAAGTCTTTTTTGATGTTTTTGGTCCGACAGAATTAAACGATTTCCATACTTTTTCTTTAACGGTCTTTTTCCCGCTTTTTACAGACTTCGTTCTTCCGTCGGACCAATACCATGCTTTGTGTTCCTTACCAAAACCACACTTTGGAATCTTCCATGACGCTGTAAAACTAAAATTATTACGTTTTATAGTCAAGCCCGAAGCTTTTGTCGTTTTCTTAGACATTAGATCATCCTCGTTCTCAATTGAATTTGCTGAACTAACCTATCTGCAAATGCTTCAGGGTTCTCAGCGCCATCAACAGTTATATTAAATGTGTTTGATGTATTGTTACTGTTTGCTACTGACGAGCCAAGGTATCCGCCAGAAGAAGCTCTTAAAGAACCCATATTGGCTGATACAGAAGCCGCCATAGTTCTGGTATTAAGCAGGCGATCCATGTTGCTGATGCCTTTACTTACATTCGATAGGTCAAGAACTGGCGTAATTGTCGGGTTCATGTTCATGTCCGAATTTAACATGTCATAAACCATGGACATAGCATCGGTTAAAGCAGAAGAAGCCTTATCTCCCATATTATAACCAGCATTATATGCCGCTTTCGTCATAGAGTTAATACCGATAACCAACCCTTCGCCAAGATACTTACCAGTCTGTATAGCTATCTTAGAAGGCGAGCTTGATTTTTCACCATCTTTCTGTCCTTTAGCAGCTAATTGACCTTGGTGGTAACCGGCATCATATGCAGCTTTATCTTTAGCTTGAATACCAATAATAAATCCGGCACCTAAATTCTTACCAGCCGTTGTTGCCGAATCTTTAGCATCGCCATTCGCAGTTCCTGACGCTCCGGATTTGGCAACATCTGAACCCGCACTCTTAGCAGATTTGGCCGACTTACTAACAGCTCCAGTAAATGCCTTTGCGAGTCCTTCGCCTGCTTTTTTAGATTTGGCGTTTCCGGATTCCAAACCTTTAACTGTAGAATCTACAACTTTCTTGGCTCCGGAGCTCTTCTTTCCAGAAGACAAACTCTTGTTATAACTATCGTTAGCTTTCTTACCAGCTTTACCAAATTTAGCTGCTCCTTTATCCGCCTCTTTAGCAGCTGCGTTTGTGACCTTATTTGCTCCAGAACGAACAGGCCCTAAATTATTGGACATCCCTTGGCCCATGAGCGCATCTATTTGCTCACCGGTCATGCCGGCCTCTTCTAACGAAGGCTTTAAGTTATTAATTACTTCGTCAGAAACGCCACTAGCTGCTGCTCCAACGGCAGGAGTTCCATTTGCAATATTCGTCGCCATTCCGGCCATTCCGTTTTGAGATTCTTGATCCAACATGTGGAACCCGGCCGCGGTTCCATTAGAAACCGCTTCACCAGCAGAACCACTAGCGTTCTTTAATTGTCCGATATTGTTATCTATTCCGCTAGAAACACCGTTCATGTAATCGGCAGACATCTTTTCTGCTTCTTCTACATCAAAGAATTCTCTAACTTTCTCTTTTGCTTTGTCAAGACCATCAGAAATATTATCCCCAATAACAGGAATGTTTTGTAGAACTGCTTGAAGAGCACTAAGAATAGCCTCAACAACAGCCGACATCATGTTCTTAGCCGCTGCAACAACCATTTCAGAACTATCTCTTATTCCTTGAGCTAGTGCATTAACAAAAGCAAACATTAACGCAATACCGGCTTGTACTAACGTTCCAATTCCACTAGCAAGGCCTAATATAAACTTGGCTATTATACCCAAACCAATAGCTGCAAACATCTGAATATTAGAATAAATGCCTTGAAGAAGGGCCATAATCAAAGTCAAACCTGTACTTACAAGTTTTGGAGCTAGCGTTTTTATTCCATCAAGAAGTGCTGTACCTAATTTTACAGCAGCGTTAGCAACATCGGCGGCGCTATTTGCTATTGTAGCGATGAAAGACATTATTCCTTCAGCTAACGCCGCTCCTATTTCTGGTATCATAGTAATGATTCCAGTAACAATTGCTGTTATGGCAGCCACCAAAGCCGCCGCACCTGCTGCTGCGGACACAGCTAACATTGTGAATGCTGTAGCCATTAGCATTAATCCAGCGGCAGTTACTGTTACGCCAACACCAAGCAAACCTATAGCTATACCCAAAGCTATCATCATTGGAATAACTGGCGTTAAAACTAAAGCCGCTACACCGAACACAGTCAATACGCCAACTAACATCAATAATGCTTTTCCAATACTCTCAAGTTTTAGATTTCCAAAAGCAACCAAACTCGGAGTAAGCAGGGCAATACCTGCCGCAAATATAACTATTGCCGCACTTGCCGCCAAAAGTTTAACAGGATTTACTAAGGATGCCAGCAAACCAAAAGTAGCCAAAGATCCAGCAATACCTGCTAAAGCGGCTCCAATTCCAGCAATAGGAATAGTGCTAAGAAGCTTTAAAGATCCAGAAATTGCCGCTATACCAGCAGACATTATCACAAGCGATGCACCAACTGCTAAAGCCTTCCCTCCAGGCATAAGATTTACAGTTGCTGTAAGAATACCTAAAACAGCAGTCAACGATAATAAACCTTGGCCAACTTTGTTAGGATCCATTTTCCCGAGTTTCTTTACAACAGAATAAAATATCTGCAAAGAACTAGCCATCAAAACCAGGCCAAGCCCCATAGATATCATCCGCTTAGGATTGCCCGCTAATCTTAATGCAAGAGAAATAGTAGTAAGTAAAACTGCTACACCACCTAATCCTTTAGCCAACTGTTTTACATTTAAACTACCTAAAGATGATACTGCGCTAGACATTATCTTAAGAGAAGAAGCAACGGCCATCAATCCTAAGCCTTTTGTAACGCCAAATCCTTTAAAATCGGTTTTCGTTAGGAACAAGCTTAAAGCCGCTAAGATAACACCAACACTAACTAGACCTTTAGCTAAGTTTTCAATCGGTATTTTACCTAAAGTTTCTACAGCTTTAGATAAAGATCTAATAGCGAAAGAAAGAATTAACATAGAAACCGCGGTCTTTGTCATACCTTTTGCTTGCTTTGGGTCTATCATGGATAACTTGTCTAATCCAGAAGCAAGCATCTTAAATAAAACTCCAACAGCAACTATTCCAGATATCATTTGGTTTGTATCTAATTGCCCTAATGTCTTTACGGCATGAACTAAAATAAGAATAGCAGCAGCATATATCAATATTGCAGTAGCTTTTGCTTTTATTCTTTTAACGTTTAAAGACTTATCCCATTCTGTTTTTAAATCAATCAAAGCAGAATTTAAAGTTGTTGGGAGTTTCAAAAATGTTTTCTTTCCAACAATTAATTTATCAATTAATAAATCTATAGCGCCCGTAAGTTCAATAATAGAACCAGAAACCAAAGCTACTAATCCTGTGTTGAAAATCTTACTGAAATCTAGTTTGGCAATTGCTCCGGTAATAACTTTTAATTTTTCGCCTAAAGATTCAATGCCAGAAAACATGCCTGAAAATATAGAATCAAAATTAATCTTAAATCCTTTTCCAGAACCAAGATTACTAAATATGTCTTTAATTTTATTTAATCCGGAAGTTATTTTCTCAAACATCGCAGAACCTTTAAATGATTCATACAGTTTGGTAAAACCCTGTCCAAGTAAAGAAAGACCTTTAGCAATCCCAGAAATAATGCCATTAACCACTTTAAGAGTTTTAGAACTAGATATAAAATTATGAAGAGCTTCAGCCGCTTTACCAACAAACTGAACTATTTTATCTGCCGCATTAGCCAACAATTCTGATCCACTAACAAAATCATAAAACCTCTGAATGGCTCTTCCTACGGTTCCAATAACAGTTCCTATAATATTTATAAGTCCACCAAAAGGAGCAGTTATGGCTTCTAGAATACGTTTAAGAAATCCAAGAACATTACCAGCAGCTTTAAAGATTGTAAATAAACCTTTAAAACCATCTTTAAAATTATCCGTTTGAGCTAAAAGTTTAGATCCTATAGTTACAGAAAGAATTCTAAAATATCTAAGAAGATTGCCCAGGGTTTTTAAAGTGGCATCTGGGAACATCTCTTTAAACGCAGCTTTAAAACCAGGAACTACAGAACGCCTAAACCCGTTATAAATATTAATCAATCCTGTAAATAGATTTTTTATAGGCCCTATGTGTTTTTCAGTATCGCCAGACAAAAATTCGAAAAACGTAACCAAACTCTTTTTAATGGAATTAAGATCTCTATCAACTTGCTGCGCAAAAGGTAGTATGGCACTAGCCACCTCGTCTATAGCTGGTGTTATAGCATTAAAAACGTCTCTCGCATGATTTAGAAATCCAGTAATTCCTTTATCCTTATCATTGGCATAAAAAAGTGCTCCTATTCTGCTAAGACCCGCCTTCATGTTTGATAACGAACCGCTAAACGTTTCATTAGCCCTTTTTGCTTGTTTTCCGAAAGTAAGCATAGCTTCGGAGAAATCATTAAAACTAACTTCTCCTTTCTCAACCATCTTATTGATTTCATCTTCGGATTTATGAAAATGCTTAGCAAGAACAGCAGAAACGTTAAGACCTGCAGCAGAAAACTGCCGCAATTGCATAGTCATTAACTTACCGTTACTAGCTACAGTAGAATATATATTTCCAATATCTTCATAACTTCTACCAGTCATAGCCGCAGCGCCAGCAATAGAAGTAAGAACGGGCTCCATGTCTTTCATTCCAACGCCAGAAGCAGCAAGAACAGATGCCGACTTCGCCGCTTCATCAAGGCCATAAGCAGTTCCTTTAACAGCGTTTAATGCTGCGGTCATAACCTTATCAATTTGTTTATCGCCATCTTTCATGTCCGAAAACAAGCCTTGAAGCTGGAAGCGAGCCTGTTCAATATTAAGAGCTCTTGTCTTTCCTCCCTGCTTGATCTGACCTATAGTGGAGTCGCTTAGTTTTTTTGCTGAGCTTATAATCCCGTCCGTAATTTTACGTGTGATTTCCATTCCTACAATTCCCATTGTAGAAAAACGTTTCTGGAGAGACTCTATCCCTGTCTGAATCCCGCTAAAATCTAACCCCTTCTTAAGATTTTCGATAGAATCCATAGTAGTTCTAACGCCTTCTTCAAACTTTTGATTATCGAAGGTCATTTTAACTATTCTATTATCAACAGAACTCATGCAGAAGTCACCTCCTTCCATACTGCGTCGGCAAGCTGATCAAACACACCTTTTAAAGCTGGATTAATATAATCGGTTCCCATTACATACCCGCCGTTTCTAGTGCCATGTCCGTATTGTAATAATATGGCTATGTTTTGACCTTTATTCTCGTTGCTGTTAGTCCATACGATATAATCTTCTCCACGTCCGCTATGTATTTCATAAGTCCAACTAGACGCTGTTTTACCGGTCCGAACAGGAGTAGCGGCTTGTAAAGCAGAAACGCCTAATTGTCCGTAAGAATCCAGAACCTTCATATGATCTTTACGATTCATCGCCTTTAAGAATCTCTCAAGATTATCAAAATTACCTTTTGAAGTAATTTCTATCATAGTTTATCCCTTCGTTTTTAGTTTTGCTCTTCTAGCCGCATTTAACGATGCGTTTCGTCTTAAAATTTCGCTTTTGCTCATTTTTCTAGGTTCTTTATTCTCTTCATCACAAACCTGGATCAGCATCAAAAGTCTATTCAAATGCCATTTTTGACACTCAATGGGTATCCTATAACTAACCATCCAACAATAAATCAATTCAGAAGTAATGATTCTGTTATTCGACCTATTGTTTTTTCTATTTATCCATGTCGCCGTCATTGGGTCATCGATGTATTCTTCTATTTGCTTAAAAACATCAACTGGAATAGTCTTATACACATTTGGATCAACGTTCCTATCTACTGTCATACAACGAATGTAGTCTATAGTTTCTTCTAAGCTTTTTGTATTTTTAGAAATGAATGGCTTTTTCCATTTAGCCTCCCATTTTGAAATAGAAACTAAAGAGTGCTCAAGATTAAGTTTTCGTTCTTTAGTTGTAATAAAAGTATTGGTCGCCTCGTCAAATAATTCTGTTCCTGGAATTATTACCTGTAACAAGCCGATCACCTCTTATCAACGATTAACTTCTTTAAAAAGATCAGGATTTTGGGTTTTGGCTTTTTCTGCAATAGATCTAGGCATAATTCCGGTAATAAACTCAGCAGCCGCACCTTCATCGGTTAGAAGCTCCATCCATAAATCAGAGTATGCCTGGGTATAAGAAAAGTTCTTCGAAAGTTCTTCGTTTTTAATAAATCTCTTTCCGTCTTCGCTCTTCTCACCATAAGCTTTAAAAACAATGTCCTGAAAGTACTTCTTAATCTTCTTAATATCTTTGCTATCAATAATCTTCTGAAGCTTAACTTCTAAGCCACCTTCTGAATCTATTTCCATATCAGCGAGCTCAGCTTCTGTAATGTGGAAGTAGAAATCTTCAGTTCTCTCCACACCATTGAAATCGGTATAAGTAATAGTTTTCTTAAGCATGCTGTTCCTCCTTTTATTAAAACTCCTCCCTGCTATTTAACCAGCAGGGAGGAACGAAATAAGAATAAACTACCTAATTAAAATCAACCGTTAGCCGAACCCATAAGTGTGATGATCTCAGCCGGCATAGGCATACGAGCAGCAACGGCTTCGGTCGGATTATCTCCTGTCGTTGCCGCTGTGCCATAAAGAATCTGCTCAAGGGCGGCGAGCTTAGTAGGATCAGCCTTAGTAGAATCGATCTCCAGATGAGCTACCGGACGGAACGATGTGTTCTTTACGGTAACAGGCTCTGTAGAAATCTCCCATGAGAATGTAACAGCCTCGGGAGAATCGTTTACGGTCTGATACCCCTTCTCGGACGGAGAAGCAGTAGCTCCGTAAACAAGATGGATCTTATATCCCTTGCTGTCTCCAAGATCGTCGCTTCCGATCTTAGTGCGATAGGAGAATCCAAACTTCTTACGAGCCTGCTGAGAAGCTGTTACGCCTTGAGCAATGTTCACAGAACCATCGCACTCAGCGAACTCGTCAGGATAAGTATAGGCTTCGATCGTAGCTCCAAATTCCTCAGCAGAACGAAGGTCGAGATACTTCATGTTATCAGCATAAATGGGATTAGACTCTGCTCCCGACGGGCTCTGAGTAACTGTAGTAAGTCCATTCCACTCAACCCCATCATAATAGTTTGTGTCGTCCTTAGCTGTAGCATGGTACGGATAAAGCACACCATGGTCTAAGCCAGTTTCGTATAATCTTTCGCCAGTATCATCCCAGGAAAGTTTAAAATCAGCCATAGTTATTCCTCCTAATAATAAAGATTAAAAACTTCATGATTTAAATTGTCTGCGGTATAATGTCGATCATAAGTACACTTAGGAAATCTTGAAATTAGTCTGATGTGAAAATCTGAATCAGGATCTTCGTCTATATACGTAATCTGATACCGCATTTCATATGTGTAAGCTCTGTTGTCAGCAAACTGAACATCTCCGTTTTCTCTAGAATAGACAACACATGGATAAGTCAGTCTTCTACTTTCAGGAGGCTGAAAATATACGTTTTCAGATCCCAAAAGCTCTTCAAGGATCTGATGTAGCTGCAGTCTTCGGTCCGTGAATGCCATTGTATACCCCTCCTATTGACAATAAGAGCCGTGGATATTGGACCTCTACAGAATTAACTTTCCATAGAGATCCCATCCACTGCACATAACGTATATGAGAAAAGTTTTCAAACGCAAACGGATCGCATATAATGTTTATCTGAACGTCAATAGTCACATCATCGTTTACGTGATCAGCAACCCCTTGCCATCTGCGAACATGACGTATAACGTCTCCACCATATTCATGCTCGTCAGGAACTTCAATGGTCACCCCAGGAGAACCTTCTTTCTCCTGGGACGTGACAAAACCTACTATTCCCCAAAACTTTCCCATTTTGAAATTACCTCAATTCTCTAAAATCAACCCTCTGCACCAGAATCGGCCGGATGATCTGCCTCAAGAACCATAGCAGAATACGGCTTAACAAGAGCGCCAGAGCAACGAGTCTCGATCAGATACTTCTGAGCATTGTAATCAATGTCGAAATCGTCGAACATGTTGACTTCTCCGCCCTTATCAGCACCAACATTGTAATCCTTCAGGTTAACAATGATGCCAATAAGATCCTTATTGTATGTTGTTCCCTCAACAGAGTATGTACGAACAAGATTCTCCATAACCGGAACGGTAACAATACGAGATACGCGCATAGCTGTAGCAAGCTTCTCGACCGTATCATAGATTACACGCTGGTTGAGATCCTCAAGAAGCAGCATCTCTGTCAGCCAATCCTCAGTTGTGTAAAGAACCGGATTTCCGGAACCTTTATACAGCTTACGATTCTTAACTGCAGCGCGAATGATCTTCTTAGCTTTCTGAGCATCTGTATCAGAAGCTTCGAACGGAACGTCAACCTTAATCGAGAAGACATCGCTATCCTTCCAGATCGGAATGATGTTGCCCTCGTTGATCTTATCTTCTGTTCCAGGCGTGCGGCCATCACTAACGAGGATAGCGCGGGCAATTTCCTCATTCAGCATAGAGCGCATTTCCTGCTTCATGTAGCTGACCACATCGAAATCAGTAATATCGATCAGATCATCACGATCAATCTTCTGTTTCTTATAGATCGTAGTCGGGGATACATCTCTAGACACAACACCGAAGAACTCTTCCTTCTTCATCTTGCCTTTAATATAACCCTTCGCACGAGCGTCGTCTTCTGTAAGATTTGCATACATAGACTTAACGCGACTGAACGGAGAATGAGAAACGCCGGACATTACTCCAGCAACCCACTCATCGTCGCGCTTAACTTCCTGCATTCCGCCAGTAAGTTTAGCATCAGGGAACATAACCCCAATATTAGTAATACCATGCTGAAGCGTAGCTTCTCTAAGAGAACCGTAACGCTTAGCATCACTAAAGATTGCCTCCATCTCAGAATGTGTCAGAACATCATCTTCGTTGTACTCGTTATCAAATACATTGTGCTTCACTTCTTCTTCCTCCTCATCATTATCGGATTCTTCGTCTTCAAGTGCCATACCAATAATTGCATAAACAGCGTCTTTCTGTTTATCAGTCAGGGTGTCAAATACATCCTGAATTGTCTCGTCTCCGCCGTTATCAACTTCTTTGTTTTCTTCTGCATCGGCATGCTCGAGTTCTTTTTTCTTTTTATCAGGCATATCTTCCTCCTCTTCGTCCTCGTCTTCTTCATCAGAAGGCTTAGACTCGTCTTCAGATTCTTCCTCTTTCTCAGGAACTTCTTTCTCCTCTACGTCCTCATCCTCGTCTTCCTTTTTCTTATCGGAATGTTCAATGTAAATGTCTTCTCCGGTATAAATGATTGCTCCGTCGTCCTCATCCCCATCAAAACTATGAACAATAACAGAATCGATAAAAGCCCCTGGATTAGCGCCAGCAAGAACAACACTAACTTCTCTGATAACTCCGTGGAGAACATCTCCGCCGTTCTGCTTAAGGCGATTAGCATATATAGAAAGCTGTTTAATATCGCCATGCTTAAGAAGCTCTCTTACGTTACGACCTGCTTCTGTGTCATTCAAATAATTCTCAGAGTACACTCCTTGAGGTTTGTTAAATAATACAGAATGTCCAATAACATTACCAGGATCACTATGATCATGATTCCACACAAGTGGAACCGTCATACCGTCCTGATCTGCGAAAGCTCCGGCTCTGATTGTTCTACCATCGGAGCATTTGAGATCGTTACGTGTTGCCCATCCGGCAAAATCGTATTTCTTTCTCATTTTGAAATTCTCTCCTTATGTAGTTCAGACACCTTGCTCCTCATCCTCCGGATACAACGGTTGATCCAAAGGATTAACTTCTGGCATCTCTTCTTCAGTCGGATACAAATTCTTGTTACGCAGATCATCAGCTCCAAGAGATTCAGAACGCATTAACCCAATAACCTGCCTGAATTCGTTGGAGGTCATGATCTCATTGCGTGTGAACTTGTCTGCGATGTCAGCGAGATTGTCAACCGGTACGAGCTTGAATGGCTCTCTGAAGAACATGATGCTCTGATACTGAGAACGAGCAGTCTTTGTTAGGAATTTGCGTTTACATTCCAAACAAAAAGCAGCCAGAATCGGTTCGATAGATCGATTGTAATAATTTAGCATTTCCGTCTCATTTGCTGTTCCGTTAAACACAGATTCAGTCATACCTAACTGCGCATATAAGGTCTTTGTTAGTAACTCAACTTGCGATAACAGATTGTTTTCAACGGGACGATTAAGCTGGGTGATCCGCTCGGTTCCATCTGTATACGCTATACCATACTTGGAATTAGCGAGCTGATCTTCGATCTGTTTTCTACGATTCTCTGCCTGCTTCTGTCTCGACTCAGTCTTAATAACATATGGAAGCTGAATTATAAGATCTAACTTCCCTGAACTATTCTGGTCATCGACAAGATCCAGAAGATTTAACTTATGGACCAATCGTCGAAGAGTAGAATTAGGTTCATTCATTACTGCATACAACGGATTTTCGACAATAGCTACTGTCGACTTCGGCATTGTGATTTCTTCATGTTTACCGGTCCTCTCGTTGTAAACACTTATTCTCACAGCCGTTGGATACCACTCTATGATCTTTCCTACGCGCATCTCTAATATGTCATAAGAATTGTTTAATATAGGATCAGCAGTAGTATCTGTAGGAACAAGGGCCACGCAACCTTCATCAAACATGCTCATAACCGCGTCCTGCATAAAAGCCCGGCTTGTTTGATCAACATTAGCTTCAAGATTAAATATATTATTCAATCCTGAATGGATGGTTTCAACATAACCCTGATTCTCATCGGTTCGAACATGTTCGATCGTAACCCCTGCCACATCCATAGCAATCCGGTTGTATATAGATGTTATAATAGTTCTCTCGCCACCGATGTTCAGATGGACTCTGTCTGGACGAGTAGAACTAACATTTACTTTCCATGGGTTATCCCCATAATAAAAGGACCCTTCAGTCGGATCCTTGTTAAAAAACGCATTCCATGAGTTTTTTAATCTGTCTAGTACGCCCATCGAAGATTCTCCTTATTTATGCTTTACACTATGTATAGTAGCCGCTATACCGACTGTACTTAAAGCTATGCTTGAAACCGGTCCTAATATATCAAGAACATCTTCTACTTTATCTCTTCCTGTCGGCTTGTAAGTATCAGACAATCGTAGATAACGCTGTTCTAGTTCCATTCTTCTTATTCGATTGTTAAGGTCAGCATCCGACATTTTAGATACTGTTTCTCTTCGTTTTGTTTCCTCAGCGTATGTCTTTGATCTTCTTGAAGCTTCTTTAATAGCTCTATATGCATCTCTAGTATCATTTATTGTTTTGTTTGTTCTTTTTAGAACATCTTCAGCAGGGGACAATTTTGGCTTGTCTTTGCCTTGTTTTACCGTTCTATTTAAAGCGCCACTAGTAACTCTTTCTTTTCCTGTCGAATCCCAATTCTTCTTTACCGATTTGACTTTAGCTTTAAGTCTAGATCTTGGGCTTGATTTGATTCGACTCCCATCAGGATTCTGATAGCGCCTAACGCCCCATTTCATTCCTTTGACCCCATGATGGGCTAGATAATTTGTTTTTTCTTCCATTTTGAAAATCCTCATTCAAACGCATCTTTATTATTCTTATATGCAATAAAAGCGTCCATCATGGCCGCCACATTATCGATTTTCTGCTCTCTACGTTTCTTAAGAAGCTTACGATTCCCGTTTGTATCCTCAATAGTAATACAATTGCCCATAGTAAATGACATAAGCTGTTCATCAAAGAGCAACATACGAGATTCAGAAAGTTTCTTAAGTTCTCCAAGTGGAACAGATTCGGTCTTAACGCCCTGAATTACTTTCTCCAGCCCGAACGGACCGTTCTCAGATTCCCAGCGCTCTACAAAGGATTTGGCATTGTACGGATCATAGCCAAAACATCTTACATCGTAATTTGCTTGACTTATGTACTCATCCAAATCATCGTAGACATCCATGAGATCTAGAATACTTCCCTCCATGACAATGAGGCTTCCTTCTTTAAGGAACTCGTCGTACTTTATTCTCATAGCTGTTGGGAGTTTCATTAGAGTTAATGAAGAAATGTAACTCCTGGTCTTAACGCCAAAAGATCCGTCGCCGAGAGGAAACATAAACGTAAACGCACAGAAGTCGTCTCCCTGTGATAAGTCTGCACCAAGCGCACACGGCATACCCCAGAAAGCTCTCTGCCTGTGAGGAAGCGTTTCTTCATACGTGAAATAATACGTATAGCCTTCCATAGGTATGCCAAACCGCTTAGCCAAAATATCGTTGCGAGCAGCGGGAGAATTCTCAGCTCGCTCAACATCTAACTGATAAGTTTCATAAGAAACCGTCTTTCCTAAGTTGGGATTTGCTTTGAGCCAAGTCTCCGGTTTTCCTACTTCCTCCACATCATCCAATCTGTAATACCAGATAGAAACGTGAGGGTTGACATACTTACCCTTTAGAATGTCCATTAATTCCATTTTGATTGTATCGCCGCTTCCGTTTCGAACCGTTCCTTCAGAACTCGTAGATACAATCAAATAATCCGGATTCTTTGAGGATCCCTGCTCTATGGCTCCCACAACATCTTCTCTAATGTCTCCTGATAACCACTCGTCAACCGTAGCTATCTTAGCTCGCAAACCCTGAAGCTTGTTAATGCTCATAGGCCTTGCTTCCAGTAGAGATCCGGTTAAGAAATTCTCAATTCCCTTCTTTGTAGACGAGAGCTTAACTCGGTTCGCTCTGGAACCCGTCGTATTCTGCAAAGACCCTTCTGTTAAGAATTGAAACAGAGGGCCTCTCGCTCTAGTTATCGAAGTTCGAATTGGACTTAGAACTTCCTCAGCTTGTTTCATTGTCGGAGCTGTTGTAATCTGATGAGTCGTCGATGTGTCGACATTTAAGAAGTAGCTCTGAATGCAGGAAGCATACATAGACTTCGCCGCTCCTCGAGCCACGATCAGATATTGTTTATTAATTAGACGTTTCTTAATATTTTTTGTAACGTAACGTCCTCCATGACCATCCGGATTAGGTTCATAGACACTACGCTCTACAAAGTAAAACCATCCAAAAATCTGTTCTCCCCAAAGTTTAAACGTAAACAGAAGATCCAAATCAGAGCCATCGGTTAACGTCAATTCGCTCTCACAATAATCAATCCATCCTTTAATGGCGTCTGGATCATAATAAACTCCAGGATTAGCTATAAGAGCATCAATTCTGTTCATCTCTAACGAAACCCAATAATTAACTGGGATTTCGCCAGCAATTACAGCATCTCTAAACTGACCATAATAATAAGGAGTTGCCGTGTTTGAAAGTGCCATATCAAATCAACTCCTTAAAAAAAGAAAAGAGCCTCTGTTTAAGAAGCTCTTTTAAACTGTATTATTCTATAATACTAACTTTGTTCTCGTATAAAAGATCCAGATATTCCATCATCCACATAATAGCTACTTCTCCAGTATCCTTATGCACTGTAGTATAAGATGCGGTAGAACCATCGTTCATACCAAAAATATACCTGTCGTCTGTTTCTCCTGTAGAAATAACATTAGTGCCTTTTTGAAATTCCTTAAGGATCAACAAGTTCGTTAATTCGCCATTCGTATTCGGAAAGCTGATTTTTAATTGCCTCGACAGTTGTACCAGATAGCGAAGTATCGAATACTAATTGAACTTTCATCTTAAGCCATGGTCTAATAAGATTTAATCGCTTATCAGTACCAAACAGATCTTCCCATGTTTCAGTACCGTCTGTGATCTCTTTAATTTCATCGCCAACTCCAAGATCATGCAGAACCACTAAAGCAGCGTTGATGTCTCTAATAATGTCTGGATCGAAATGTGTATAATCAGGAGTAATCCCACTAAGATCATGCTTTACCGATTGTAAAATACTGTCGCTCATAATAAATTACCTTTTTCTACTTAAAACCTGGTCTGCTCTTTCATACGCTCATAGTTATTTACCCTTTGAATTCTGTAACCCAACATTACTTATCTTCTTTCCATTAATAAGATAATCGATTGTTACTTTTCCAGATTCAATACGTTCTTTTGTTTCGAAATTCCCAACGCCAATAGTATTGTATTTCTTAATTAACTTATTAACTCGTTTTGCCGCTCTATTAGCCTGTCTATAATATCGTCTATTCTCTGTTCTGGCTTTCGATACACCTGGTATCCCGCTAACATCATAAGTTTTTATACTATCTTTGTACTTCTGAGCTTTCTTTGCATATTTAATGCCACCGCCTTCTATTCTCTTTATAAGCCTATCAGAAGCTTTAGCTGCTTTATAAGCCTTGCGAGCTTTATTATACTTCTCCGCCGAGGTAGCGGCCTTATTCCATCTTGAAGAAGACTCAGAATAATGCTTTGACCTCTTAAATCCAGATAAAGGATGCCATTCGGAATAACTGCTAGCACGACTAAAATCTTTATTGTATTGCTTTTTTGCTGCTTTATAATTTCTTTTTGCATTTATCAAACTTCCATCAGGATTCTGATAGCGCCTTACGCCCCATTTCATTCCCTTAACTCCGTGATGAACTAAATAATTTGTATATTCTTCCATTTTTAAAATTCCTCATCTTTTACCAAAGCTTAGTATCTCCTAGTTTTCTAACTACTGGATCTTGCGGCAACAGGGTGGTGTCCCCGTAATGTATTGCATTGTGAGTCATATCACTTACGCAAACTAAGAATTCTGGATTAAGAAGAAAGTCTGTTACATCAACAATGTCTGAAGCCTCTATGGGATTCATGTGATGAATGTAAACTCGTCCTCTTATCTCGTATCCGTCCAATCCTAAGTCACACCCATGATCTCTAATAATCACGATGTCTCTTACCTTGCGCCACTCTCTGGATTGGTAGAACCTTTGGTTGAGATAACGGTCCCAACCAAAGGTTTCCTTTCCTACAAATCCGCCTAACTTAAGGTAATCGAAACGCTCGATAAGCGTAGGAAACGTAATGAGCTCACTGTACGTTCGGATCTTCTGTTGATTCATCGTAATTACCACTATAATGCCTCATTGCTTCGAGAGCATGTGCATAAAGCTCTTCTGTTCTCTTAGCAGATTCCAGCATCTCCTTTTTGGCTTCCATGAGTTCCTTTTGGGTCTTGAGAATCTCCTTCTCGAGACGAGCCTTCTCACTACCAAGCTTTGCGATGGTAGTGGTTTCCTGTGAAGTTGCGGTTCCGTCAATCAGTCTCTGCTCTATTAGATCGAAAGCCAAAGATATAATCTGGTTCTCTCTTGCCTCCGGCGTGGTAGCTGGCCTACGTTTTCGTTTTGTAGAACCTGATCGTGTCTGTTTCATGCTATCACGCCTTTCTAAGTATCATTCAAGGAGGCAAACAACACGAAACTCTGGAAACTGACTGTGAGCTGGAACCCATATGCGTAAAAGGAGGTCGAAAAACCGCACTAACGTTCGCCTCCTTGAATGATTGTGTTGCCTTCTAAGAAAAATATCACTAGTTATCAGAACTATAAGTAGACTTTGCCTTGTGTTTCAAAGGTTTTGTTGTGTTTTTTCTGGCACTTTCTGCCAAGCAATCGTTACAAGGACCTTCGCCCTTGGTGTCATCGACGTCTAAATATAAGCATGTTGGACACCAGACATCGAAACGAACCTCTTTCATATCAAAAGTAGACATTTACTTACCTCCATCGTCCAAAACAAATATAAAAAATCCTCCCCCGGAGAAAATCTGAGG
>Ga0256404_1001690_pt1 | contig 51909 bp, 81 predicted proteins | sample RumenRJG_01DNA_FD_185990 | JGI IMG/M metagenome (GOLD analysis project Ga0256404, IMG submission 185990) | Bovine rumen microbial communities from Lethbridge, Alberta, Canada - RJG_01 | ecosystem: Host-associated > Mammals > Digestive system > Stomach > Rumen | place: Canada: Alberta | collected...
TCTTTAAATTACCTGACTCCGAAACAATACAGGGAGTACTATGCTTAATTACAAGTGTAGAAAAAACAAAACCGTGTCTACTTTTACTTGACTAGTGCACATGACAGGAGTTTGGTGCCTAATTTATAATAAAATGCTCCTTTAGTCACCAAAATGCGTTTTACTAGACCTTCACATGCCGGCATGTGAAGTGGTCCGAATAATTGGTGCCTCGTGGCGCACAGTGATTCCTTCTCTGCTTTTTTACAGTCTAAACCGCGGGCTTTTGGCCCGCGGCTTTCTTTATCGTGTCTGGTTAGTTCCTTTAATGATAGGGGATAATCTCTTGTATACAAGAATAGTGATCACTACGCTGACCATTCCCTTTATAAATGTGAAGGGCATGTTAAACATCAGCAGGCAGTTTAATAATCCGTCTACGTTGGGATTAATGGCCTGATACATTCCGATAATCTTATCTAAGGGGAGGAACTTGGTATACATGGGGTATGTAACGAAGTAGTTAATGGGCACTGAAAGAATGGCCATAATAGCTGCTCCGGAAAGTGACCCGATGATAGCTCCCTTCTTAGTCTTCATCTTTTTATAGATAAGACCTGCAGGAAGAACAAATGATGCTCCCAGTAAGAAGTTGCAAAGCTCGCCTACACCGCCTGTGGTGGTAGCGAATACATTAATAACGTTCTTAATGAGGCAGATGGCTACACCTGAAGCCGGTCCCATGGAAAATGCTCCGATAAGGGCCGGAAGCTCTGATAAGTCCATCTTAATGAAGCCCGGCATAAGGGGAACATTGAAACTAAACATCATGAGTATTGCGGATATAGCTCCGAACATGGCTGTCATGGTGATAGTTCTTACGTTGATACGTGGCTGTGTTACTGCTTGTGTTTGAGTTGACATCTTTCTCTCCTTTTCTGCTCCGGAGGTTCCTTTTTCTTTCAGATAAAACATGGCTAAACATCTTTAAAAAAAGAACCCCGAGAGCTTTCTCGGGGAATTAATCTGCGTAATGAAATACATTACTATTAACGCTTCTTCTCTCATCCAGACTTTACGCACTGCCTCGCAGATGCTGTCATAAGGAATCCGTCAACTTCGTTGACACCTTCTGACATATTACGCACTGCTTCGCAGATGCTGTCATAAGGAATCCGTCAACTTCGTTGACACCTTCTGACATATTACGCACTGCTTCGCAGATGCTGTCATAAGGAATCCGTCAACTTCGTTGACACCTTCTGACATATTACGCACTGCTTCGCAGATGCTGTCATAAGGAATCCGTCAACTTCGTTGACACCTTCTGACATAAACTGTCGGTCCCGGAATTACACCGGATCTGCACTTTCGCGCTCGCGGACTGTCACCGCCGGTTGGGAATCTCACCCTGCCCCGAAGAAATATATTATTATTTTTTATCCGTCAGACTATCCATCTGACCAAAACCTAGTTTATACTCTTAGACTTTATATGTCAACTGTTACTTTAGTTTTACCTTTATTGCGCATTTATTCTTCTTGCCCGCTCTCTGTTACGAGCTGATACCTTTAATTGCTTGAGCATCTCCGGAGTCAGTTCCGGACAATCCTCATCGTATTCCATATTCTTATCCTTTGCAGCTTGAATCTCAGCATGAATCCTGTCCTGCTCTTCCTGTGACAGAAATTCGCTTGGCTTATATATCTTAGTCGCCATAATAATACCTCCTCGTATTATATAGTCATACCCATTCTTTACCTTCTCTATAGGTATAGGGTATGCTGTTGAAGATGCTGTGGATTGGTTATCACCTCCTACCGCTTAGACGGTTACTGAAAGGCTCCAACCACAGCCTCTTTGTCACAATGTTAATCAGTTAGATACCGCATGACGGTTTATGTAGAACGAGGTTACATCGGCAGAGAGCCCTGTGGATCCAATACAGCGTCAAATACTTTTAAGGAGGATCATGCGTATGATCTATGTTGGTATCGATGTTGCAAAGGATAAGCACGATTGCTGCATCCTGGGATCAGAATCCGATAAACTCTATCCGGTATTTACTATCCCGAATAACAAGGCAGGTTTTGATGAGCTTTATGAGAAGATTTTCTCCGTGACTGATGATCTGAATGAAATAAAAGTAGGTCTTGAAGCTACCGGTCACTACTCACTCAATCTTCTCGGTTCGCTCATTGATAAAGGTCTGACCACCTGTGTTATCAACCCGTTACATACAAATCTTTACAGAAAAGGTCTAAGCCTTAGAAAGACGAAAACGGATAAAGTCGACGCCGATTCGATTGCTATGATGTTAATGACTGATAAGACTCTCAAGCCCTACTCAGACACATCATATCACACTGAAGAACTCAAGTCATTAACTCGTTATCGTTTTGACAAGGTTCAGAAACGGGCAAAACTCAAATCTTCCGTGGCTCGCCTTGTAAACATTCTTTTCCCAGAGTTGGAAAAGCTCGTCCCCAGTCTTCATATGGCTTCGGTGTATGCTTTGCTTTCTGAATTTCCCGGTGCTTCTTACATTGCTGATTGTCACCTTACTCATCTCAAAAATGTCCTTGGAACAGCTTCTAAAGGACGATACGGACGAGATATGTCTGTCACCATAAGAGATGCTGCAAAGGATTCAATCGGTTCTGTTATGCCGGCAAAATCAATGGAGTTGAAGCACACCATCCATCTGATCGAGGTAATGACGGATGAGATTGATGAAATCGAAGCTTCAATCAAATCCATCATGGATACTTGCAACTCTCCGATTATGACAATCCCCGGTATTAGCTACCGTATGGGAGCCATGATTCTTGCAGAGGTTGGTGATTTCTCCAGATTTAGTAATGCCGATCAGATACTTGCATTTGCAGGGTTATCGCCATCTACATACCAGTCAGGACAACTTGATTCTAGCTATTCCCACATGGAAAAACGGGGATCTCGTTATCTGCGGTATGCTTTGTTCAATGCCACAAAATATGTCTGCCACTGGGATGAGAACTTCGGCGCTTACCTCTCTAAAAAGATAAGTGAAGGCAAGCACTACAATGTTGCTGTTGGTCATGCAACGAAGAAGCTGATACGTACCATCTATCGAATGGAACTTACAGGCGAAGCCTACCGAAAATAAAGATTCTTTAACTTACATCCTTTTCTTAGAGCACCTGTTCAGATGCTCTTTTTGTCATGCAGTTTTCAAGGTACTGATTAAGGCTTAAGCCTGCCTCCAGGCTATCTAAAACACCTAATGATGCTTTATTCAAAAATCTTCATTTTCTTGTTGACTTTTAATAGTTAGTCTTTTACCTTCTGATATATGAATTGTTATTATGCTGCAAATACGTGTTTTCTCTTACCCTCTGTAAGGTCCCGCCAGAAGGGAGAAATGCTTCGTAAATACTCCACTACTTCCGTTACGGATTTAATGAGATAATCTATCTCCTCCGATGTTGTATCTTCCCCAAGAGATAGTCTCAAAGATCCGTGAGCTACTTCGTGGGGTCTTCCGATAGCCAGAAGTACATGGCTGGGATCTAAGGAGCCGGATGTACAGGCGGATCCCGAAGAAGCACTTATTCCCTTATCGTCTAAGAGAAGCAGTAATGATTCCCCTTCGATTCCTTCAAAACAAAAATTAACCGTTGCGGGAAGCCGCTTTTCTCTGTCTCCGTTTAACTCAGAGTATGGAATCTTCAGTATCCCTTCTATCAGCTTATCTCTTAAGGGTGTAAGCCTCTTTGTATAACCTTCTATATCTTTGGTTGCATCTTCAAGGGCTTTGGCGAGACCCATTATTCCCGGAACATTTTCCGTTCCGGCCCTTTTGCCTCTTTCCTGGGCTCCGCCTTCTATTATATTAGTAATGCGGATACCCTTCTTTACATATAAGACTCCGGTTCCCTTGGGGCCATGAAATTTGTGACCTGACAGGGAGAGCATGTCTATATTGTCATCCTTAACATTTACCGGAACATGTCCTATAGCCTGAACCGCATCTGTATGGAAGATTACATTCTTTTCTCTGCATACAGCGCCTATCTCTCTAATGGGCTGGACTGTCCCGATCTCATTATTGGCAAACATGATGGTTACAAGAGCTGTATCTTCCCGGATAGCATCCCTGACCTGGTCAGGGGTAACTATTCCGTTATTATGTACATCCAAAAGCTCTATCTCAAAGCCTTCCTTTTCCAGCTTATTTAATGTGTGCAAGACTGCATGATGTTCAAAAGCTGTGGAGATTATGTGTTTCTTTCCCTTCTTTTCCCCCATCCGAGCAGCAGAAATTATCGCCTGATTATCTGCCTCACTTCCGCCGGAAGTAAAGTACACTTCCTTTGGTTCACATCCTAAAACTGCTGCCACTCTTTTTCTGGCATCCTCAAGATGTTCCTTGGCCTCCTGACCTATGGAGTAAAGACTTGAAGGATTTCCGTATATCTCCTTCATATACGGAAGCATAGCCTCGATGGCCGCTTCGCTCATCTTCGTTGTTGCTGCATTATCTGCATAGATCTTCATTTTTAATTCCTCCAAAATTCCCGCTATATCAATTTTCCTTTAATTCTAGGGGTTTGACGTAATTCCTAGTTTTATGCTAGGTAATAATATATCAGCTAATACCTACCATGTCAATAGGTTTTTTAAAAAAATAAAAAATTGCAAAAAAAAGACCTAACACCTGCCTTCTGTTATCAAGTGCTAAGTCCTTATAAGTGCGCCTTCAGGGGCGCTAAACGTCCAGGGGACGTTTGCTTAGCGCCGACCGGAGCGGAGCGGAGATCGAACCCTGGATGTTTTAAAACAATATAAATAAGCAAAAAAAAGACCTAACACCTGCCTTCTATTATCAAGTGCTAAGTCCTTATAAGTGCGCCTTCAGGGGTTCGAACCCTGGACACCCTGATTAAGAGTAGCCCTGTCTTATCCCCTCTAACCCTTGATTTTTAAGGGTTTTTATTCTTCGTAGTAGGACGCAATTAGGACTGTTAGTTTTTTACAGTGCTTTTATATGATACCACACTTCGTAAAATAAAGAAAGCCCTACGTACCATTCACACTTTGAAGGTACGCAGGGCCTCTTAGCATAAGTTATAACAGCTCATTCACTTTTGATTGAACTTCGTTGTAATCGTACCCGGCAGCTTCCAGGGCGGCCTTCCTTGCTGCTCCTGATCCCCATTTGCCGGCTATAACCTCACGGGCTATATCCTCAACGGGTTTCCTTGCCGGTGCCACGGTAGACACTGCTATAAAAGCTCCGTGGAATCCTGCTGCCTTAAGCTTCTCGCAGTAGTTATCCGCATTGCACTTCATAAGAAATGCGCCTACCTGCACTTTGTAAAGGTTTCCGATACGGAATACAAAGCCGTCAAAGCCCGTTGCCTTTACTTTGTTCAGATAGTCGTCAGCATACTCTTTATGGCTAAATGCGCCTACCTGCACGCGGTATAATGTCTGCTGTGCCGGAAGCTGCGCCGGTGTCTCCGGCACTTCCTCTTCTATTGGCTCTACGATCTCGCCGGATAGCTTCAAATTTACCTTTGCAGTTAATTCGTTCATACGCTCAAACAGCCAGTCTCCGGGGCAAGACTTATTCTTATACCATCTATGCACGGTAAATACCATTTCATTTGATTTCTGGCTATAAGCATTTGTGGCTTCCAGGCTTCCCAGCCATACCACTTTGTTCTTGCCGTTACGCTGGCAGATATCCACGCAAAGCTCAATAAGCTTCTCAAATACTATTTCCTTAAATGCGTATGGGTCGAAAGTATCGGAAGCGCACTCAATGGTAACGGCTCTGTCGTCATTTGCGGAAGATGATGTGCACCATGATCTGTCGCACTCTTCTACATACATTCCTACACGGGCATCGTTACCTATTCCGTAGTTGCTGGACGCTCCCCTGGATGTGGGTGCAAAAATGTTGCCTAATGTCTCAACGCTGCACTGGCCCACTACACAATGGGGTGTGATCCGGTCTATGGCGTGGCTCCTTCTCCCCGACTGATTGGGGCTTATAAGTGTATAATCCACTAACGGGCTATTACTCATCTTCGTCTTCCCCCTTATTGTTTGAAAGCTCTTCTACGGTGGCTTCGGTTACTTCCTCGTCGTCCTTTAACTTGATATCTTCAAATAAATCCATAATAAATCCTCCTTCGCAGGGGCTATTTCTGGTTATCCTTGTTGTACTTGGCTGTAGAAAATCCTAAAATCGCTCCCAGGAATGTAGCCACAAGTGAAATGGTACCTACAATAGCCTCTAAGGGGATATCCCAGTGCCAAAAACCTACAAGCCCAGATAACAGGGCACAAGCTGCCGGTGCTAATACCAGGCAGATCCACTTGATAATGTCGTATACTTCGTTTGGTAATTTCATAATCCTATTTCTCCTTCCGTATAATCGTCGTCTTCTTCGCTTGCTGCAAAACTATGGTTCTTACAGTGTACGTCGTATTCTCTGTTGATGTTTCTAATAGCTGCATTGGCCTGGTCGTTACAAAATCCTTCGTGCAGGCTGCAATAGTTTTTGTAGTAACTAATGTCCTTAAGGATCTGTTTGAAGGATTCTCTTGTGTGGGGTCGCTCGTCAATAAGCTCGTCATTAAAGCGTAGGATCCGGCGGCGGGTATTAACTACCTTGTCTTCTTCCCGTTGCGCCGAATACTTATCACACTTCTTGTTTGCCAGGTCAACGCCGGCTTCTACCTTGTCAATGCGCTGCTCAACTTTGTCTATCCGATCGTCCATCTGTTTCTCAATGGCTGCTATCTTTTGAAGTACGTCCTTGTTAAAGGCGTTGCCGATCCAGGTCCACGGGTCAAGCTTAAGTGGGGATATTTGAATAAGTGACAGTACAATGGTCGCACCTATCCACGCATAAGGGCTTGATATAATCATTTTACATATATCTAATACACTCATGTTTATCCCTCCCTTTCTGTATGTGCCTTGAGTTTAGCCGCCTGGTCAATTTTCTCGATGGCAGGCAAAGAGACAAGCTCTTCTGCCGTGACATATTGGCATACCACGCAGAAAAGCTCGTCTATGATCTCTGATTGCAGCTTGATAATTTCACTCTGACTGTCAAAAATCTGCGCTAAATTACTTCTTCTTTTTTCCATCATATGTCTCCCCCGTGATATATTCGTATTCTTCCGGGGTGATCTTACCCTCTTCTACCATTGATTTCAGCTTTTCTATGGTTACTGCCGGGCTGTGCTTCTCATAAAGCCTCTTAAGGCTCGCTACTAATGTTCTTACTGCCATTACAATAATCCCTCCTCAATAAGCTGTTCTGTGTATTCGTCAATGGCTGCCTGTGTGTCATGGTCGTTGATACTCTTAATCATCTCGTACTCTGATACACTTATGGTCCTGCTCTCGCACTTGAAGTCGGTGTAAGCTTCGATTCCGGCCTCTTCGTCAGCTTCGTGCTCTTCTTCTACGATGTTTCGCCTCTGGATATAGGTGTCCGGGGCTACAAGCTGTAACTCACTAGGCCGCTGCGCGCAGCGTTCCTCTTTCCATGCTTTCATATTCTGCTTTCCTCCTGTCTAATTTAGATATGATCCGTTTAAGCTTCCCTACATTCACATACGGCTTTATCCATTTCAGATAACAGTTGTATGTGTCAGTCCAGTTAAACCAGCCCATGTAGCTTACCATTGCGCATACGTGCCTATGATAAATGCGCTTGTTCTTCTGTTTCTTCCTGGATAACCTTGCCGCAAGCCGTGTAGCTTGAAGCATTATACATTTACGGACCGTAGTTTTATCCCTGTCAAAGAGAAAACCCATGTAGTTTATTTTCCTGCCGATCGTCCGCCCGGTTTTGGTGTGATATATAAATTTAGCAACTATGAACGTCCGTTTAAGTTTCAACCGGAATCGCCGGCCTAAAAATTTCTTGATCTCGATAATGGCAGCATGGAGTTTCTTCTTGTTATCTCCCATAAATACAATGTCGTCCATATACCGGACCATAATCTTAAAGCCTAGTGTTTCCGTAATAAAATAATCGAGCGGTTCAAGCAGGTAATTCGCTAACCACTGGCTTATATAGAATCCTAATGGTATTCCCTTCTTAAATCCCTTAAGGCATAACTCTATGATATATAAAAACCATTCGTCCTTTATCCTGATAGAGAGTTCTTTTATCAGGACCCGGAGGCGGATGCTGTCATAAAAAGTGCCTTATGTCGATCTTGGCGAAGTGTCTTATACCCTTGCCCGCCCTTATCCAGCGTTCAAGCTGTCGTTTTGCTTTGTGCGCTCCCCGGTTCGGGAAGCTGCCGCAGGAAAACTGATAAGAAGTGCGGACTATAATAGGTTCTATAACCAGCACGATTATATGATGTAGCCACTGCTCATGTATCTCCGGCATGAATATCTTCCTTGCCTTGTTATGCTCATATATAATCTTGGGTGTTCTCTTATGTGGCTTATAAGCTAACTCCGGGTGTTCTACTTCCACACCCGGAGGCTTTGTGTTAAGTATCATCTCCCGCATAGCTTCAACTTCTGCGTCAAAGTTAGCGTCTATGGCTATGATCTCTCTTCTTTTGGTCTTGCCTTTACGTAGCTTCTTGTATGCCAGGCGGATAACATCCCGGTCCAGCATACGCTGATACAGATATTTGTACTGCTTTGCGCCGCGGTGAGCTTTATACAGGCCCCACATCATTTCATTGTTGCGCATCGTATTACTCCTATAAGATATTTTTTCTTCTATCTCCTACACACGGCAGGCGCGACCGCTTTACCGTGTGTCCTGTATCGGTATAATTACCACTCCCCTAACCGATATACGGCGGATAAGACGTATTTCAACGTCCAGCGGTGTATATGAATGAAATCTGCATTTTGGTCTATAAACTATTGTTGATAGAGTAACGGCGGCGCCATTGTTCCAGTTCGTGTTCGTCGCTGTGTTGTTCAAATTCAACGCGCCCACGCCATCAATGAGGTCATTGTTGCAATTACCGAAACGAAGGGCCACGGCCCCGCAGGTGTCGCAGTTCCATCCCCTGTTAAATATTTCCCGCTACATAAAGTCACCGTGGGGGAAGACCCCCACACCCCCTACGCCGCAACGCTAGGCGTTGTGCCGGCAGGTGGTAAGAGAAGAACGGCGGCGCCATAGTGCCAGGACGTGCTCGTCGCAGTGTTGTACAAATTCAACGCGCCCACGCCATCAATGAGGTCATTGGAGCAATCACCGAAACGACGGGCCACGGCCGTTATACCGGGATTTACCCAAAGACCGTCACAACCGCCGGTTGCTGATGTTCCTTCACATGGTACAACGGGGATCTTTCCGAATCCGGGTTCTACTGCGTACTTATGCGGATATGCGCCACTGACTGTCTCTGCGAATACTACGCCGGTGTTCTTGTATGTACTTCCGGGTGTGGTAATATCATACTTATAATTCTTGCTTACATATACCTTGCCGCTTACGCAAGCTGTGTAGGGGTCACGCATCCACTGCTGATAGCTTCCCAGTACGATAGAATGAAGGATTTTGTTAAGGTGTGTCTTATCGTCAGATCCGGTGCCGTAAAACTGTCCGCCACCAACTACGGCATTAGCAAGTACGCCGTATGTGGGTGATAATGTGCTGTCATAGCCATTACAGTTACCATAACCGTACTTATCCTGGATATTTGTAGTCTTGCCCCAAAGAAGAAGCAGGTCATGGATAGTATTGATAATAGCTCCGCCAAAGAATCTAGCCCTGGCTGAAAACAGATCAATAGCTGCCTTCTCTTCCGCTGTTGTTTTGCCGTATACCGGCTGTGTGCCCGATACGGTAAGAAGCTTCTGATTGCTTCCTGCGGGAAGGTGGCCGTAGAACATCGGGATCCATACGCCTTCAAGCTCTGCATTGTCGGTGTCAATGAATCCTGCTGCCTCGTAGCCATTTCTCGGCTCTAATGAAAACTTAACGTATCTGTCAGATCCTACAATGTATTCCTTCTTGTAGATCTTCTGCAACCATGAGAAAGCGCCGCCGTCGTAAGAAGTGTTTGCCACGTCTGATGCTGTCTCGCCGTCTGCCTTCTTAGCATAATTTGTTTCTGAAAGCTGATAGTCAACAATACCGCTGCTCTTTACCATGTAAGGCTTGTTGTTAACCAGTAGCGGGAATGTCGCCCAGTCTCCCAGGGAATAGCCGCCGCCCATGGTTATTGTTATGGGGTTAAAATTCTTATTAAGCCCGATATATTCAATCCTCTCGTCGGGATCAAGTATGTCCATATGCTCCACGAAACCGTATACATCCTCGTCCTTTTCAATGGCAAGGATAGCTGATACTTTCTCGTTTATGCTGTCAAGTGTGGGCTTATCCGCAACATAAATCTTATCGCTCATTTATTCTTCTACCTCCTCGTAGTAAAGTAATCCGTTTTCTACACCCAGTACATACTTGTCGCCGGTTGTATCGTCATACAGGTACATCTTATTGGGTGCCTCGATAGTTACCGTGTCGGCATTTGCCACTTCGGTAAGCATATCAATGGTGATGGTTGATGGTAGTAAGTCGTTGTAGGAAGGTAAGTAGTCCTCATGTCCTGATACCGCTGTAGCGATAGCATAAAGGATCTCGCCTTCATCCGGATCCTGTGCATAAAGCCCTATCTCTCGTACATAGTACCCTTGTGTAAGATACTCTGATTCACTCTTGTAGTTTGTGATGATAAACTTCACAAATACATTCGTGACATTCTGGACCATAACAGTATTAATACTAAAATCCTGCTTCTGGCTCTTAAGTGCCGTTCTCTGGCTGATGTCTTCACCCTCGGTATAGGTACCGTCGCCGGTTACTGCTTTAGTCAGCGCAATAGTGCATAACTCCGCCTGTGCTTTAGCAAGTAAAGCGATTCCTTTCTGGGTTAAGACAGCTTCATTGAAAACTCCGGCCATGTCTTTTCCTCCTTCATGTTGTGAATGTTAAAATACATAATGCGGACTGGACTGTACCATTAAGCCTGCGCTTAACTTCGTGCCCGTGCCCGCATTAATATTTCTCTTTGTGTTTGTGAGTGCTAATCGTGGGTTAGAGAATACGCAGCTTCCCAGCCCTACCATGGTACCGGTGTCCCGCTCCCGCTGTGGGTGGTTAAGCACCTTCTCATGTGGCTTTGAAATTGCTCCCCATGCAACATACTCATGCTGGTCTATCTGCCGGTCAATAAGGATCCGGCGGATATGGGACCGCACATTCTTTACCCTGTCTATGATCCGTGTAAATTGGTCTATGATCTCCGGGGTAAGCTGTGCGGAAGTGATGATATCAAAATATCCCGGTGTCTGCTCGCCTTCTGTGAAGTTAAACCACTCAACGATATCGCCTTCACCGAAAATAACCTGTATCATCTCTTTGACTGCGGCCGGGGTCCCGGCTTTCATGTACCAGGAAATAGTCTTTTTAACTATCTCCCTTTTTACGTCAAGGCTCATGTTCTCTTGATCGTAATACGGTGATGATAGCTGAACCGCCAGGGCGTCTACCAATTCTTCCGAAATGGTATCAATAGCCGTGTATATCTGGCTGCCGTCTGCGTACTCTATAACCTTTTCGTGAGTTTTGCCTAACGCCCCCGATAAGGCTAAAACCCAGTCTTGATTAGCTACAATATCCGGTAAACCGTCTGTGATACGTGCGTCCTTTAGGCTTTTAATCATCTTCAAGCCCTCCATATGTTACCGTCGTTGCTACGCACTTGGGTAACTGTGTATTAAGGATTATCGCATCTGCAGGCTTGCTGTTGTTAATAACAACTCTCTTTGCGCCTGCTGCCCTTACTTCGTGAATAAGCTCCGTCGGGTTAATGTCCCGTCCTAAATGCCGCTGCCATGCCTTGTAGTCGGTCACGGCTTTATTCACGGCGTTTTGGATATCTCCTGCCGTGTTGCGGTCGCTTGTTGCTATATAGTAAGTTATGTCTATCTCGTAATCTATCTCTGTGGGATTTGAGATAGATACCAGGTCTGTTAACGGTCTTATATTTTCGTCTGAAAGGTATTCAAGCAGGCTTGCCCGCTCTTCTGTCGTAAGTAAAGATCCGTCTTCCAGCATTGCATAAATAACAACGTGGCAGGCCGTAGGGCTTGTTACCATAACGTCCGCTACGTCCGCCCTCCACTCTCTAACGTAATACTCGTAGGCCCCTTTAGGTCCGGCAACTGAAAATCTCTTTGGCGCAAGGTATACACGCTCTGTAAGATCGTTGTCTGTCTCAACGTCTATACCGCCTGTTGATTCTACCGTGTTTTCTACCTTCGCCACATACGCTATAGGGTCTACTAAAATATTGATATCCCCTACCGGTATATCGTTTGGCTCCGTGCCGGCTTCTTCCGCCTGTATCATTACGTCAACATAGGTATCTCCTGCAGGTATCTCCGCATATGATAATGTGTTGAAATATCTGCCGTTCTGTGTCTTAACACGGGTACCGGCAGGAATCGCAACAACGTCCGGTCTAACATCGGAAAGGGTAAACCGTTCTGTAGCTATTGCCCTTGTTGCTGCCAGTCGGAATATACCGAATAGCGCCGCAAGTGCTTCTAATGCTTCACCGGTTGATGTCTTAAGCATTTCTGCCCGGCCCTTTGCGTCGATATATTGCATTGTCTGATACTCGATCAGGGAAAATGCTTTGATAAGAAGTGTCTTTGCGTCTGCCGGGGTAAGCTCCCCTTCTTTTCCTGTAAGCTCTTTATACAGCCTTAAGTATTCTGCCCTTGTCTGCTCTTCCGTTTCCTGCAAGGTCATGTTTTCTATAAAGCTTACTTCTGGCACATTGTTTAATTGATTTATACTAGACAAGCTCAATCACCACCTTTGGACTAATATTTCCGCTGGCGCGGTCGCCTTCCCACTCTACGCGGTCAACCCTTGCCCTCGGCTCATACATTTGTGTTTTTCTTACATACTCTGCGGTTATAAATGATTTCGCCATTTCTGACGGGATATCGGGCGCGGCTGTTTCTATCCCGAAGTCTCTGTCAAGCGCCTGCTGCCCTGCCAGGGTGTTATAAAGCACTTGCAGATTTCTGTATACTTCCTGCGCTACCGGATCGGTAACATTTCCGGCCGCTATCTCTATAGTGGCACTATATACTATATTTGCCATGGCCGCCCTCCTATACATACTCTTTAAGCGATAGTGTCAGTTTGCACTCTATAAGCGCGCCGTTTACTATCACACTTTGCCAGTCTTCTGCAATATCCGTGATAGTTAGCTGATTGTCGCAAATAGGTCTGTTTCCTACTATGAAGTAGTCTGCTTTTCCCTGTTCGCAAGCTTTCTTAAAGAAATCTCGCATCTGCCTGGGGTTTACTCCGTCCTGTGCCCTTAACAATAACTCTACGCTGTAAGTATCTGCTTTCGGTGATAAATACTGCGAAGTGGGCTTGCGTAGCGGCCGCTTATGTTCTGCGTACTCCGCCCCGTTGCTTCCGGTTAAACTTGTCGGCGTGAATATCTTTCTATCGCTTACTGTAAATGTCTTTTTTAAGTAGCTTCCTACTGCCACTATTCACACCTCCTGTTACGACGGATCCGGCTCCGGTCCGCCACCGTGTTTATGCTTCGTTAACTTAATGGTCTTGATCTCGGCCTCGCCGTCTGCTGCCTTAAGCTCTATCTTCGGTGCTTCAATCTTTACATTGCCCGAAGTGTCAATCTCTATGGTGCATCCGCCTACAGTGATTTTTAAGCCGCCCGGAAAATCTAACTTGGCTTCGCCCGTTACCTTTTCTTCCAGCTTCGCCTTGTATTCGATCTTGGCATCCTTCGTAACCTCTTCCGTTAACTTGCCTTTATACTTAATGTCAGCGTCGCCGCCGTGCTGCTGTTGCAGCTTTCCGCCAGATACAATACCCATTTGTCCGCCGGCTTCCAATGTCATATCGGTGCCGGCTTCAATTACGGCCGTTGTCCCCGCGGTCATTCCTGCGCTTGTCGCTCCGCTTATGCTTACGCTTGAACCGGTTGAATTAATCTGAATCTGCCCGCCGGCTATAAGGCTTATACTGCCTAGTGCTTCGGTGTATATCTCGTTCTTCGATTTTTGGTGAAGCCTCTCCGGGGCGTTCATCTCATATACGCCGGTGTTGGAATCATACCGCTCATAGCACTCGCCTTTTCTTTCGCCGTACTCTTTACGAAATAGGCCCTCGTAGCCTTCTGCCGGTGTATTAGAATTGTTCCATACCGTGCCGAATGTTACGCCTGCTTCTGTGCCGTTTGAATTGTGCTGGACACTTACGGTCTGACCGACTTTAGGCATCTTGTACTCGCCGTTTGAGATCATATTGATCTCTTTGGTTACGCTCTGTCCCCGGTCCCTATATGTTACTTCATATGTCCCGCGCTCATAGTCTACAGAACTGACGCGCCCTGTACGGTTAGTTGAATTGCTGCTCATATTATCTCCTATCAATTTAACGGAAAGGCAACTCCGGCGTGTAGGCTTCCGCTGCTGCCCTTGGCCGTCTGGTTAGTAGGTGGCGTTGTGCCGCCTATGCCGTTCATGCTTAAGCTTGTACCGTTCTGTAAATTAACAGATCCGCCGCCGCTTGATACCATGGCGGGATTGTTGCTGGTAACAGGACTGCTAACACTTCCTGCTGCCGCTCCTACCTGGGTGCTTTCCTGGGCGGCTCCTACTCCGCAATATGATGCCGGTACCCAGCCGGTTACATTTTCGCCTACTGGCAGCTTTCCGCAACGGTCCGCTGATATTGTCATGCGGTATCTTCCGCCCTGCAGGTTTCCGTCATAAAAATAAAAGGTGCCGCTCTTATAACAAGCCGGCTCCGGTGCTGTTGACGATACATAGAAGGGTGCATTTGTAAGCGTTACTGCCTGTCCTGGCTGTGCGCCTGCCGCCTCGCTCTTCATGTTTTCGTAGGTTGATGTGTATTCTTCTTCCTCGTCTTCGTCTTTTTCGTGAACTTCAATTCGTCCACCAACATCCCAATAATTAAAGGACTTTTCCACTTTCGAAGCTACGATATCTGAACTAAACCCGCTGGACGTATCGTATTTGTGGGTAACTTTATCGACAAAGTATTTGCCGTTAAGTGATCCGTAGTCGGTCAGTCTTATTACGCTGCCCGATGATACCTTCCATTCGCCCGGTACCGAAAAAGTAATCTTTGTTTTTCCATGATTGGCATTATTGATATCCGCGCAAAGCTGAATACTCGCGTCTAATACACTCGTTGCCTTACGGCTTACATTCTTCGTATGCGTACCGCTTCCAATTTCGGCAATAATATCAATGTCTTTGTCGCTGTCGGTATATTCAAAATATCCCCCGGTATAGGTACCATAAAGGGTTGTTGTATATTTTAGCGACCCTTGTGTTATGTCAGATCTTCCGTATGTCTTAATGGGCTTTTTCTTCTTGTATGCTTCCCTGTCATATACCCACATATGCGCTGAATACACCTTAAGGATTAGCCCATAATTTTTGCAAAGCGTGTTGTAAAAGCTGGAATCCGTTGCGTCCTGCTCTTCTGTCTCAATGCTATGATCTTCTGCATCATAGGTAAATTTCAAACCGTATCGCTTCGCAATAGTGCTTCCTATCCTTTTTATGCTGGTATACTTCCATACCTTTTCCCGCTTCTGCTCCGAAAAATCCTCGTCGGCAGGCTTACTTACGCCGCCTATGGACATTTTGGAAGATCCGTCAGAATAAGAAACATCGTCAAGGATAAACTGGCCGCACTTGATTTTATGTGTACCGGTACCTGTAGTGGAATCCCAATAACTGCCTATGATAGTAGCTTTGATTTTTGCCCCTTTATCCGGCATCCATCCGCCCAAATCCACATTATCCTTAACAACTACCTTCTTTTTCTTGTTACTTTTCTTCTTCGGCTTACTTTCCTGCACTACATCCGACTGCTCATTTCCCAGCCATTTAGGATCGGAAGCGTCAAAAGTAATATCTATGCTGTCTGAATTGTCCGAAGCGGAATCAACGTAAGTAAGGCTTTCTATATAATCCCCTGCCTGTTGCGGCTCCGGCCATTTGTTCTTGTTGTACTGTACTTCAACCGTAACACGTCGGGTATTAATCATTGTCTTCGTCCTCTTCGTCTTCTTCCTCGGCTTCATACTTCCACGGCGGCAGATCTCCGTCAGGCATGTCTTTAGCGTCATAAGCAGTTATCTCGACACCTTCATTAAATATGAAAGTGTCAAGATGCTCCGGGTTGACGGCCATTAAATCCCCGGCGAAATACTCATTGTCATATATACTCTTGGCAATAGTGTCCCACGTATCGCCGCTCTTAGTCTTATATGTATACCGTGCCATATTGCCTCCTTAATATGCCGTCCTGCCCTGTAATCTCTGCTTCTGCTCGTACCAGCTTTCAAACATGGTCTGCATCTGGTTAACCATACCATTAACCACGTCTGCGTCTGCATTGCCGTTAATGGTAATGTTCGGCGCAAATGTCATGTTTCCGGCACCGCCGCTGAAATCTCCGCTAAACGGTGTAAGCTCTCTTGCTCCTAACATTTCTCCTGCTGCCGCCCATGTATTAAGGTTCTGCTGCCGTACACTACGGTCAAATGATATAACCGCTTCTCGTCCGGCTTCTCCTGCTATTGATGGTCCGTCTGTAAAACCACCCTTGGCAAGTAGCGGGATCTCCGGGATCGCAAAGCCTAGCCTTTTTCCGCCGATACCCGGTACCCAGTCGGGAATTGTTATTCCAATGCCGTTTATAGCGCGGATAGCTGCATTTACAAGGCTGATAACCGCATTAATCGGGGCTTTTATAATCTCTACAAGGCCGCTGAAAATGCCGCCTATAAAGTCTGACATACCCTGAAATGCGTCGCATATGCCTTGAATTATGCCGCCTATAGCATCAAACACACCCTGGAATACCTGGCCTATTGCCTGTACTACGGTTGAGATAGCGCCGAATACCGTGCTTACAATGTTCCCCAGGAAGGGGATAACAACCTGCGCAATGTGCATTATCACGTTAATTATGCCTTCAAATATCGGCAATAGTGCCTGTATTGCAGACCCTATCACGCCGGCAACCGCTGTAACGGCTCCGCCGATACTTTCAATGATCGACATTATAGCCGGGGCCACCGCGTTAAATGTATCAAGGATAACCGGAAGCACATTGTTGACAATAAAATCAAATATGCTCTGTATTATCGGTTTGACGTAGGTATTTGCAAAGTCTACCACCTGTCCGACAACATTTAGGATAGACTGAATAATACCTACTACACTGTCAAATGTCTGCCCTGCCATTGTTGCCGCGTCGCCACTAAATAACCCTACAAAGCCTTCTCTGATTCCGCTTAATGCGTCTGCAAGTCCTCCGTGGGTTATGATGTCTATAAATCCTATAATGCCGTCCAACTTTTCCTTAAAAGCGTCAAATATAGCTAATCCCGTTTCTCCAAACGTGTTACCTATAATGCCCCTTATACCGTCAAGGTTGTCATATAAAAGGCTTCCCGACGCTACTATTGCGGAAAAGATACCGACGATAGGTAATGCTCCGGTTACGATCCCGCCGAATCCTGCTGCCAGTCCCGACAGCGGACCCGCTAACGGTGATATCATAGCACCTAACTTTCCGAAAATACCGCTTGCCGCGCCTATTCCGCTTAACCATGACTGGCCTCCGGCAATAGCGCCCGATATTCCCTGTCCTACCTTGGACCCGGGAATCATGTTCTTAAGCATACCGCCTAGGCTGTTGCTGTTCATAAGGGTATTAATTGCGGCTGTATTTCCTGCCTGCGCTGCGGCTCCTTTGCCTCCGAAAATACTCCCTGCGTTTTTAAGCACTGCGAGTATTCCCATTGCCTTGTTATTCTTAACTCCCGGATTTATCTGCTGTCCTAAAGCGGCTCCGTTCTTTAAAATATTGCCCATGTTACTGTAAGCCGCTTTACCGCCTCCAAAAAGACTTGAAAGCAATCCGCCTCCGGCTTTTCCTGCTCCGCCCGCTCCGCTTAGCAAGCTGCCTACACCACTTCCCAGGCTGCTTACAAGGGGCGCAAACTTCATACCGGTAAATGCTGCCGCTAATCCCGTGATAACTCTTAACACGGTATCGCCGTTTTTGTTTAGGTAATCAAGGATCTCCCGTATCTTCGGCAGGCTCTTTTTAATAGCATCTCCTATTTTTTCAACGCCTTTGCCTACGAAGCTTGCCAGGGATTCCATACACTCCTTAAGCTCCGGTGCATTTTCTCTAAGCCCTTCCGTAACATCAATGATAGTCTTAAGGAATTGCTTTTTAACCGGTAGGAAGGCTTCTCCAATTTCTATCTGCAGGTTTTCAACGGCACTCTTTGACATTGCCTGCACTGCTTCTGTAGTGTCCGCTTTAATAGCAAACTCTCTAAGCATACTGCCTTTATATAGACTTGGATCGTTTGCCATCCTCAATGCGTCGGTGTATGTGTCGATATTACCTACAATCTTACCGGCACCCTCTATAGCCCAGTTTCCGAACAACTGACTTAATGTTGCTACCTGTCTTTCCGATGGCATCTCTTTGATCGCCTGGAAGATCTCTAGCAACGTGCCGGCACCGTCTGACTGCATTGACTTCGCAACCTGTTCGGCCGACATTCCTAACTCTTCCCATGCTTCCTTTTGTGCCTTTGTAGCGCTGGTGCCCTTGGAAACATTGGTATATATTCTCTTTAACGATGTACCGACACGGTTAGCCGATACACCGGTAGCAAGCATAGCATCCGCCAGGGCTGCCGTTGCCTTTGTGTCTACTCCGGCTAATTCACCCATTGAACCGGCAATATTTACTGCATTCGCTATCTCTGCTGCCGTTGTTGCGGTATTGGCTCCTAAATAGTTGATAACGTCCGCAAGGTCCATGACTTCCTCATGGGTCATATTGAAGGCTTTTTCCCATTTTGCCGCCCAATTACCGGCCTGCTCTGCGTCGATATCCATTGCGGTACCCCACATAGCAACGTCTTTAAGAAATCCGCCTTGTACTAAGTCTTCCATGGATTTACCAGACTGTCCGGCTGCGGCTGCAAGCTTAGTCAGCTCTTCCCTGGTGTAAGGTATCTGTGCCGAAAGCTCCATGATGCTTTTTTTCATAATGTCGTAGTTTTCCGCATATGTACGGCCCGTACTGCTATCTACGGCATTACTGATCTTGCCTTGTGCATCTGCCAGTCCATCAACGTACTTTACAACGTCGGACATCTGCTGCTCAAAGTCCTGCGCCTGTTGGGTTGCATCTTTTAATACCTTTACGGTACCTACTCCCAGTGCACCCATGGCGGCAAGCCCTACGGTACCTATTTTACTAAGTCCCTTTGCAAGCCCGCTTATGCTGCTCTGTGTTGAATTGATAGCAGACGTAAGGCTTTTGTCCATCTTGCCTGCTATTTTAATTGTCAGCTCTAATGTTTTATCTTTTGCCATTCGTCCGCTACCTCGTCATAAAGCTCAATAAAATCTCTGATCGGCATTTTTAGGTAAAATTCAAGGCTTGTCATGGTTGCCTGTGACATTTGTATTGCGGCGCGCCTAATTCCTTTTGCGCCGCCCTTTATTCTAAAAAATCCTCATGGCCTACCTCATTTACAAGTTTTACAAGCTCGCCTATGGGAAGCCCCTTTATGAAATCTTCTGTCTTGCCGGTTGCTACGCTTGCTATAATGCAAACATAAAGATAATTTTTTGTGGGTTCAAGAATACCGTACCCTTCCCTTGTAAGTCTATTTTCTGCTTCGCTTATGTTCATGCAGGTAAGATCTGCAAGCCCGTTAAGGTCAAGCTCTGTGTATGTCGCTCCCTCATATGTGTACGGCTTATTGAATTTTAATATGTGCTTTTCTACTTTTTCCCTATCTGCTATCAGGCTAAGCACTTCCGCCCTGATCTTCCTTGCTACGGATGCCGGGGCGAATCTGAAAAACTCTATGGGATAGCCTGTTGCTTTCTGTGCTAATATGGTCGCAAACTCTGTCATAGTCATTGCGGATAGCTGTGCTACCTGGTTCAGCTCTGACTGTGCATCTATTGCGTCCCCTATAGTAAGATCTGCCATTTTTGACAAGTCTATTTCGTTGTATTCAACTCCCTCAAATGTGTAGGGCTTTGAAAACTTAACTATTCCTTCTTTGTCTTCTTCCTTCTCGGCAGGCTTATTAACTGCTGCCGTCTGTTTCTTTTCTACTGTCTCTTCGGCTTCTTTAATATTCTTTTTTTCTTCTGCCATGATAAAAACTCCTTCGTCGTGTGAATTGTTGTGTGAATGAATTAAAGCAATAAAAAAGCACCGCCCTCCGCCGCCATGGACAAAGGGCAATGCTTAAGTGTGGCCGGGATTAGATTAAATCCCTGTAACCTGCCAAAATATCCTGATCGTTTGCAACGTATACGCTGTTAAGCTTGTCAATTTCAACCAGCTTTACGCCGTCATTCTCGATAAGAATGTATGTAAGCTCGATGGTGATTGTAGCTTCCATAGTCTCGCCCTTCTCAACCTTTCCGGGCTTAAACTTCTTAACACGTCCCATCTCGACTACTCTTAAACCTTTGAAAGCATATCCGCCGGTCTTGTCATATACCTGCTGTGCTGCTCTGATAGTAAGGTTGATAGTCTCTAAGGGCGAAAGCATATCCTGGAATGAGGAATACAGTGTGTTAAACTGAATTTCCTGCTCCATGCTCTCAAACAGTCCGATTGTGGGGCTGTCGATCTCTCCGCCGATACCCATACCGGATATGGTGCTTGTCTTCTGCACTGCTTCGGGCAGGTCGATGGTGCTTGCGGTTCCGATCATCTTATTACCGTTAAGATAAATGTTCGCGTCATTGATCTTCTCCGGTACGTAGTTATTACTAATCATAACCTATTCCTCCTTCCCTTAACTTAAAGCGCTTGACAATGCGTTGGGATCGAACTCGATAACGTCTTCGATATCCTCTGCAGGTGTGTACGGTGTGATATACTGATGGAATGTCAACTTACCATCAAGAAGGTCAACCGTTGTATTCTCGTCCTCATTAAACACGATCTCGTACCGTGCGCAGATATCTCTTGCTACAAATCCATTACCGCGGACATTCTCTGAATCAACAATAGATTCAATAAGACGCTTGTTTGCGGGGCTGTCTACCTTCTGGAAATAAGTAAGGATAAATGTGTTAGCGGCCCATGAAAGGAATCTGCGAACACTGAACCATCTATCCTTGGGATCTGTATTTCCGGGGTAAGCTGCTGTGTTGTTGCCCCACAACCTAAATCCGTTCATATTAAGCCATGTAGCTACTCCGAAAGAGTTAACTGTGTTGGCCTGATCCTGGTCTAAGATAACCTCTGTGTTTGTTGCGTCATTAAGCACTGCCTTGGAAATAGCAATAGTCTTGTTTGACGGTGACACGTTGGGGGTATCGTTGTTTACAGCGTCCGTGTAAGCTGTGAGTGCTGCTGCCAGGGAAGATCCTGAATATACAGTCTCGCCTACTGCTGCAAACGGCCATACTGCGTAAGCATTGGGGTCCGATACTGCCTGTGCTTCCTTCTTGGTCTTAACGTCTGAATACTTCTTTGCTCCACTTGCTGTAGAATCAATATCAATTATGCAAACGCACTTAAATACTCCGTTGATTTCCTTTGTCTTTGCCTGCAGTGCTGCTGATACTGTAGCATCTTTAGAAAATCTAGGTGCGATAAGGATGCCAGGTGTCATATTAAAGAGCGGGAAGATCTGACGAACTACTTCAAGTCCGCTCTCTGCTCCTGTGCTTGCGTCAACTCCACCTACGATATCGGTTGCGGAAACTCCTGCGGGATTAACCTTGTTACCTGCTACGGTAATGTTGGTTGCTTCCTTAGCTGTTGCTGATACCATGATAAAGTTTGCTGTGCCGTCATTATTGTACTGTACGGTGTAGTCGGTTCCAAATGTAAGAGAAGTAGGCGTATCTCCGGGGATAGCTACTGCAAGGTTCGCATCAATGATTAAACCTTTCTCTGTAAGCTCCGCTACATAGTTATTAACCTGCAGGGTTCCGCCGGTAAGTGCAGTCTTGTGGCCTGCCTTTGAAGGATCCAGTACATTGATTAATACTACGGGGCCTGTGCCTACTACCTGGAATGTAGCCGCAATAGCTTCGCAAAGTGTATAGTCTGCGAAATCGCTGCTAAATCCTACTGCCTCAACTGCCTCTTTGTAGCTGTTTGCAAGAATCGGCTTATTAACCGCCTCTGCAAAATTCGCTCCGAGCATATTAACCGGCGCTGTGCCTACGATAACCTGCAGTCCCGCTGTGCCTAAAATGGGTGCAAGCATACTTGTGGGTACCTCGCTGGTATACACACCATGTTTGTATGTGCTACTCATGCTTTTTACCTCCTGTTATTTTAATTCAGACTTAAGCTGTCTGTATAATATTGCCTCCGCTGTACCAGCGGTTTCTAACTTCTGCCGCATATCTGCAAATCGTTCTGTGGGTACGATAAGTGCAGATGCTAACGGGTGTTCTCCGACAAACTCATTAAGTGCGTCGGGAAGATTGCCCGTAAATACTGTGTACTGACGAACAATGCCGCGTACACTTGGCCCGCAATATACAACGGGGCCTGCTGCCGTCTGCTGCTTTGACGCAGGCTTCATGTCAACCTTTGCCTCTGTCTTAGCTGCCGGCGTTTCTTTGCTGTTGGTCTTTTTGCTCATGTCTTCGCTCCTTATAGTAGCTCTGAAAGTGCTGTGTCCTGTGTCAATGCCGGTGCTGTGCAAATAAGCGTTACCGCCCCGAAATAATACGGTGCTGTGTCGTCTACCTGCATAGCCCATGTGACGGGTTTCTGTATCGTAAATGCACCGCCGAAATATGGGTGTGTGCATATTTGCTGTATGATAGTCTCTTTAATATTCACGACATCGAAATAGCCCTCACGGGCTTTTCCGGTATCATAGCAACATATGATGATACTGAAATCTACTATCTGTGGGCTGTCGTCGTCCTTGATCTGGCCGCCTGTCATTTGAACTACGATATATGGTGCCGGTGCGTCGTTGGTGTCTGCGTCAACGTCGTTGTCCTCCGGTACCGGCAAATCCTGTTTGTAGAAGGTCAAATGCTTCTTGCCCTGCTGCCCTACAAACTTTCTGTCCTTGAATAACTCTCTAAGCATTTCAATAAGGGCATCCTGGCACAACTCCGGCGTTCTGCCTATGTTTGCCTGTTCAACCGAAGTAAGATAATCTCTCATGTCTTATATCCTTCCTGCCCTTGCAAGCACTTTATCTACCTGTTCGTCAAGCCTCTTTGCTAAAAACTCTTCAACTTTCGGCTCTACGTCCGGCCATATGGTACTGTGCATAGCTGATGCCGACGGACTACCCATTGTCATTAGCTTTTCAACTCTGCCGTTGGTCTTCCATCTCGGCTTACCGCTCTTTACGGTTCTTTTCTCCCCTATGTCTGATCCTTCGATTCTTTGTACCATGCCGACGTGTCCAGACTTAAATTCAAGCACAAAGCCTTTACTAAGCCTTACGGACCCGGTTAAAGGCTTCATGGGGTTAGCTTTAAGAACTTTACCCTTTGTTACCTTCCCGGCCCTGGCTATTGCCGCTGGTCCGGTGTAAACTCCCTTGGGCGAATACTTAAAATATGCAAGGTCATTTCTCATGCTTGCTATGTGTAATGTCGCCCATAGACTTGTATTGCTGGCTTTCTTTTTCTGAACAAGCTCTTTAAGGTGCTTTTGCCCTGCTGCATTAACAGCATACCGGGCTTTTGCCTTTGCAATCATAAGTTTTCTTGCTTCTCTCGCCGTGGCGTTGATAGCAACCTTGATTGCCGCCGGGGTTTTATTCTTAAGGTCCCCTAAAGCCTGTGATACTTCTTCTGCTCCGTCTACGGTGATTGTAAGATTTTCGCCATTGTAAGTTACATTACCTGCCATTACTGCCTTACCCTCTCCATAGTCATGCGGTATACTCCCGCATCGTCTTCGCAGTGAAGTATCTTGTAAGTACGTTTATGATCTGTTCCCTCGTCCAGCACAAGGTACTTACCTACTTTTGGCTTCGGGCCGTAGTCCTTTGCTTTGATATACAGTATCGTGTGCGCATTATATAAGCCTGTGTCAAAGTTTTGCTTTGCGCCGGCTTCCCAGTGCGCCGCGTGTTGCCTAACATCGTCCTCTTCGATAATGACTAGGTACTCTGTGCCGTCTACTTTATGCAATTCTGCGTGTTCGTCGCCGTCAAAGAAAGTTAGGTCTATATCTGCTGCCGCACACTCTTTGAATGTGGGTATTGGAAAGTCCTCTGTCGGTCTTTCTTCTCCGTAAACTTGATTGTATTCGATCAGTGCCATAAGTGCCTCCGTCAAAATCGCCCCGCCCGGATTAACCGGGCAGGGCTTTGGGGATAAGGATGAGATATTAAAGTACAGTCGCTACTAACCAGGAATCAACCTTGTCCGGGATAGGAAGCGGATGAGACTGTAACTCAATCATTCTTCTGTCGGGGTGATGCTCAACATATGATCTAAGCACTCTCGCTGTCTGTGCAGTTATCCATGCGCCGGTTGAATCTTCAATGTAATTGCAAGCGCCGTAAGCCATAACATATCCGGGATTGCTTGAAATAAGGATAACCTTATTGTCCGGGATAAGGGGCTGTGTTGTAGGATTGGAAGGATCTGTCCAGTCGTCAAGGTAAACCTCAACATACTCGTAAATGTCAAGGTTGGGCTTGTTAAGGTGTCCTACATAACGTACACCATTAGGAAGGTCTTTAGGCTGGATAAGTCCTAAATCAATTCTTCTGTTGTCAAGCTGCTTCTGCACTGTAGCATCTGCAAGGAAAGCGTCAAGTGCTGCTGATCCCATGATTGCGATATCAACATTTGCGAATCCCTGTACAAGTGTCTTTCTTACCCATGTATCAAGGTTCTCTAATACCTTTGCGTCGCTCTTGCCCCAACGGTTGTTACCTGTAAGGGTTTCAGTGTTTGTAAATCCGAAGTCGATTGTCTCATTTACTCCGGGACCTGCAACGGGGATCTGGCCTGTTACAAGTGCCTGTGCTGCCATCCACTCTTCACGGCGAACTGCTGCGTCATTGAGCTTGTTGTACTCTTCCATAAGCTTCTGTGCCGCTCTCTGTGCCGGTGTCATGCCGCTGTAAATGTCCTCTCCGGGTAAGCGTGTCATAAGCTGGTCTGCTGTGGTAATGCTGTAAGGATTGATAAGGGGCGGCTTATAGCTCTCTGTCTTATATCCTTCGTCCTTCAATACCTGCCCGCCTACTCTGGGATGTACAAAGGCTGCCATGCGGCGATTGCCCTTTACTACGTCGATATCTACTCTCTCTGCTGAAAAGGTCTTTACGTTAGTGAAAAACTTATCTCTAAGGAAAGTATGTACCGGCGGTGCTATTCTTACTACCTCGGCAAGATACCTTGGTGTGTAAATATTGATCTCGTTAGCCATTATCTTTTTCCTCCTTGTTATTCTTTCCGCTCTTTACAGCCTTTTTGGTGCTGTCTGCGTTAGTCTTTGCTTCTTTCTTTGCTCCCTGTGCGGGGATAGATGCGCCGTAAGCTATCATGTTTACTCCTCCTCTAACACAAGTCCGCTGATCGGGATCCTAATTGTGCTTGTTCTGTAACCGGTATCTGCGATAGTAACAATGATATCCTGTGCAGCGTCTTCAATGCGGAATATACAAATGCCGTCGCTATCAAGTGTTGACTGGCCGTGCTTACCCTTTGAAAGCTCCACTGTAATCACTGCACTCGCGTGGTCCTCTACTTCGAAGTGAAGGGCTAAATAATTGCCGCTCTGTTCACTCACGTCGCCACTGTAACCGGTATATCCGGTAACGTGCTTTAAGGTACCGGAAATGCCGAACTTACCTATCTCGATATCTTCTTGCAGGTCTGCTACAACTTTACCGAGAAGGTCAAAGTCTGCCGCTATGTCGGCATCCACCGACAGACCTACTAAAAAGCCGGGCCACCGTCTTTTAAGAAAATACCGATATTTCTGAATCCTACTTCAAGATCTGCTGCTGTAATGCCTGTCTCGTATACAAGTGCGTCTGCGAAGAACTCACCTGTCAGATAAATAACAGCGTCGTCACCGCTCTTTGTAGAATCTGTTACGATACCGTAAGGTGTATCGCTGCTTGATGTAATCTTTGCGGCCTTTCCATTGGAATCCAGCTTAACAGGCGCGCCTGTTGCTAAATCTGCTGCCGCTTCCTTAATAGCCGTTGTGATCTTAATGTTTGCACTTGCAATAAGGTAATCAGGGCTATTGGTGTACTCTTTACGTGCTAAATCCATTGCCATGTTATTATTCCTCCTTCTGATTCTGCCCCATGGACTTTAAAGCGTTCATAAACTCGTCATTATCTGTAATGGCATCGTTTGATACTTTGTCCATGCCGCTATTTGCAACATCTTCCTTTGCGCTGTCAAGGTATGACTTCTTCTTTGCGTCTTCTGCCTCTTTAGCGTTCTTGACTGCCTGCATTGCGTAATCCGCTGCGCTCATTGGCTTCTCAAACTTCGCTTCATTTGCAAAGTCTTCTGAACCGGATAAACACATCTCTTCGATGTCGCGGATTCTCTGGCGTTCCTTATTAGCTGCCTCTTCTGCTGCCGCCGCCTCGATCTGTCCGACCAAATCCGGGTACTCCCTGCGCAGGTCTTCCACGGTTAAAATTTCCATGCTCTTTACCTCCTTATGGTTTGTAGTGTCTTCCGGTTCCTTGACCGGGATTGTATTTACAACACAATCGGCGGCGGGGGCTGCTGCCGCATTGTCCTGTACGAATTTTGGCGCATCGTCAAACGGTATGTTTGTTGCAATGCTGTTTACGAAGAGTAAGCCGCCGCGGTTCTCAATAACTGCTTCGTCCTCTTCGTCGTCAATAAGCTCGTCCACATAGCCGTTAGCCTTTGCTTCTGCTCCGGTAAACCAGCTTGTGTTGTCCATCTGCTCCGCTACCTCGTCTTTGTCCCTGCCTGTCTTCTTTGCATACAGGGTTATAATGTTGTCCCTGATAGCCGAAAGTGCATCAAGGTACTGCTGAATCGTTGTGGCGTCTGCGTAACCGAATAACCCCATCTTAACGGGGTGAATCATATATGTGCTGTCATTAGCTGCAACAACTTTAGAGCAGTGGCAAGCTACTATGGTGGCGGCACTGGCGCACAGTCCGTCGATTCTTGCTATTACATTAGCCTTACACTGCTCTAACATATTTCCTATTGCTGTTGCTGCAAAAACGTCACCGCCGCCGGAATTGATACGCACTACTATCTCGTTTATATCTCCCAGGGCGTTCAGCTCGTCGTTAAACTGTTTAGGGGTTACTTCATCACCCCACCAACTTGTATCTGATATATCGCCGTATAATAGCAACTCCGCGCTATCTTCTGTCTGATTGCGGAATCGCCAAAACTTCTTTGCTTTTGGTCTTGACATTTTATACCTCCTTTATTTCTCCGGTTCCGGTGCGACGGTTATCTGTACCGGTGGATTGATAATGTCGTCAACTTCCTTTTTCCGTCTTGCCTCAATTACTCGCTGGCGGATATTGCGGTTATAGTCGCCGCCGGTCATGGATGCTGTCTCTTCCTGGGCGGTGCTAAATCCTGCTTCTACTCGCTTTGTAGCGGCTTCTACTTCATGTACCGGGTTAAGATTTGTCCTTGCCGGACCGTTCCAACTGCAAGCCGTATAAGCTTTTCGGATCGCGGGATCTTCGAAAAATCCCGGTGCGTTTATTCTTCCCTTTGCTACCGCTTCTGTTATCCACTCTTCGTAAATCGGTGTGCAAAAGTCGTCTGTAAACCAGTCTCTTTGCATCTGGCAGCTACGCCAAAACTCGTTTAATGCTCCCCTTGCTGCAGAATAGGAAGCTACAAACTGCTTAAATAAAACCTCCGGCGGAATCTCTAAAGCCGCGCCGATCTGTTTAATCATTGCATTTGCAAAATTATCAAATCCCGTGTTTGGGTGCTTCGGGTCTGCGAACTGCACTTCTTCGCCAGGGTTAAGCGATACTATCGCACCGGGGCCTAATTCAATGCTGCTCTGGTCCGCTGCGTCTATTAACTCTTCCGGCGGTAACATTTCCCCGAAGGGTTTACCGTCCGGCGCGGTTTCAGATTTTACGAAAACTGTAAACATTGCCGAAAGCACTGCCGCCGTGATTTCTGAATCTGTATACCGTCCTAACTGCTTTAAGGCTTCAAGCACCGGCGCAAGTAGCGGCACTCCGCGTCGCTGTCCCGCTCTTTCTCGGTTCATTACGTGTAATACATTTCTACGGCCTGTCTTGCTTCCGTATGCTTCCACCCTTACCCATTCAAGCGGTTTCGTTAAATCTGCGGCGCTTGATAGTGGATGCTGATTGCAGATCCAATAAGCAACTACCATACCGTCTTTGTCTGTTTCTACGCCTTGAACAATCTGCGCTACCTTTTTTCCGTTTATCTCGCACGGCGCTAATCTATCGTAACCGTCCGGGCTACATACCCTGTCGGCTTCAATAAGCCTTATTCGTAAGTTGTAAGGCTGTCCGGGTGCTTCTTTTGTCGGCAATAACACTATTGCGTCGCCGTTCATAAGGTATGAAAAGAAGGCAAGCTGTTGAAGCATATAAAAATTGTCTACCCTTTCAGCGTCACATATTGGCGTGTCGGCCCATAATGCAAATTCCCTTATGATCTGTGTCTGTAGCTTTTCGGCTTCGTCGTCACTCATTCCTAAAAACTCTGCGTCTATCTGCGGTGCCGGCATTAATCCGCCTGCTATAACATTGGTCCGTAGGGTTTTTAAAGCTGCTGTCGCAACCGGGATCCCCATATAAGCGTCACGGCTTCTCTGCCGTAAGACGTTTATATTGTCTTCGATATCCTCTTTTGCGCTTCCGCCGCCGTACATCCAGCCGCGCATACTCTTCTTTGTCTGGTTTGCGCCATAATTGCCATAACCGGAATTAATAACGGTTAGCGCCTTTCTCGCATATGCTCTCTTTGCCGCATGAATAGGGGCTACGGCTCCTACGGCTTTATCTATGAAATTTGCCATATGTCCCTCCTATACATCCCGTGCCACAAAGCGATACAGCCTATTTCTTCCGCCGCTTGCTTCCTCGGCTTCGGCTTCGGCTAACTTAGTCGCCCAATACTCCATTTCTTTTCTCACTGCTTCCAGGTCCGCCCTTGTAAGCATCCTGGTACCGATCTGATACCTTTGCCCGGTCGCTATGGCTTCTTCTGCTGCCATCCACACTTTTAATTTCTGTTGGCACGTTGCTTTATCAAATATTGCCATGCTTAAATACCTCCGCTAACCACTCTCCGGCCTCTGTGTACTTTTTGTACTCCCGGCTCCGCGTTGGTAAGTACCGGGTTTGCTATTTCTAAAGCCGCCATAGCATAATTTCTAAGATCAAGCGGCTCGTTTCGTTTATAAGAGCTGTCTTTAAGTTCCCACACTATGACACTTCGCCCTTTCTTAAAGCGCACTACCATCTTTTCCGATGTCAGCCCCTTAAAGTAAGCTGCGTCATATCCTGCCTCTTCGTTCTCCGGGAAGTGGCAATAGTTAGGTCCTTTTGTGTTGTGCCGTAACCTCTGATACAGTAAGGCCTTGCCTGCATCTACGCCTAATATAAATAGCGGTGTCTTTGTACGGTTGTTCGTACTTGGGTTGCGGATAAACGGCACGTCCTGTCCGCCTTTGCCTTTTACCGCCCATACTCTGCGGTTTATTCGCTCTTTGGTAAACCTATATACTGCGTCCGTAAAATGTCCGCCGGAATCAATACAGGTTGATAAAATATGCAGGGTGCTTCCGTCCTTCTTTTGGAATCCCGTAAGAAGGAAATTATCAAGATCCTGCCATACCTGGTCTTTAAGCAGGTCGCCGTAAATCTTTTGATAGCGTATGCCCCAATTTTCTTTACCTGCTCCCCATCCGACTACTTCTACTTCAAATCTATCGTCCTGTACGTCCACGCCGGCCGTAAGTGCAATAACACCATCCGGTACTTCTGCGTCGTAAATTTCGCGCCTGTTGAAAAGCTCTATATCCTCTACAGTGTCGCCGCGCTCTTCCCAGGTTTCCCCTAATTCTGTGTTTACCCACACCTTCATTCCTTCGGGGTTTCCCTGGTCTAGCTGTTCCTTGGCAACTAGGAATTTTTGTACTATCTCTTTCCAGCCGCAAAAGGTTGACGCTAGTGTGTTAAGGTGAAAGCCCCTTGTTTCTGCTTCCGGGTTTTCAGCTACGAATTTTCCGTTAATGCCCTGCGCCTTCCATGCGTATTCCCCGGATTCTTCCCCGCACCGTTCACAACGGTATGCAGGCTCTTTCGTAAGATCTGACGAATCAAATACTACATTGGCCCATGCAAGGGGTTGAAGGTGTCCGCATTTCGGACACGGCACATTCCACTCTTCCTTTGTACTCTGGTTATATTCAGTTTCTATGCGGCTATAGCCCTTTAATACGGGCGTTGATACCATAACCGTTTTTTTGTCCCAAAAAGTTGTTTGTCTTTTCTGCGCCAGTGATAAAGGATCTCCCTCTGATCCGGCGCTTTCCGGGTAACGGTCTACCTCGTCGGCAAGCAATACCTTGATAGGTCTACTCGCTAATCCCGCTGCGCTGTTGGCTCCTACAATGGTGACGTGGCCGCCCGGAAAATTCTTTTTAAGTATTGTGTTGCCGGAATACCGGCTTTTAATATCTACAAGGTCACGTAAGGCCGGTGTATCTCTTATCATGGGGGCTAATCTGTCTTTACTAAAAGTCTGCCCCATGTCAAGCGTCGGCTGCATTACAAGGATCGGTGCGGGGCTGTAGGCCATAAAATAAGCCAGAATATTAAGCAGTAGTTCGGTCTTTCCTAACTGTGCTGCGCACATAATAACTACTCGCCTTGTCCTGGCATCGCCTATAGCGTCCATTATTTCCCTTTGATACGGTGCTTTATCTGTGTGCCACCTTCCAGGCTCCGCGCTGCTCTCCGCGGATAATACCCGGTATTCGTCCGCCCACTCCGATAATGTCATTTCCGGGGGCGGCTTTAATACCGATACACACCTCGCTAACATATCAATGGTTGAATCCTGTAATTTAACTGTCTTGCTTTTTTTCTTCATCTTCATCACCGTTTATTGCCAATGCGACACGGTAATCACTGATTTCTTCTAAGGCTTCATTAATAGCGGTTTTTAATATATCAAATATTTCCGCTTGATTTCCGCCTGCTGCCGCAAGTGCCGGGGATAACTTTGCGGGCATTGCCAATAATCGCCCCCGGATATTAAGACACATTGTTGTAATTCCTGTCTCAATGTCTTCGGTGCTGTGAAGCTCCCCGCGCCTTAACTCGTTATCCATTTCTGCAGCTTTGCGCTTCTCCGCTGTCAGCTTCATGCGCTCTGTCTGTAAACTTACTTCTCCGGTGCCCCGAAGATAACTTATATATTTAAGGACAGTGGGGCGAAGATCATATAAGCCAGGCTTTACCTCTTCAATTATTCCTTCGTCCCGAAGCTGCCTAACTCTTCGCTCCGTTCTCCCTATCCATCCTGCCACTACTTTAGTGGTATATAGTTTCATAAGCCATCATCACCTATGTTGTCTGTTACCGTGTCTATATCGTCGTCCGGGTCTGTATATTCAAATGTACCCGTTGCTTTCATTTCAAGGATTGCAAGGCGCTTCTTGTCAAGCTCTATTCGGCGCTCGCTCTCTTCCAGCGCTCTTAAGCTGTTAATAATCGTTGCTATTCTTCCCTGGACCTTATATAAGGCTTCCTGCAATTTTTCTATTCTCGCAAACGCAGAATCCTTATTATACATTCCCATGGTTTGTATCTTTCCGTCGGCCTTGTCTTTGCCCTTTCCGCCCGGTACCCTCATATCTGTAAGGCTGTTTATATAAAGCGTGTCGTCCTCGGCAGCTTCATACATAGCTATCTTTTGAAGGATCTTATGTTCCCGGACCTTTAGGATCTGTAGTTCGTGTGTCAATGCTTCCTTGCTGCCTATGGGCGTTTTCTCTGCAAGCTCCTTTTCGGCATCTGAAAGCATATCAAAAAAGACGGTGCTATATGCTCCGTCCTTTTCTGCGTTCTTATTGCCCTTCTGTGTCGGGTGTCCGTTGGCGGCCTTCTTCCGGCCCTTGCTGTTTTTATTGCCAGGCTGTCCGCCGCGCTTACGCTTTATCTTTATATCGTCCCATTTATCTTGCTTCTTCCAGTTCCGCAAGCTTTGATAAGATACCTCTAATTGTTCTGCTAATACTCTAAGGTTTATCTTCTCGCCCCTGGTCTTCCGGGCGATATATTCAGCTTTTGCGGCATCCCGCTTGTCTGTCCGCTTTGGCATATGCGCCCTCCTTTGCAGGCACAATAAAACCCGTGGATCTCCCCACGGGCTATTATTGCACAATATCAAAATAACACATTTTTCCTGCGAAAACTGCGAAAAAGTATAAAATTTTTATAAACTTTTTAATTTTATTTAATAGTTGAATTAAAAATGTCTTTGTATTGCTTTTCGTCAAGGTCTTTAATAATCATAGCCGCCCCGTTTTTTACAGTGGCTTGAAACGCGCCGAACCCTTCAAGCTTCAAGCTCTGTGTTTTTTCTGCAGTCTTGTAAGCTTCTTTGCTTGTGTCGAATCTGTATATTTCAATAGCGCCATTGTCTATCTTATATTTAATTCCCTGCTCTGCTCCGACAAGCTCTGCGCCCATTGTGACCTTCTCATACTTAACGCCTGCTGCCGTTAATGCCTCTTCGAATTTTGTAAACATATCCTTCTCCTGCTGCTGTGCCGGTGCCTGGGTTGTCTGCGCCGGGGCCGGCGTGGATCCTGCTGCCGCTTTTGACGTTGCCGGTTGTCCCGAAGACGAACCGCAGGCCGACATCGTTAACAGGATCATGCTGAATAATACTGCTGCCGTTATCCTTCTCATTCTTCTTCCTCCTTCTTCTCGCTCCGCCTTTCCAGCGGGCGGCCCAAACACTTTGATACATACTCACGTATGGCCGAATTGACACTGATACCTTTTTCCGCGCAATACTTTTCAAAGGCTTCCGCATCTCCTTTATACAACTTCGCGCCTATCCTCTTGTAGTTCTTTCTCTGCCAGGCGTTGTTTTTCTCTTTCTGCTTTTCCGATACCGCCATTGTCCGGCCTCCTTCCCCATTTGTTTTTGTGGCTTCATTATACAACTATCCCCTTTGGGGTGCAACCTTTATTTTTTTGACCCCCTTACTTTTTTCCGGCCCGGCCATGGGGAAATTGATTTTTTCCCTCATACCTAGCCAAAAATTGCGCTTCCGAACCCGCATCTCAGAGAGCTGTCCCGGCAGTACCTTGCCGCCGGTCGGGGGCTGCTGATCTTGCTTTTTTGTGGGCTTGTGGGGCTTTTGTTTTTTTGTTTTTGGGTTGTTGTGGGGTGTGGGTGTGGGGTGTGTGGGTGTGTGTGGGTGTGGGGCTGGTGCCTGGTGTGGGGTGCCTGCCTTCTTTTATAGGGGATCCTGTCAAGGCTTCCGGGCGTGGGTGCCTGGTGTGGGTGTGTCTTCTTTATATGGGGATCTGGGCGGGGCTTTTATATGTGCGCGGCCGGGCGCGGGTGCCTGCCTTCTTTTATAGGGGATCCTGTCAAGGCTTCCGGGCGTGGGTGCCTGGTGTGGGGGTGTGTGGGTGTGGGGTGTGTGGGTGTGTGTGGGGTTTATATATGTAAACGGATTTATACGGAAAAATATTTTATTTGATAAACCCTTGTAAAATAAGGGGTTGCGCGGTGTTTTAAAAACTTTTTTGAAAAAATTTAAAAAAAGTACTTGACAAGGGTGCACCCCTTGATTTATTATAAGGCCATGAAAGGGGTGCACCCTTACGAAAATAAAATGTTGAGGAGGCGTAAAAATGAATACTTTATCAATTAATTATTTCACTAATAGCGGCGGCGGAAACTTTACCGTAAACCTGGATGCCTTGCTTCCCTGCAGTAATAGAGATTTTGAAATATTATTGAATACCGTTTCAAAGTCAAATGACTGTAGCGATCATGTTAAAACTCTTGATTCTTATATATCAAGTAAGATCAATTATTTTAAAGACATGCGCGACGGGCTGGATTCAGAAAATGACGCGGCCTATATTAGCAAGTTAACATCTACTATAAAAAAATATGTTGCATTAAATAACCTGCTTGTTAAGCGCTTCGGCGTGGATCCCGTCACTGATAAAGAAGCATCTATAAAATTAAAAAGCGCTTCATTTTATGGATTGTTTAAAGGCTTTACCGTTACACCCTTGCAGGGCTGGATCTTTGAAAAGGGCGGTTATACTTTCGAAGTATTTAAAAATCAATCCGGCGGCTACACTGTAATGCTTTCGGGCACCGGGGTTTTATTAAAAGAGGTTAACCGTAAAAATGAATGTGTCGCAGTGATCACGCCGAAGCTTTTAAAAATGTTAGATAATAACCCGGGTAAAATCCAGGCAGCGCGGGACACATTTAAAAAATATATGATAGCGGCGGGATATATGGAAGCCGAAGCAAACGACACCGAAAACAATACACATAATAAACAGGAGGCGGAAGCTATGAAAAACACAACAACTAATTATTTTGCAGGAATCAAAACACTTGAAGAGTTAAGGACATCTTACAGAGATCTTTTAAAAGCTAATCACCCGGACAACGGCGGCAGCGTAGAAATTACACAAGAAATCAATAAACAGTATAAAGAGGCTTTTGATCTTCTTAAATCCGGCGCTAACCTTGAAGATAAAAAGGAGGCTATGAAATGGAATGAAGCAGAAGACGAAGCGATCCGCGAGGCCCTTTATAAAGTTATACACCTTGACGGGCTTAATATTGAGGTCGTGGGGTGCTGGATTTGGATCGACGGCAACACGATGGAAAATAGGGACACTTTGAAGGCCGCCGGTTATACCTGGAGCCGCAACCGTAAAAAATGGCACTTCGCACCTTATGAAAATAAATTCTATAAGGGCAACAAAAAAACATTCGATCAGATCCGCCGGATGTATGGCAGCGTAGAAGTCGAAAACGAAAAACAGGAAACTATAGCAGGATAACAAAACAAAACGCCCCGCCGGGCGGACCATAAGCCGGACCATCACCGGCGGCGGGGCTTCACCCTTAAAGGGTAACAAAACACAAAACAAAATATTTATTCTCAGGAGGTAATCATTATGACAAAAACATTAACAGCTATCGCTATCGCCGCCGGCCTTGCTGCCGCTGGTACAATTTACCCGCAAACCTGCATTATAACAAATTGTGACGCACAAAAGGATCTTGTTACGATGGACACCGGCACCGGGAACCTTTATCAATTCTACGGGGTTGAGGATTATTCAGAAGGCGATTTAACAAGCTGCATCATGTTTGATAATTTCACACCCGACGACGTGCGCGACGACGTTATATTATCGGTCCGTTATGCTGGCTACACAGAAATGTTTAACAAAATAACCCATTGACACAAAGCAAATCCCGCCGGGCGGACCATAAGCCGGACCATCACCGGCGGCGGGAATCACTAAAAAGCATGAAGGAGGCTTATATATGGATATTACAACAAAACAAATCATTGAAGCTATTAACCTGGGTTATTCCGTTACAGTAATTATTAACGGCGAATACTATAATTACATTCCCGAAAAGGAATCAGCAGACAAAAAGGAGGCTACAAAATGAAAAACACAAAACACGCAACAACAAACTACAAAGCACTTAAACCCTTTATCGAGGTTGCAGACAAAAACGACGGTTATGCAAAATTTACCGCTGCAGGTTACATGGATCTTGTGATTGAAAATCTGTATTATACAGACTTCGAAGGCAACCCGGTTTACAGTATGTCGCACTACGGCGAGCAAAACGGCGATCTGATGTGTGATCCCGATATGACATTTTCTATTAACGACAAGACCGGCAGCATTAGACCTATGTCTTTTCAAAATGATTATATGGGGCTGTATCAGCGGGTGTTTAAAACACAAAATGGAAAAACTTTATATAATCCACGCCTGTTAACAGATCTTGATAGCTTCTTATGGCAATGGTGGCAAAACATAATTAACCAGGGCTTTAAACCGGAAGTGACAGCAGCTTAACAAATCCTTTCCCGCGCCCGGCGGGTAATCCGGGCAGAAAGGGTATAGCATGAAGGTATTAATTGCGGCGGATTTTTCACAGAATTTGAGTTATACGAAACCAACAAGCCTAATGGCTTGAAAAATTGGGTTGCATTATCCCTGCTTTCTGCGGCTCCTATCTGTCTTGATCCTACAAAATATAGATTAATAGGCAATCACGAAAACATGACCACGGAAGAGGCAACAAAGCGGGCAGACAAGATATTTTATACCAGCGAAATTGAGGAATCTATTGTCGAATGAGTTGCGCCCGCCTCGGAGGTTACGAAGGCAGAAAGGATTTTACAATGTGGGATTTACGCGAAAAAGAATACATTTTCGATCACGGCTGGACAATCGGAAAAGACGATAAAATTAGATTAACAAAAAGTCAGTTTAACGAAAATCAATACACCGGCAGAAGTCTTAAGGATCCTTCCATAAAGACATTAATGCTGCCTAGTATAAACGGTTGTTGTCTGATATTTGAACACAAACACTTTGAGATAGTATAATAGATATACACAAAACGAAAGGACAAAATCTAATGACATTTACAAGTAGACAAGCCTTTGATGGCCGTGCGGCTGCCGAGCGATTAAGCCCGGCGGCTCACGCCTATTACAAAACACTTAAACCGTTTTACCTGTATGAATACAAAACGCCCGGCGGGATCCGCTACGCTTATACTGGCGTAATTGGAGAACGTGACGGCCTTACTTTTGACGGGCTTCAATATGTCCTGGAAGAGCTTGCACGCCTCCTAAATTGATATAACAAAATCTTTCAGCACAAAAAGCCTTTGCAAAAAGCCCTGGCGCAGTTGCCGGGGCTTTTTGTCGCGCTTTGTCTATACATTGTAGCACACAAAGCTTTTTATAATTCGTTATCGTTTTTCTAGCGCCTTCGCATATATCGCGGAAATATCTTTTTTGCGCATATAGAAAAATACCTCTAAAAATACAAAATATTATAATTATAAGTCCTGTTTATCGGACACAAAAACTGTCTTAAAAATCTGTCATTACAAGCCGTAATAATTTACAATTATTTACACAAAAATAATCTGTTTCTTCCATTAACGCGCGCGCGATGCTCTTTGCTCCATTTCGTCCACCATAACAATGTCATTTTCAAGCACTTCCGCGAAGCGTTCAAGGGCTTTATCCCTCCAATACCTTACAGTACCCACGGCGGCATTTAATTCCATGGAAATCTGCACCCAATTTTGACCTTTTATGTACTTACCCACAAGAATTGTTTTGTACTTACCGTTCACAGAACACAAAACCCGCTCAATGGAATCCCGATCACCTTCCAGCGTTTTAATACGGATCTTGGATTGTTCAAGCCGGTGCTGCGCATTGTCCTCGGCAGCTTTTAACCCGTCGCGCTCCGTTGGCCTTCCTACTGCGGATCCGTGCGGCATCCCGTCCATGCTCACAGCTTTTAATCCGCTGTAATACGTCGCTTCGATCTGCTCACATTCTTTGCGTTCACACTTCAACATACCCGGTATGTTAGAATAATAAATCAAAATGTTTTCTGCTCCGGTCTTTGTCATGCTTTAGCCTCTCCCTCATTTGCTTTGTCTTCTCTCGCTTCACTCTTACAAAATTCTTTTAGTTCTTCCTGGCGCTTTTTCTCCAAAAACTTTCGCTGCTTATGCTGCGCCACGTTTTTATAATAAAAGTGCGGATAGTTCTTTCTCATGCGTTCTTACCCCCTTTATGCCACGCTTTTATTTCTTCCCGGTTGTCGCCGGTTATGATCTCTGTAAACCTCCACCCGTTAGGCCGGGCGTATTGCTCGATAAACAGCCTTTTGCGTATGTGATAGTCTCTCTGCTGCCGTTTAACAAATTTGCTTTTAATTTCTACGATTTCCACGGATCCATCTGCAAAATCAAGCCTAAAATCTGCGGTGTATCTTATAGCGTTTAGCTTGATTCCCATATATTCCCCTGCCGGAAACAGTTTAAACACGGGTTGCCTTTCGCAGCTCTTAAGCTTTCCCGACGACAAAAGCGGCTTAACGGTGCTTATGTAATATTCATACTCGCCTTTGCTGTCGAATCCTGCTGCCCTGCTCTGGCTCGTTTCTGCTGTCCGCTGCAGGGCTACGGCTTTTAGCGCGGTCTTTTTCCGCGCGTCCTCTTCGGCTAATTTCTTTAGTGCCTGCTTTCGCATCTGCGGCGGCAGGTCTTTTAACTCCATGTGCATTAACCGTATCGCCTCCGCTTATTATCCTGCTGCCCTGGTACAAAAATAATCTTCTTGCCAGGCTCTTTATACATGATTACTGTTGTATGTCTTAATCCGGCATCCGTTACGCGTGTTTCAACGCGTTCAAGGATAAAGCCGGGATATTGTCTCTGCCAAAATTGTTTGTCGTCTATGTAAAGGGTTGACGCTTCATGTAGTCTCTTAGCGTTCCACTTGCTGTCGTTTGGTCTTGGGGTCTTTGGTTTTTCAAGTCCCCTGCTCTGCCGCCAGGATCTATCGCACCTGACATTCTTTGAAATGTATTGCACAAGACTTTCCACGCTGCCATGCTCAACGTGAAGGTTCTCGCAACGACAAAAGCCTAAACTTTTACCTCTTCTGTCCTTCCATAAGTCTTCTAACACTTCACGGGTTAACCCTGGTGTGTGTTCAATGATAGCGTGATGATGGTGCCGGCCGACAACTTCTAAATCGTCCTGCAGGGTTGTGTACTCCGTCGCCATAATCCAGCGGGGCCTTTTTACTCCGTTCTTGTCGCACCATCTATAAACACGCTTCATAAAATTTTTGTAGTCACGATCCGCTTGTTCCCGGTCCATGGGTGCCGGTAAATGCTCGTCGTCATATGTTCCTGTCCATGAAAAGTCGTTTGCGGTAAAATTCGTATTCACTAATTGGACGTGATACCTTTTCGCACGCTTCTCGTTATATATCTGTTGTGCCAGGCACGTTGCTTCGGTTTTCTTTGCCCTGCTGCCCTGCTTATGTTGTGAAGCTGTCACCGGATAGAGATCAACCTCCATATAACGGGCTGAATCATAATCTTTACCACAAATAGTCTTTTGCTCTCTGTAATATATATTTCCCATCCTTACACCTCACAACAAAATATATTTTTAAAAGCATTTCTTTGAGATCTATGCTTTGTTATTTGAGTTTTACGCTACAATGTATCTTTAAAATAAAAGACACATTGTTTTGCTTAGTCCTTAAGATAATAGTCATATACAAGCCCAATACCGCTTTCCGCGGTTGGGTTTTAAAATTTCACTATTATATAAGAAGAAACTACTCTAAATCTTCCGCATCTTCCTCGTCCTCCGCTATTTCCCTGTCAAGCTCGCAGGCTCTATCTGCCAGGTCTTGCAATTCGTCGTCTGAAAGGTCCTTTTTAGGATCTATGCCCGGTAATACTTCCTGTACACCGTCCATGTTCTCTTTTGCCTTTTCCCTGGCTCTCTCGCGGTGTAACTGGTCCATACACATAAGCTGAAAGTCCTGCAGCTCGCTTATATAGTCTTCTGAGAGTACGCGTACCGGTAATATGGCTGCTAAAGTCTCAAAACCGTCTTTTACTACTACGTAAGGATCCCCGCTTCTCATGTGGTACCTTATAGCGTAATTAATGTATTCTGCTGCCTCTTTATCTTTGAATCTATCCTTTAGGGGCGCAAGTAACGCGCGATCATAGAAAATAAGTTCCCCGCCCTGGCAACGTAAGACAGAATAATAAATATCGTCTATGACTGCTGCCGCTCTGTTATGTTCTGCCTTCTTTTCGCCCTCTGTCTCGCCGTCTGATAAGTCAAAGCCCAAAACATCCGTTACCCTCGCTTGATATTCCAGCTTTAACATGATTTTCTCTTCTGCCTTCTTGTCGATATCCAAAATTGCCTTCGCAACCTCTAATTCGTCTACATAAGGCAGGCCATGGGCCTTATATACACTTGCAGAAGTAGCTAAATAGCACTCCTGCTTGTTTTCTGAATTAATCCACACTCCATAACCCTTTTTCTTGATAAGTGCCGTGTATTTTGATATTTTCATGTCCTACCTCCTATCTTTTATACATTCTTGTTTCCCCTGCTTCGTTTTTAACAACGATTCTTACCGGCCAGCCGGAATTATCCATTTTATACGGTAAAAATCGGTTTTCCTTGATCTCAAACTTGCCCTTGTGGACCTTTTCACACTCTAAAGCGTCCTTTTTGTCCGCATAGTCCGTATGGCAATACTCGCAGGTGTATAAAGTCTTCGCTTTCATCCTGTCCCCTCCTTAATTTCACTCATTCACCCCGGAAGCTCCCAAGGTAATTCGCGGCGCATATGTTCTTCGCCCACAATAGGTACTAAACTATCTTTCATAAATACTGCTGCCTGGGTTAAATCTGCTGCCGCGCATATGTTTTCTATCCATTCCTTTTCCGGTACCACTTTATTCTTACGGTTCCCGGTTTCGGCTCCTATGATTATCCATTCTGCGCTTCCAAAACTGCCTAAACCGGCATCCATGTACTCCCGTAACGGCTCGATGCTTAAAAATGTATGATCCGTTATCCTTCCGGGATAATATTTTGCATTTTTACAGTCTAATGTGCTTCCATACCAAAAATTATCGTCTTCTGGCAGCTTTCCGGCTCCGGCCATGTCGCAAAGTCGCTTCGGGTTCTTTGTGAGAAATAAATATGTGTGTTGCGGCGCTTCCTGGCACGCCTTAAACACTTCTTTTATCCATTCATCCGGTACCCAGTCCCCAAACAGGTCCGCCATGCTGCAAACAAAGATTGTTTTCGCTTTCGGCCACTTTTTAGGTTCATCCAGGCGGTATCTGTGAAATGTCGGCTCAAATCCGTATGGATAAGGCTCCTTTTTTCCTCTTCTGCTTGTTGCGTACTCATTCAATACCGTTAATCCGTCCAAAGTCTCTGATTTTCCGGCTCCAAATCGCTCCGCTATCCGCCTGGCATAACAATAATCACATTTATGCAGACATCCCGTAACCGGGTTCCATGTAGCATCACACCACTCGATCTTTGTCTTGCTCCCCATCTTCTACCTCTCCTACTTGCATTATTTCGCCGTTATCTTCGTACCATCTGACGTATATAATCCCGTTCTTTACATAAAACATTATTTGCTTATTCTTAACGGCGGTTCTTATGTCCACAATATCAATCTGCTTCATTTATAAGCTCCTTACATACCTATCAAGCTCCGCTACGTTCAGATTTATACTTACTTCTCTATCGTCTTTGCCGCCGGTTGTCAGAATCACCTTTCCGGTGTCTAATGCTCTTGCAATCTCCCGCGACATTCCCTGCGTAATTCCGTACCTGCCGCCTATTAGAATATATTTGCAACTATTTAATATTTCTAACCCTACTGTTAAGCCTAAAGCCCGCTCGTCCGCGTCGGTATCGTCCATTACCTCTGTAATATACAGATGGACCGTTACCGGCAGGAATCCGTTATCTATCGCCGTGCGGGTTAGTTCCCTGGCATATTCTTTGTTGCGTTTTACTGTTTCTTCGTCGCCCCTGTATGGGCTGCATATATAACACATTTCGTTGATCTCACTCGTAGTTATTTAATTCTCCTGCATCTTTTAATAGTTCTGTTTTTCCGCCCTATTTTGATATCAGCGGTACCTTCGGTGGCATCCCCGATTAGGGTAAATAATGCAACTGCAATTCTCACCGCTTCTATCTCTTCTGAAAAATCAAGGCTCCTATCCGCGTCCTGTGCTGTTTTCATGGAATCCGCAAGCCGTTTTAATACCTCTATCTGCCTGTTGTTTCGCTCTGTAAAATCTCCCATTATATCCCCCTTATCCAGTCTGACGTATCAATCTTTTCAGACTTGTCGATAACAAAGAATCCTGGGGTAACACTGCGGTCTTTTAACCACTGTCTCACCGTATCATTAAGCCGCCTGTCAAGCTCTTTAACGTCGTCTTCTGAAAACTGATCCGGAAAGTTTTCTGCAAGCTCGCCGTAGTATTCTAAATGATCCTGCATACTTTCAATGTAGTATTCTGCATATGGTGTCCACTCTATGGGCGGCGTTACTGCAATTCCTACCCATACCTCCGGCCGTCCTGGGTCGTCGTCTGGTTCGTACCCTGCCATTTCCGCCTCTTCTAAAAATACGCTCTTCGCTTCTTCTATTGCCTCTTCTTTACTGTCATAACAGCCTTCGTAGTCTTCGTCATTAAAGCTGTACGCCCATTTATCGTCGCTCATGTTGCCCTCCTATCCCTGGCGCGGATCATAGTCTTCAAATCTGGGGACCGTTTTAAAAATCTTCCGGTTATTTACCCAGCGTGATAATCTCCGGCATAAGTCACTCCCTTTTGTATGTTCCCGGTCGTATACCATTACATACGGGTCGTAATTCATATCTCTAAGCGTATAAATTCGCTCTAAGTCCTGTTCGTGTGTCGTGTTGAAGTTTACCAGCACATACACTATGGTTTTTCTTTGATTCCATCCGGTGATGTCTTTGAAATATTTTAGCTTTGGTAATATAAGTTCTTTGTCTTCGTACCGGTCCCAGGCAAAATGAACCGCGTCCACTTTCAACCGCTTTATCATTTCCGCCTTTTCTTCGGTCATTATCCTTATGTCTATTCCCTGGTTAATGTTAATTCTTGCCTTACTGTCAATAAGCTGCTGTAATAGATCCTTCCAGTCTCGGCAGGCTATTAAATTGGGATCGCATAATACTATGTTTTTCTGCCCCCGCCAAAACTCCTGTAAATCCGCAACTTTGTAAGAACATCCGCCCTCTTTGCCTTTAACAATGCAAAAATCACAACCCCTGGGGCATCCGCGAGTTAAAAAACCGTAGGCGGTATCTTTTGTTAACTCCGGGTATAAAGAATAATCCGGGTAAGTATGCTCTATGTCTTCCGGCAGGGCTGAATCCTTTGATTTATCGTAGCTTTCCACCCCCCATGCTGGTTATGGCGTATCCGGTTCCGCCTTTAATGATCTCGTCTGCATTGACGCAATATTCATAATCGGGCGTGAATGAAAATACTTTGCTCATGTAAACACGGTCCATGTGTCCGCTAAATAATGGGTGATACCATTCAACGCTATCGCCCCTGGCCTTGTGGTGGGCGGATAGCTTCATAAGCGGAATAGAAGGAAAATTGTGCCCGTCAACGTCTATTAATCCAACCCGCGCCATTGTTAACCTCTTCCCGCTAAAATCGTATAACCCTGCTGCCCTGCTATAGCGTCAATATTGTTTAGCGCTACCATGTTTCGCATAATTACGGCCTCCCGCTTGTCCTGGCGGTACTTTTTCACCATTTCGACGGCCTGTGGGATATCTTTTTCGTGTCTGCATAATATTTTCCCGTAGCTATTTATTTTCATGTACTCATAAGGAATTTTTGATTGCCAGGCACCTACAGGGTGCCCGTTATCGTCTGTAGGGTGAAATGTGCCCCACACTTTGCCTTTTTTAACCTTAATCTCGTCGCGCCATACGTAGACAAGAAAACAAAACGGTAGATCTTTGATTTTTTCTTCCTGCCATCTCAATTTCTCCATTACCTCCCGTGATATTATTTCTGTCTGTCCATCAACTACAAAAGGCTTATCTTCCATTACCCCACCCCGTATAAATCGAATATTGATAGCTGCCCCGTCGGTAACTGCGCCGGCTTTTCCTTCGGTTTTCGCAATTTTTCAACGCGTTCCCTGCAATTCTTAAAAGAATCCATCCGCCACTCCGGGTTTCTGTGTCTGCGCATCCCTAAAAGGTCGTCTGTCTCAATGTAGTCTCGTAAGCCGCTTACATATCCGATCACGTTCTTGATGCAGGTTGTGTCCTTCTCTTTTTCCGATAGCTCCGGCTCAATTTTTAATAGAAAATGGTAATTTTCGTCTTTTTCATATAATGCAAGGCTGTTTTTCGCGTCTTCTCTTATCTTTTCCGGCTCTGCCATATAATTTCCCGCTACCTGGGGCGGCGTGGGTATGTTATAGCCTTCCGGGTACTCAATCCCGTCCTCTTTGCACATTTTTTCTATCTCGTTTTTGCGCTGCTGAATCTCTATAAGCTGGTCGTCGATAACTTCAATGCGCTTCATAATGGCATTGCGTACCGCCGGTGGCAGCTCACTCTTTTTCTTGCGCCCTGGCGCCTTCTTAGGCTTCTCTTCGGTGTCCGTCTTCGGCTTTGGCTTCGGTCCGGGCTTTTTACGCTCCTTCTTTTCCGGTATATACGGTGTAAATCCTTCCGGTATCTTTGCCGGTTCTTCCTGTCTCTTCACTCTTCCGCCCATCTCCCCTTCTTCTGTAAGGATTCTTACTATAGTGTCTCTGCTACAAGCGTTCAGTTCTGCAAGTATGCCGATCTGTTTGCTCGACTTGTTCATGCGGTACCTTCTTGCTATCTCACTGTTTGACATTTCCATATCAATAACCATCGTCCTTCCAAAACTTCCGCGCAAAGCTGTCGTATTCTTCTATTTCTTCGCCTTCGCTGTAGAAAAAATTTTGTGTTAGTAGCGGTATAACGTCTTTTACAATTTCCATGGTGCTTCGTTTTGTCTTGATCCGTTTCTTGACTGCTGCCACTGCATACCTTATATCCTGCATAAACGGGTTGTATGGCTCCGGCTTCGGCTTCCAGGCAAGCACCCTAAAGGCTTTGCTCAATCTGTTGTCGCCGTTCCTTTTGTTTTCCCTATACTGCTCCTGGTAAATAGTCACGTATGTATACCAGGTAAAATCTCCGTACCCGGTGAAGGCAAGTGTTGTAAGTATCTGCCCGTAAATGTTTTCAATGGTAACAAGGCACTCCATACCTGCCACCTGCGGCATATCCTCTGATTCGTGGCCCGGCCTTAATACGTGCCACCCGTTAAGCTCCTTCGTTATCATAAGATCCACCTCTTAAAGATTTATAAGCGGGCATTTGTCGCATATCTCGTCTAACTTTTCCTGCGTGTAGTTTGGGTTATGACGGTATTTGCAATATCCGTCGCATATCTGCTCTTTAATCTCCCCAATGGCATCTGTCACCGTAAACCTTTTTATTACCTTCTCTTCTTCCATATCCGCCCTCCTTCGGATCATGCACCCCTTAAAAATATCCCGGCTGGTTGTTGGCAAAATTTTATTCATAAGAGGTTTTTTATATTAATCAGCGTCAACAAGTTTTCATGTACTTTAAAGGAGAAATAAAACCAGCCGGGATCGCTTTAGGCTGTTAAGATAGCTTTATCCTTCGCCCATTGCTCCAAAAATAATTTAATGTCCGATTTATTGTACTCAATGTTTTCTTTCTTCTGGTATTCTTCCTTATAGGGCCTCCGCTCAATGTGCGTATCGCATAACATCTTCGCGGTGTTATTAAGCACGGTCCACGTATAGCCCGCAACAATGATCTTGTCCCCTGGGTTAAGGCCTTTGCCCTGGATAGACAGCACGGGCCTTACTCCCAGCTTTGTTGCTGCGATAAATCCGCTACTGCATATAAGTCCGTTACGGTTAACCGCTGACACATACCCCGGACAATTAACCACGGAAGAGCTTAACCAGTATACGCAATCTATGTTTGGTATAAGCTTCACATTGCTTGCAAAGTCACCCATGGATAAAAGTGAGATTCCTTCAATTTCTATGTCCGTTGTTTCCCTGTAGGTTATAATCTTTTCTGCCTTCATTTTTCTTCTCCGCTATCTTTGCAAGCTCCCTGTCGAAAATGTCTTTAAAGCCTTCCGGCTCGCTGTTGTCGGCCTTGTTGAATGTCGGAAAGTCTCTTTGTCCTGTCATAACGTCCGCCGCCCACTGCATCCCCGGCGCGGGATCTATCATTTTAACCATGAAGCAGAAACCCCCAGCAAAATTTAATCAATGCCAATGGGCCTATGATAGCTGCTGCCGTCCATATAGCTCCGACAATAACAATTAAAAATCCTGCTAATATGTTGCCTAACTTATTCCCGCTGTGCATCCTTCTCCCCCTTTTCTTTTCTCGTTCTCTTTTCAAAGATCTCGCACGGCGCTTCCATGAAAACAATCTTTTCTTCTTCTATCAGTGCCGGCCGTGGTCCTGCGTCGCAGAAATAAAATCCTTCTTCGTATGAATGATATTCACAATCAATACACTTCACTGCTTAAACCTCCGGTAAACCGTTACATTTTTTCCGGTATATCTGCACATCTTCTTCCCGCACGGTTCCACAACTCCCAGCTTTGACAGCTCTGTTAACCTGGGCGCGGTAAAATTCCTTTCATCCGTGGGAATATAACCCTTGTTGCGCATATCAACCGCGATCTCTTTAGCCGTTAAGGGCACACCGTAGAAATCCAGGGTTTCTAGTATCTGTCTATACCTTGTGGCCTTGTCAACCTTCTCATGGGCTTCCGCTCTGGTATCAAATGTCACGATCTGCCCGGCCATGCGTTCTTGATATTCAAAGATATCCATTTGCCCCTCACATTCATACTTAGCAAACTTGTCCATGCTACCCCTCCCAGGTTTTAGAGATCAATCGACGATACAGCAAGGTTTACCACTGTCGCAATATGTTCTTCGCCTAACTGGTACCACTTCTGACACTCTTTATCCTTGCAGGTCACATTCCTAATGTGTTCCTTAATATCCCCTTCCAGGGATAACAGCGTTGTCATTGCGGCTGCTGCCTTCTCAAATACTTCCTTCTTCTCCTGTGATTTTTCATCTGATGCAAGGTTCATCATTACTTCTGTTGCTTTGTCCAGTCCTATCATGCTTTAACCCCTCTTTCTTCGTAAAAACTCATGTTGCAAGGCTTAGTTCCTAAAATGCTGTACTCCGGGTCTAACCCGTATGATCCGCCCTTAAATATGTACTCGATTACTCTTGTAGTCTCTCTGCCCGTGTAGGCACCTTCTTTGTATTCCTTAAGGATTAGCTTGTCCCCTACCTCAAAATCTCTGTCGTTTCGGCGTAGTTCAAAGTTTTTCACTCCCCTTGCGACATCCTCAAAATAATCCGGTAGGATCTTAAGCTCATGCGTCTTCATACACTTACCCCACTGATTTAATAAGCTGCATATAGCATTTACGTCGTCCCCAATTTATACAGTCTTCTTTGCTGTCGAAGTAAAGATCGAGCGTTAACCCTGCTTCGATATCTCCTATCGGGGATCCTTTTCGTAGCTGCGATTTTCCGTAATTCCATCCGAGGCTCCTGCCGTAACCGGTATCACGTACCTCATAAAGTCCTATTAACGTGTAGTCTGTGTCATAAAGCGCTATCGTATATCCTAACCACGCTTCACGGCCGGCTATTGTCAAGCCTTCCACAAGCGGCCTGCCATCTTTTCCGATTCCTAAATGGTATTTGTAGTCGTAGTAGGCTGTGACATCCACGGGCTTTAGTTCCGGCTGTACTTCTTCTGTCTGATCTACCTGCCCCCCCCTCCTGGGCTTGCGCCTGTACCGGCTTTGCGGCAAGCATAACCATGATTGCTATAAAAGCTATGGAAAATAGGATTATCAATATTATTTCTATAATGCTGCTTCGCTTCTCTTCTCTTTTCTTTTCTTCAATTACTCTCTGGTTCACTTTTTGCCCTCCCATTTGTAACCTACCGTGGCGTATGCCGTCTCTTTTTTATTAAGCTGTACGTCTACCGGGGATCCGCAGGTAAGACAGTCCCATGTAAATTCTTTTTCCCGGATATTTGTCATATACTTAAAGGTCCCGCCGCACTTATCGCAGTTAACAAATAGCGGCTTCAAGCCCTCTAACGTGGTTTCGTGTCCGCACTCGCTACATTTGAATGAATACGTGCTGTTTTTCGTGCAGAATCCTTTAATCCTTCCGCACTCTTCACACCGGATAATCAAAAATCCTCTGTATGGTCCGGTGTTTTCGTGTAAATTGTTCTCCATTTCCTTATCCCTTTCTTAATAAAATCTATATTTAATTACTTCTATAAATGAAATAAATTCATTTGCGCTGTTTCGTCTTTAAACCGCTTTTCCTGCAGGTCAAAGTATTCTTTGTCTATTTCAAATCCTATAAACTGCAGGTCCTTGTCGCTCTCCCAGGCAGCTATACGACTGCTGCCGCTCCCTAGGTGGGTATCAAGTATCTTGTAACCCTTGTCTGCATAATTGGCGTATATCCAGCTATACAGTTTCACGGGCTTTTGTGTCGGGTGAAAACGTCCGTAACCTTGACTGCTGCACTCATACATCTTTGCGTTGTCGTTCATGCTGCACCATGCGTATTCGACCATCGACATTGTAAATTGCTCCGGTATGTTTGTTTTTCTCCATATAAGAAAGCATCTGTTTGGCGGCAGGCTAAAATAATTACCGCCCCATATGATCTGTTCTTTTGATACCCGGAATAATTCTTTAAAATATTCCTCGCCGGGTGCGTGGTCCCAGCTTATTATTTTTTTGCCGTACTTACTCGCCCATGTACCGCCTGTACGTCCTACGCTCTGCCCCCCCCCTAGTGTCTACAGGGTTTTCGCGTTTGTACTTGTCAAATTTCCCGCCAAACCTGCTGCCGTCCGCCCTCTTGAAATCAGTAAGTGCGTTTCCGTATGGTGGATCCACAACCGCCAGGTCAAAATATCCGTCGGGAAATTGTTTCATCCCTTCCATGCAGTCCATGTTGTAAGCTTTGTTAAGCTCTAACATTAATTACTCCTGTGCTTGTTTGCTTTTAAGCTCTCTAAGCTTTTCTGTTAATAGGTTTATAAATCTTTGCTGCCGTTTAAGGCTCTTTTCTAATGCCCTTGTTGCCGCGTCCGCCTGGTTCATTGCTTTTGCAATCTCCCAAACCATGAAGCCGCCACCGATAAGCGCAAATATAACGATTCCTGCCGGCGCGGTTTCTTCTACTAAGCTTCCGCATAATCCGAAAAGTAAGATTGTTACTAAAACCACCATTGTTTTAAGCGCTGCGCTTATAACCTTTGCAATTAATAGCTGTGTCCTAATCTCTTTCATGCTCCCGTCGCCTCTTTAATCTGCTTTTGTGATGCTCTGGCTCTGGATATCCGGTATTTTTCCAGCTCTTCCGTGTCAACTACCAGGTGCGAATTTCTTTTGAAGGGGTTCATTTTGTAAACTACCTTCTGCCCCGGTATTCGATAAATGGCCCGCAGCTCTTTATCAGAAAAACCCATTTTCTTAAGCTCTGATATTTTCATTATTTTTTTTGGATATGTCATGGGATCACTCCTTTAAGTGAAGTGGTTAAGATTGTTTTTATATTCCCCTGTCAAGGGGAACATAATTGGTATGTCCGTAGGATATACCAATTATATTCCCCTGTCAAGGGGAACATAATTGGTATGTCCGTAGGATATACCGCGATTTATCCTACCTTCTCGTTGATCTTGCTGAATAAATCTTCAAATGAACAATTATAATGCTCCATAATCTTTTTGATTTCCGGTAATTCGAAATTTACCGCTCCGCGAAGTCTGCGACGTGCGCCCTCGTCACTTATGCCTAACAATACAGCTATGTCGTGGGCTGTTTCTCCGTGATATGCTCTCTGCGCTTCAAGCTGCGGATATATGTTCATAAGTTTTTTCATGTTGCACCCCTTTCAAAAAAATAAACTCGTTTTGCGTCTATCTGTATTGGATTATAGACGCAGTTTGCGAGTATGTCAACTATTATTTTAAATTTATTTTTGCAATTTGCGTTTATAATATTTACAAAGTGCGTTTAAGTGCTTATAATTCAAGGTGAAAGGGGGCTTTAGCGATGGCAAGAAATAGGACACAACAATCCCGCGGTGATATTTATGAAAGTTTTGGGCGTAGAATAGCGGAAGCGCGCGCGAATATGGGGCTTACCCAAAGTGAGGCAGCTTCACAACTTGAAATGTCCAAAAGCACTTACAGCGGATATGAAAGCGGTACCCGCAAAGTGCCTTTGTCTTTAATTGTTAAGTTTTCGGAATTTTATGGAATATCCCCGGACGAATTAATCAATGGCGACACACAATGCCAGGATTCCCGTTTATCTGCCGTTAACGATAACCGGGACAACAAGGTATCTTTTGATATTTCCCCTATAGAAAAAGAAATCATATACAAATATCGCGCCTTGCCTGCTGACGCTAAAGATATGTTGTTACGCTCCCTTGGAATTGAGCAAAAAGGGGACGCTGTGGAAGACTGCGCCGGATAAAGTAAGGGGGTGTGGGTATGGCTACAAAATATAAACAGAATAGTAAGGGATTATGGCAGGCCCGTGTATGGGACGGCACATATAACGCCGACGGCACAAAGCACCGGAAAAGCGTTTATAGCTCTAAATCATCAAGGGATCTTGAATTGAAGGTTGCTGCTATCGCACAAAATATCCGGGAAGGCAATGTAGCGCTTCCCTCTGATATATCGTTTTTGGATTATTCCCGGCACTGGCTTAAGGTTAAAAAGGGTATGCGCGAAAAGAATACGCAGCGTATGTATAGGCGCGTTATTAACTCGTATTTTGCCCCGCTGGAAGGTCTACGGCTGGCAGATTTTAAACATAGCGACCTGCAGGGCCTTATTAATTCCCGCCTTGATTCTCCCCGAAGCTGTCAACAAATAGCCATGACTGCAAAGCAGGTCCTTCGTATGGCTGTTTCGGATTCCTATATAACCCAGGACGCATTTTTAAAGATAACGACGGATCTTGCGATACCTAAATATAAAGCCGCTGAAAGACGTACACTTACGGATATTGAAAAAGAAGCTATAAAGACTGCTGCCTTCACGGATCGCGAAAGGGCCTTTGTGTATCTGCTTTATGCCTGCGGCCTGCGCCGGGGCGAAGCTTTAGCGCTTACGCCTTTTGACTTCAAATTTGCTCCCGGTGAATCCACGGTCACTATAAATAAGACAATTATCTTTGACGAAAACACCCCGGAGATAAAGAACAATCCGAAATCAGATAACGGTTTTCGCACAATACCTATCCCTGATGCGGTTGCTGGTTTCTTGAAAGAGTACGTGCAAGGGTTAAGTAAACCTTACCTGGTGACAAATATCCAGGGTGGGGACCTTATGACGAAAACCGGATATAATAAGATGTGGAAAAGCATTGTAAAGAAAATGAATGTAGCTGCAGGGGGATCTGACGCGTTCCCGGTCATAACCGGTCTTACTGCTCATATCTTCCGGCATAACTACTGTAGCGAATTATGTTATAAGGTACCCACTATCAGTATAAAGAAGGTTGCTTACCTATTGGGGGACACTGAAAAAATGGTTATGAATGTGTATAGTCACATTATAGAAGAAAAAGAAGACGTGCAATCCGTCGTAAATGAAATAATAGCGATATGAGATAAATTATAATAGGGCACCTTGATTGGGTGTCCTATTTTTTGTAGGACAATTTAGTAGGACGCTAGTAGGACTGTTAGTTTTTTACAGTGCTTGTAGGACGCTGGTAGGACTTTTACTTTGACATACTTTGGCATACTTTGGCATACTTTTTAAAGCGGCGCAAAACCGCAAAATAAAAGGCATAACACCTACAAGCCTTGTGGTAAGTGCTACACCCTTTGTATGCGCCTTCAGGGGTTCGAACCCTGGACACCCTGATTAAGAGTCAGGTGCTCTGCCAGCTGAGCTAAAGGCGCTTTTGGTCGAACAAGAGATATTATATGATATAACCTT
>Ga0256404_1001691_pt1 | contig 51902 bp, 51 predicted proteins | sample RumenRJG_01DNA_FD_185990 | JGI IMG/M metagenome (GOLD analysis project Ga0256404, IMG submission 185990) | Bovine rumen microbial communities from Lethbridge, Alberta, Canada - RJG_01 | ecosystem: Host-associated > Mammals > Digestive system > Stomach > Rumen | place: Canada: Alberta | collected...
ACGGCTTTTCAGTATCCTGGCAACTTCCTGCGGACTGCTTGCGTGTATGCTTGTCTCAAACCTTTTTACTCTGTTTGGGTATGACAGGCTCGATTTTTATATCTTCGCCCGAAAGAAGGACTGCGCCGCTATTATCGTGCAGTCTGACAGCGCATATATAATTGATATGTCCAACGGTGCGCGCTTCACAGGTGCGCAGATGCGCGTTATCCAGCACTGCGGAGTAAGAAAGACAAGCGCAGTATTTGTCAATAGCGAGCCATACTACACGCTTGGCAAATACAAGGATATCCTTTTCCCGCAGCCGAGTGTCTATATATCGGGTACGCAGGTGCCTGTTGATATGAACGATACTTACGAGCTGCAAACAGGTGACAGCGTAAAACTTGATGAAATTCGCTTCACAAGGCTTGAAAACAGCTTTGAATTAGAGTATAATAATAAAGAATATATTATCTATCCCGACAGATTTGTTATCGGCGGGGATACTTACTATACAAACGGCGAGTCTGTGCAATTTGATACGGACAGCAGCAAGGTAAGGAGGCTCGATCATGAGCTCGGTTTCACCGACTACACTTGGTAAAGATATACGAGATGGCAAAATAAGCACGCTCTACTATTTTTACGGACACGATGTCACAACTCTTGAAAACTATACCAGAAGGCTTGTAAACAAGCTGTGTCCCTCACAGGCGCAAGCTATGAACCTGCATAAATTTGACGGCACAAAGCTTGATATACCTGCGCTTTCAGATGCCTGCCAGGCACTTCCGATGTTTGCGGAGAGAGTCGTTATAACGATCAACGACTTGAATATGGACGCCGTAAACAAAGGCGACGGCGATGATCTGCGCAGCATTCTCAAACAGCTTGAGGACGGCACGACAGTAATTATCTATGCAACTGCCGCCGATCTTTACAAGAATAAGAAGTCCCTTACCGATAAGAATAAGCGCTTTTGCGATTTTTGTGACAAAAACGGCTGTGTGTGTGACTTTGCACTCAAAACTCCCGTCGAAATGGGCAGGTCTATCGCAAGCGAGCTTTCAAAGCTTGGCTGTACGATCTCAAGGAACAATGCAGAATACCTTGCGGAGATATGCCTTTGCAATACAGGCTTTGTAAAGCAGGAGATAAAAAAGCTTTCTGATTTCATCGGGCAGGGAACTGTCACTAAAGAGCATATCGACCTTTTGTGCATCAAGCACGTTGAGTCTGACGGCTATTCGCTTGCGCTGAATGTCCTGCGATCAAGAGCAAAGCAGGTCTTTGGAAGACTCGGTGAGCTTGTTCAGCAGAACTTTGAGCCGTTTGAGATATTGAGCATAATCAGCTTCTCAATGGCGGATATCTACCGTGCCAAGCTTGCCCGTTCAACAGGAAGGACTTTGCAGGATATAATTTCTGATTTTGATTACCCGCGCAACAGAGAATTTGCCGTTAAGAAGATGTACAACGAGTGCGGAAATATCTCTGTAACGAGGATACGCGAAGCGCTGTCGATACTGTCCGATACCGACCTTGCGCTGAAGACCCGCTCTCTTGGCAAAGGCTCTGATATGCTCACACTCGAACAAGGACTTGCGTGCTGTATGGCGCTTGACTGCTGATATGGAAAAGATAAAGGTATCACAAGCCATAGTTGTAGAGGGAAAGTACGATAAGATCAAGCTTTCCGCAGTTATTGACGGTATGATAATCTGCACCAACGGCTTTGGCATTTATAAGGATAAAAATACCGTAGAGCTTATCAGGCTCTATGCGCGCACAAGCGGTATAATCGTGCTTACAGATTCCGATTCTGCGGGATTTCAGATCCGCAATCACCTTAAAGGGATAGTTCCCCAAGGCAAGATCATCAATCTGTATATCCCCGAGATATTCGGCAAGGAACGGCGTAAAACCGCGCCCTCAAAAGAGGGGAAGCTCGGCGTTGAGGGCATTGATGTCAAAACCCTGCGGGAAATCTTTGAACGCTCGGGCGTGCTTGACGTGCAGGATAACAACAAAGAGCATATCACATCAAATGATTTTTACGAGCTTGGTCTCAGCGGAAAGCCGTATAGTTCAAGCCTTCGCAAAGAGCTTTGCAGGATTCTCGGTCTGCCTGCCGATCTGACTTCAAAAGCGCTCACCGATTACGTTGACCGTACCCTTGATAAGCAAAAGCTTTCACAGATAGTTGATGAAATATCGCACAACCTTACTTGCAAATAGCGCGGAAATGTGATATACTTATTTTTGTCCAAAGTCTGATTCTGAAAGGAAAGATCTGTATGATATATAACAATCTCAATCTTATCGACCTTAACGATTATCCTGTTAAATGGTGGGAAAAGCTTTTGTCACTTGCCCACGAGATAATCAAGGACCCCTCAAAGTATTCAAAAGCCTGCGAGGGCAAGATAATGGGTACGCTGTTCTACGAACCATCCACAAGAACGCAGATGTCCTTTCAGACCGCTATGCTGCGGCTCGGCGGCACTATAATCGGATTTGACAACCCTGCAACATCTTCCGTTGCAAAGGGTGAGAATATAAAGGATACCACAAAGATCGTTTCGGAGTATGCCGACGTTGTCGTTATGCGCCACCCCACAGCAGGCTCGGTCAAAGCGGCGGCTCTCACGACCGAGTGCCCGATAATAAATGCGGGCGACGGCGGTCATCTTCACCCGACGCAGACGCTCACAGATCTTCTCACTCTCAAAGAGGAAAAGGGGCACCTTGATAATATGACGATCGGCTTTTGCGGCGACCTTAAAAACGGACGTACCGTACATTCGCTGATAAAAGCAATGTCCTGCTTCAAGGGCAATAAGTTCGTGCTTATCTCGACTCCCGAGCTTGCGCTGCCTACCTACATAAAGGACGTGCTTTCAGCAGGAGGTCACACCTTTACCGAGGTCACAGACCTTGAAAAAGCGATAGCCGAGCTTGATGTGCTTTATATGACAAGAATACAGCGCGAGCGCTTTGCAAGTGCCGAGGAGTATGAAAAGCAAAAAGGCAGCTATATCCTTGATATGACCAAAATGGCTTATGCAAAGGATGACCTTATCGTTCTGCATCCTCTGCCGAGAGTAGACGAAATAGCTATCGAGGTCGATGATGACCCAAGAGCGATGTATTTCAAGCAGGCAAAGTATGGAATGTTTATCAGAATGGCGCTGATACTTACCGTTCTTGATAATAAGGACAAGCCTGCACCGCTTATCACAGGCAGTGAGCATATCCACCAGAAATGCTCAAACCCCAAGTGTATCACACATACAGAAACATATCTGCCTCACTATTTCAGAGGCGAGGGCACAACGCTTGAATGTGAGTATTGTGATGAAAGAACTCTTGTACAGTAATTACAGATAGGTGTACATATGGATAATAATGAAAATTCTAACCGCCCCGTGAGGCGTAAAAAGATACTGTGGGGAAGAGTTGCAGCAGCTGCTGTTGTGGTCATACTCGTGTTCATACTGCTTATCAAGGCAGCAGGCGCGCTTATCCGTGCAGGAAAGAGCAGCAGCTCATCAAAAGCAGATACCGCGCAGTCATCAAAGGCTGCTCCTGCTGTCACAGAGCAAAGCAGCAGCGAGCCTGAAAACAAAGCGAAGTATGAACTGACAGTCTGCATTGATCCCGGTCACGGCGATTATGATTCGGGTACAGTAAATGCCGATAAGACCAGACTTGAAAAGGACGATAACCTGAAAATATCCTTAAAGCTTCGTGAGTATCTTCAGAATTACGGCGTTAATGTGGTGATGACAAGGGATAGTGATACCTTTGTTGAGCTTGAGGACAGGACCGATATTGCCAACAACGCAAAGTGTGACTTCTTCGTGTGTATGCACAGAAACGCTTATGACGGCGATATGAAGGGCGTTGAGATATGGGTAAACAACGCACAGCCCAAAGAAGATACCGCCCTTGCCAAGAACATTCTTGACGGACTTGAAAAGGTCGGCATATCCAACAACCGAGGTGTTTGCTACGGTTATGTAGGTCAGCCCGAAATAAACTATCACGTCAACATTTACACATTTATGCCCAGCTGTCTGGTCGAGCTTGGCTTTTTGACCGACGAAACTGATAATAAGGACTTTGACGCGCATATGGACGAGTATGCAAAGGCTGTTGCCGATGCAGTCGTTAAAACCTGCGTTGAACTCGGTATTACAGATAAAGACGGCAAGCGCCTTATCAACGGACCGTTTTTTACCGATGATAAAAAGCTTGCGGCAGATGCAAAGGCTAAAAAGCCGCAGACAGTCTCAAAGCCCTACAACACGCAGGAAAACGAATACTGATACAAAAAACAAAAAGCCTTGTACAAAGCATCAGCTTGAGTACAAGGCTTATTTTAGTGAAGCTTGAAGTTCGGCTCGATAGTCCTTCGGATCTTTTTAAACTCCTCAAAAGCATTTGTCAGATCCTCGATAGTTTTTTCAAGCCCCTGCGCAGTCATTTCCTCGTGAAACTCGCAGACAAATTCCTTAACGAACGGATAGCTGTCCGTCCCGTACCATACCTTTGAGTGAAGCTCTTTAAGCGGCTCGGTATTTTCATCACCCTTTTTGTCGATAGGTATTATCCTGTAATTGAAATTTGTGTATAAGCTGCCTGTCCATATGTTGCCCTGGGTGAAAAATGTTATGGTCGGCAGATCAAAGTATCCGTGAAGCATAATATCGTTCCTTTCGTTCATCTGTTTTTTATTATACAATACTTTTGACTATATTTCAATAGCTGCGATAATTTTTAACTTGTTAAACAAATCTACTCTAATTTAATTTGAAATCATTGCAAAAATATGTTATAATAAAATGTCAGTTAATTGAAAGGATAGGTTAAATGGAGAAAATAAACGAGATCTTGACCAAGATAGATGACTATGTATGGGGTCTGCCTCTTATAATCGCGATATTGAGCATAGGTGTATTTCTGTCATTCAGAGTGAAATTCTTGCAGATATTTCATCTTCACAAGGGCTTTTACTTTATGTTCAAGAAGGAGAAAGGCGGCAAAGGCGGCGAGATATCAAGCTTTGCGGCGCTATGCACAGCTCTTTCCGCCACCATCGGTACGGGAAACATCGTAGGCGTGGCAACAGCGGTCGGTGTGCTCGCAGGCGGTCCCGGTGCGCTTTTCTGGATGTGGGTCGCAGCATTTTTCGGAATGTCTACCAAGTACGCGGAATGTTTCCTTGCCGTCAAGTACCGCAAGATAGATAAGGACGGACACGCGATCGGCGGACCGTTTTACTACATAGAGTACGGTATGGGCAGGCGCTGGAAATGGCTTGCAAAGGTCTTTGCGTTCTTCGGCGCGTGCGTCGGCATCTTCGGTATCGGAACATTTTCCCAGATAAACGGCATAACCTCTGCTGTGCAGAATTTCTTTGATCCGCAGAAAGCGCATACAATAACTGTTTTCGGGCGCGAGTATACTCTTGCAGTTGTTATCTCGGGCGCGATCATCACCGTTTGTGCGGCACTTGTTATCATCGGCGGCATAAAGCGCATTTCAGGCGTTGCGCAGATAATCGTGCCGTTTATGGCGATACTTTATGTGCTTGCGGCTGTAAGCCTTATTGTGATAAATGCAGGGAAGCTCCCGAGTGCGTTTGCGACTATCTTCAAAAGCGCTTTTACAATGCGAGCTGCCGCCGGCGGAACTATCCCAATGATGTTTGTGGCAATGCAAAAGGGTGTTGCGCGCGGTATATTCTCTAACGAGGCTGGTCTTGGTTCGGCGCCGATAGCTGCCGCAGCTGCCAAAACAAAAGAACCTGTAAGGCAGGGACTTGTCTCAATGATGGGAACCTTCATCGACACGGTCGTTATCTGCACAATGACAGGTCTTGCAATAATAATGATGGATAGCTACAAGGCTATAAATCCCGTTACAGATGCACCGTTTGAGGGCGTAGAGGTCACAACGCACGCATTCAAAAACGGCTTTTCGTTTCTTCCTTCAAATATACCCGCATTCGTGCTGATGCTGTGCCTTGTATTCTTTGCCTTTACGACCATACTCGGCTGGAACTACTACGGCGAGCGCTGTATGGAGTATCTCACAGGCGGCGATATGAAGCCCGTCAGGATATACAGATATCTTTATATCCTTGCGATCTCTATCGGTCCGTATATGACTGTTTCTGCCGTGTGGACTGTCGCAGACATCTTCAACGGGCTGATGGCGATACCGAACCTTATCGCACTTGTCGCGCTAAATAAAGTCGTGGCGCAGGATACCTCTGCGTATGTGCTGAAGCTGAAACGATCGCGGCGTATCAAGAAGCTTGCCCGAAGCAGAGCATATAACGATACTTAAACCGCAAAGACTTATCTTTCGCACAGGTTACATTTCACTTCTCACAAAAGAATATCGGATGAAAAGCAAATTATTTAAGCCTTGTTGTCATCGTGACAGCAAGGCTTTGTTGTTATTCAAACCGTTCAAGCAGAAATTTAGCAACGCCGTCATCATCATTTGAGCCGATAATTCCCGTTGCTCTTTCTTTCAGAATTTCCGCCGCATTTGAAACTGCATAAGCTTCGTCCGATACATCGAACAGCGCAGTATCATTCACAGCATCACCGAAAGAAACTATCCTATCGCATTTCAGAAGATCTTTAAGCTGCTTTGCGGCATTTGCTTTTGTTGCCGCCTTTGACATGATCTCAAGCCACCATTCGCCCGAATAAATATCGCTTTGATAGTAGCAGTTGAAACTATCACGGTATTTCCTGAAGAACTGCTCAAGCTTTTCAGGCTCGTCAATGCAGGTAAAATAGAAGATGTCACCCTGTATAAGCTGATCGAATGTATCTATCGGTCTGTCGCGCAGGTCGCCCTTTCGCGTGCAGATAAACTCGCTTTCTGCCTTGCTGATATCGGCTTTGATGTATGAAAACTTTTCGTTCCCGTCAATAAGCGAATACACTATCGGCGAAACTCCGCCGCGAGTTAGCTCGCGCGCTATCTGTACAGCTGTCTTTTTGTCAAACAGGTTCTTATGCAGATATTCCCCGCTTGTATTGTCCCTTATAAACACGCCGTTGTAAACTATAACGGGGAAGTGTGCTGTCAGTCCTTTAACCGCCTTTTGCGCAGTTGAAAAGGAGCGTGCCGTAGCGTATGAAAAGATCAGTCCCTTGTCAGCAAGCTCGTTTATAGTCCTGTTCGTAAAAGCCGATGTCTTTTGATCGCTTCGCAAAAGCGTTCCGTCAAGGTCAGAGATATAAAGCGTCCTCATTTTATCACCCGAGTAGATTATACAGTACATATCCTTTGCTGTCAACAGATAAATTAAGAAAATAGCTATTGAAATAAATGCTGATGTGTGATACAATTATAAGGTAAAAATTAACCGAAAGGATCGTTTATTATGACTTACAAGGAAAGCTTTATCAAATTTATGGTCGAGTGCGGCGTGCTTACATTTGGCGATTTTACTCTCAAAAGCGGAAGAAAAGCTCCGTATTTCGTAAATACGGGCAACTACAAGACAGGCGCACAGCTTGCAAAGCTTGGTGAGTTCTATGCCGAGTGCATAAACGAGAACAATATTGACGTTGAAACTCTCTTCGGACCTGCCTACAAGGGTATCCCGCTTGCAGTTTCTGCCGCTGTTGCGCTGTATAACAAGTTTGGCAAGGAGGTCAGCTATTGCTTTGACAGAAAAGAGGTCAAGGATCACGGCGAGGGCGGTATGTTTGTCGGCAAAAAGCTTGCAGACGGCGAAAAGGTCGTTATTATCGAGGACGTTATGACCTCTGGCAAGGCTCTTCGCGAGGTAATGCCAAAGCTTAAAGATACTGCAAATGTCAACGTTACAGGAATGGTCATCACTGTTGACAGAATGGAAAAAGCCCTTGACAGCGAGCTTTCCGCTGTTGAACAGGCATATAAGGATTTTGGTGTCAAGGTCTATTCGATAGTTAATATCAACGATATCATTGATGCTATCAGAAACGGTGTCGTTCAGGGTAAGGAGTACCTTGATAAAATGCTTGAGTACAGAAATACCTATGGTGTAAATAAGGATTGATTTGATTACAAATTGAAAACATTTGTAATACAATTGTAGTAATATGTAACTTGTCTGTTGTTGAACATTTTTCTATAAAATAGTATAATGTTAACTGTAGAACAAGAAAGGAAAAAGAATGAACACTAAGATGTAAAAACTCTTAGCTCGTTTCATCCTCTCCAAAATTTTTACACAAGCAAAAGGTAGCCAAGCGGCTGCCTTTTTGTTTTATAAAAATAATTTTCCCTGGTACTTGAAAAATCGGGCGCATTGGTGTATAATAATAAAGGTTTTACAGTGAACGGAGGAAAGCAAATGGCTAAAAAGAAGAAAAGAAAGGGAAGATACCGTTTTGGACTTGTTCTTGTCCTCAGTGCGTTTATACTTATCATTTCCTTTTGTGCATATATGACGAATACAACGCTTGAAGAGGTGCTTGAAAGCAAATATCCCGACGGTATCGTTGTCCATCAGGAGAATTACGGCGGTTCATCAAGCACAGCAGAATAAGATTTATTAAAGGACTGTTCAAACAGTCCTTTTTTCTATTGATTTTTTAAAGCGAATGTGCTATAATTTATTAAACGATATTGAATTTTTTATACATAATTTACGAGAGGTGATAATGTGTACGATGTTTTGATTATCGGTGCAGGTGTAGTCGGCTGCGCTGCCGCGATGGAGCTTTCAAAGTATAAGTTAAAGGTCTGCGTTGCCGAAAAGGAAAGCGACGTCTGTGAGGGGACAAGCAAAGCAAACAGCGCAATAATACACGCAGGCTTTGATGCAAAAGAGGGTACGCTGAAAGCAAAGCTCAATGTGCTTGGAAGCCAAATGATGGGTGATCTTGCAAAAAAGCTCGACTTTGCATACAAGCGCAACGGCGCAATGGTGCTTTGCTTTGACAAGGCTGATCTTCCAAAGCTTGACGAGCTTGAAAAAAGAGCAAGGAATAATGGTGTTGACGGTGTTCGCGTTGTAACGGGCGATGAAGCGAGAAAGCTTGAACCATCGCTTTCTGACGAGGTTTGCGGCGCACTTGTGGCTGAAACATCGGGCATAGTCTGCCCGTTTGAAATGACCCTTGCCTTTGCGGAGAACGCGCTGCAAAACGGTGCTGATTTCAAGCTCTCAACTCTTGTTACCGGCATAGATAAAAACGAGAACGGCTTTACCGTCCATACATCTCGCGGTGATATCCAAACAAAAGTCATAATCAACGCAGCAGGTGTCTATGCGGATAAGATACACGCTATGGTAAGCAGTAAGCCTCTGGGCATAACTCCGCGCCGCGGCGAGTATCTTCTTATGGATAAAGCCGCAGGCAGCCTCGTCAGCAGAACGATATTCCAGCTGCCTACAAAAATGGGCAAGGGTATACTCGTTACCCCGACGGTTCATGGTAATCTGCTCGCTGGTCCTACCGCCGAAAATATAGACGATAAGGATAATGTATCCACAACTAAAAACGGTCTTGACGAGGTCAAAGCAAAGGCTGCGCTTTCAGTCAAAAATATACCTTTCGGAAAGGTCATCACAAGCTTTACGGGACTTCGTGCAGTTGGTGATACCGGCGACTTTATCATCGCTCAAAGCGATGTAAAGGGATTTATCAATGCTGCAGGCATCGAGTCACCGGGACTTTCGAGCGCACCTGCAATAGCGCAGTATCTTTGCGAAATAGTTGGTCAAATACTTCCTCTTGAAACCAATACTGATTATATCGGCACAAGAAAGGGCATCACCCATTTTACAGCGCTTTCAAAGGACGAGCAGAACGAGCTTATCAAGCGCGAGCCTGCTTACGGCAAGATAGTCTGCCGCTGCGAAACTGTAACAGAGGGCGAGATACTCGATGCGATAAACAGACCTCTCGGCGCGACTACGCTCGACGGTGTAAAGCGCCGTACAAGAGCAGGTATGGGCAGATGTCAGGCAGGATTCTGTTCGCCTACAACTATGTCGCTTATAGCCAAAAAGCTCGGCATAAAGATCCAGGACGTAAGAAAAAGCGGTGTTTACAGCACACAAAGGAGGCAGGACGATGAATGAATACAGTTTGCTGATAATCGGCGGAGGTCCTGCCGGAATGGCTGCGGCTGTTGCTGCGAAAAAAGCAGGTGTCGATGACCTGCTCATACTTGAGCGCGACAGCGTTCTCGGCGGAATACTTAACCAGTGTATACACAACGGATTTGGTCTGCATACGTTCAAGGAGGAGCTTACAGGTCCCGAATATGCCGAAAGATACGCAAATATGGTAAAAGAGCAGGGCATACCATTTGAGCTTGATACAATGGTCCTTGCAGTTGAAAAGGTGCAGGGCAGCGATAAAAAGGCAGTGACCGTGATAAGCGCAAAGCGCGGTGTCCAGACACTTTATGCAAAAGCTGTCATACTTGCGATGGGCTGCCGCGAAAGACCAAGAGGAGCGCTCAATATCCCGGGATCAAGACCGCAGGGCGTGTATACCGCAGGTACGGCGCAAAAGCTCGTTAACCTTGAGGGAGCAAAGATAGGTAAAGAGGTTATCATACTCGGCTCGGGCGATATCGGACTTATCATGGCAAGAAGAATGACGCTTGAAGGCGCGCACGTTGCGGCTGTCGCAGAGCTTATGCCGTATTCAAGCGGTCTGAAAAGAAATATCGTTCAGTGCCTTGATGATTATGGCATACCTCTTTTGCTCAGCCATACAGTTGTTGATATCAAAGGCAGGGAAAAGCTTGAAGGCGTGTATATCGCAAAGGTAGATGAAAATAACCGTCCGATCGAAGGAACGCAGGAGTATTATCCCTGTGATACGCTGCTGCTTTCCTGCGGACTTATCCCCGAGAACGAGCTGACGATAGGTGCTGGCGTTGAGATCGACCCGAGAACAAACGGCGCATCGGTGAGCGAGAGCCTTGAAACAAGCGTAGAGGGCGTTTTCTCCTGCGGAAACGTGCTGCACGTTCACGACCTTGTTGATTTCGTTTCCGAGGAATCCGCAAGAGCAGGCGAGAATGCAGCGAAATACATTCAAAGCGGCATAGACCGCAGCAGCAAGACTCTCGCTGTAAACGCAGGCAAAGGCGTTCGCTATACCGTCCCGAGCAGGATAAGCCTTGCAAATCTTGCACCTCTCAACCATATCAGGTTCAGGGTCACAGGCGTATACAAAAATGTCAGCATTGTAGTAAGCTCGGGTGAAAAGGAGCTTTTGCGTAAAAAATCACAAATACTTGTCCCAAGCGAAATGGTAGACCTTATCTTGAAACAGGATAAGCTCAAAGACCTTGATAACGATATCAGTGTTTACATCGAGGAGGTGGGAGTATGATAAAGGAACTGACTTGTATATGCTGCCCGATGGGATGTGCGCTTAAAGCCGAGCTTGACGACAAAGGACAGGTCATCTCTGTTAGCGGCAACACCTGCATCAGAGGCGAAAACTATGCAAGATCCGAGCTTACGGCTCCCGTCAGAACAGTTACAACGACCGTGCTTTCCAAAGATGAAAAGCCGATCCCCGTAAAGACCAAAGAACCTGTCCCGAAGGAAAAGATATTTGAAGTGGTAGAGGATATCAAATCCCAAAGAATAGATCTGCCTGTAAAAATGGGCGATGTAGTAGTAAAAAATGCAGCCGATACAGGCATAGATATTGTAGCAACACGCAGCGTTGACTAATAAACAGAAAGGGGAGATATTATGAATATCGCAAACCTTATGGTAAACGAACAAAGCAGTATAAAGATAGCCTCGACAAGCACACTGTATTTTGATCCGTTCAACTTGCCTAACGAACCGCACGATGCCGATATAGTGTTTATTACCCACGAGCATTACGATCATTTCTCATTTAAAGACATCGACAAAGCGGCAAACGAAAAGACGATATATGTCTTCCCAAGAGGTATGAAAAATGCGATGCTCAAGCATAAAATACCCAAGGAACAGATATATCCTCTTGTACCCGGGCAGACAGCTCTGATAGCCGGAGTACCCATACAAGCAATAGCGGCTTATAATATCAACAAGCCGTTCCACCCTAAAAACAATGGCTGGCTTGGCTATGTAGTTACAGTTGATGGCAGCCGCATATACATCTGCGGAGATACCGATGATACATCCGAAGCGCGTGCAGTAAAGTGCGATATCGTCTGCGTGCCTGTCGGCGGCACATATACAATGGATGCCAGGGAAGCAGCAGTTTTTGTGAATACGATAAAACCGAGGATCGCAGTTCCCATGCATTACGGCACCGTGGTAGGCAAGCCTGCCGATGCCGACACATTTGAGCGATGTGTATACAAAAATATACCTGTTTGCCGCAAGCTTTTCTTTTAATGATTGCTGCCCGATGCCTACTATATATAGTAGGTGTCGGGTATTATTTTTGCCTGTTGAGAAGACATAAAAAGACTGCTGACAAACAGATCGGCAGACAGATAGAACAAAGGTTCACTATAAGAGAAAAATGAAAGGAAAACAAGAAAATTTTCAGATTTTTATGTGTGTAAAGTGAAATGCTTTACAGCGATATTTAGTAGAAATTCGATTTGTTTTCAGGCAAAAAACGGCCGATTCTGTAAATAGTTTGTTCATATTTGCCTTCTTTTGAATTAGTTTTTGGCGCAAACAAGCGTAAAATCAGTATTTATGCCTGTAAAGCAAATTACTTTATAGCACTTTATGCAAAAACGGCGCTGTTAAGTATATTTGCTTGACGAAAAACGCGCAAAAATTATTTGAAATACCTCGAAAATTTACATAAACTGTAAATTGTGCAGTGTGTACAAAAGTTGTGGGTCTAATTTGGCGAAAAGCACATTGACAGTTCGGAACAAATACTATATACTTTGAATTGTTCCACACGAACCACAACATATTGTGGTCGCTCTTTGAGAGCTGTAAAGGTGTGGCGGGCGTATCTGCCCAAAGGCTATTATGGTTTTTTATAATGCAGTCGGTTCTTATTCTGACTGTTGTATATAGTGAAGATGATAATCGGGGGAAGTTTATTATGATTATTAAGATCAAAAAACGTGACGGAAGAACAGTTACATTTAATATCGAGAAGATCGCCAATGCTATATATAAGGCTGCACAGTCAGTCGGCGGCTCCGATCAGGAGGAAGCGCTTACACTTGCCGGCAAGGTCGTAGATATGCTTATGGAAAAGGAGATGACCTCTCCTACCGTCGAGCAGATCCAGGACTGCGTTGAAAAGGTCCTTATAAATGAAGGTCATGCATCTACCGCAAAGGCTTATATCCTTTACCGTTCCGAGAGGACCCGCGCAAGAGAGATGAATACAAGGCTTATGAAGGTCTATGAGGATCTTACCTTCAAGTCTGCCAAGGATTCCGATCTCAAGCGTGAAAATGCCAATATCGACGGTGATACTGCTATGGGCACAATGCTCAAATATGGTTCAGTCGGCGCAAAAGAGTTCTATGAGATGTATGTGCTTGACCCTGTTCACGCAAAAGCACATTCCGAGGGCGACATACATATTCACGATATGGATTTTTATACCCTCACCACTACCTGCACCCAGATCGACCTTACAAAGCTGTTTAATAAGGGCTTTTCCACAGGTCACGGTCATCTGAGGACTCCTAACGATATCGCAAGCTATGCTGCGCTCGCATGTATAGCTATACAGTCTAACCAGAACGACCAGCACGGCGGTCAGTCGCTGCCTAAGTTTGATTATGATATGGCTGCGGGCGTTGCCAAGACTTTCAAGCACAGATACCGCGATAATGTTCACAGAGCGCTCAATCTGCTCGGCGGATTTGAGAACTCGCAGGCTATCGCTAAAAAGCTCGTTGACCAGCTTGAAGAGAAGGGCTTTGTTCCTACGCTTTCAAACGATAACGGCTATCAGGACGCCGAGGCTAAACTGCTTGTGCAGATAGTTGACGCTCCGACTGTCAAGAAAATACAGAATTTTGCATACAAGACCTCTGTAAAAGAAACTGACAGAGCTACCTATCAGGCTATGGAGGCTCTTATCCATAACCTCAATACTATGAACTCCAGAGCTGGTGCGCAGACACCGTTCAGCTCCATCAACTACGGTACCGATACCTCTATCGAGGGTAGAATGGTCATCAAGAATGTTCTGCTCGCAGAGGAGGCAGGTCTTGGCAATGGTGAAACACCTATTTTCCCGATCCACATTTTCAAGGTCAAGGAGGGTGTCAACTTTAATCCTACCGATCCTAACTATGACCTTTTCAAGCTTGCCTGTCGGGTTTCCGCAAAGCGCCTCTTCCCGAATTTCTCGTTCATTGACGCTCCTTATAATCTTCAGTATTATAAAGAGGGCGATCCGAACACAGAGATCGCTTATATGGGCTGCCGTACAAGAGTTATTTCCAACGCGCACGACCCATCAAGAGAGATAGTTACAGGCAGAGGCAATCTGTCCTTTACTTCGATAAATCTCCCTCGTCTTGGCATCAAGGCGAATAAGAACATTGGTGCGTTCTTTGACAGCCTTGACGATATGATGCAGCTTTGTATCGACCAGCTCAAGCACAGATTCAAGATCCAGTGCATGAAGAGAGTCAGAAACTATCCTTTCCTTATGGGACAGGGTGTTTGGATCGATTCGGAGAACCTCTCACAAGACGATACAGTTGAGGAAGTCCTCAAGCACGGTACGCTTTCAGTCGGCTTTATCGGACTTGCAGAGTGCCTTGTAGCGCTTACAGGCAAGCATCACGGTGAGGACGAGGAATCAAGAAAGCTCGGACTGGAGATAATAACTCATATGCGCAACAGAATGGACGAGGAAACCAAGCGCACAGGTTTGAATTTCTCGCTGCTTGCAACGCCTGCCGAGGGTCTTTCGGGCAGATTTGTCAATATGGATAAGAAACGTTTCGGTGTTATCCCCGGTGTTACCGACAGGGAATACTACACCAATTCATTCCATATACCTGTTTACTTTAATATCAACGCTTTTGAAAAGCTTAAAATAGAAGCTCCGTATCACGCTCTTACCAATGCCGGTCATATCAGCTATATCGAGCTTGACGGCGACCCGCTCAACAACCTCACTGCCTTTGAAAAGGTCGTAAGGTATATGAAGGAAGTCGGTATCGGATACGGTTCTATCAACCATCCTGTTGACCGCGATCCTGTCTGCGGATATACGGGAATAATCGGGGACAAGTGCCCCAAGTGCGGCAGAACAGAGGCTGAACACCACAGAGTCTGCCACGAAAGAATACCACGCCTTAAAGCATAGTCAAGTGCTCTCTTTTTAGGGCTTCGTTCTCACATAGAGAGCGGAGCCCAGCTTTTTTTCAGGAGGAAAAATTATGAAACTGCGAATAGCAGGTACTGTCAGCGAATCAATAGTTGATGGTCCGGGATTCAGATATACCATCTTCACACAAGGCTGCCCGCATCACTGCGAGGGCTGCCATAACCCGCAGACGCACGATTTCAACGGCGGTGTGATCGTTGATACCGATGACCTGTTTGCCGAGATAATCAAGGACAGGCTCCTTGACGGCGTTACTTTCAGCGGAGGCGACCCGTTCTGCCAGTGCAAACCGCTTACCGAGCTTGCACGCAAGATAAGAGCCTACGACGGCTTTATAACGCCTCTTAATATCATCTCATATACGGGCTATACATACGAGTACCTTGTTTCCAATGCAAATGATGAAAACGGCTATATGGAGCTTTTAAAAGAGCTTGATTACCTCGTTGACGGCCCATTTGTGCTTGCCAAACGAAGCCTTGAGCTGAAATTTATGGGGAGCTCAAACCAGCGCTTTATTGACGTTAAACAGTCACTTGAACAGGGCAGAGCAGTTGAGATCGAGCCATACTGAATCATACCAAACAAAAAAGCAGCCTATCGGTTTATCAGAACCGTTAAGCTGCTTATTTTTTTAGTACATACAGTTTACAAGCATTGCAGATATGAATTTAACAGGGCTCAGATTCGGCTTGACGATTATCCTTGCAATATAGTTCAGGTATTCGTAAGCGCGGTCAAGCTCTTCCTTGCTCGGTTCGTGCTTGCCCATATAAGCGTCCTGCGTTACGCTGAACAGGAACTTGAGTTCCTTGCCTATGTGTATATCCTTCTTTGCAAGCTCCTCGTGTATCTGATCGCAAAGCTGTTCATCGGTGATGTTGTCACCGACATTCAGATCCAGAAGTTTAAGATACTTTATCGAGTATTTCAGAATGTATTCAAGTCGTTTTATCCCTTCGCCGTCCAGACAGTTGCGCTCGCGCGTCCTTATAAGAAGGATCCTTCGCAGCAGCATCACTGCCAGAAATGCCGCTATCATGATCACAGCCGCAATAATGATCTTTGCCGAGGAGAAAGCGTTGTGATCGTTCTGCGGCGGATACGGAGCTATTGATGTATCGCTTCCGATATTTGAGGTAACTGTACCGCTGCCGCTGCTGTCAGGTGCGCTTCTGTGGTCGATGTATCCGCTTGTGCTCTGGTCGGAAGAATTGCTGTCGGGTGAAGCAGAGTCGGGTGAACTGCTTGGATCTGCCTGCGAGCTGTCAGGTGAGGACGATGTATCAGGCGATGAAGAGCTGTCAGGTGTGCTTTCTGACGAGCTGTCACTTGCTGATGAAGAGTCGATCTGACTGCTGCTGTCATCTACAGGAGTCTGTATAGGGTGCTTTTCTTTCTCGGTCATATTCGGGTTGTCGTTATCATATCCCGGGGTAAAATCTACACAAACCCAGCCGTAGTTTTCAAAGTATACCTCTGTCCAGGCGTGCGCACATTTGTCAGTTACATCAATGCTGCACGATTCTGCATTCTGATCGCAAAGTGACGGCAGCACCACATATCCTTCCACAAATCTTGCCTGGAAGCCGAACATTCTCAAAAGCTGAACGCCCGCTGATGCGTAGTAAGAGCAGTATCCCTTTTTCTGCTCACTGAGGAAGTAGTCAACAAAATCTCTGCCTTTAGGTGTTTTTCCGGGCTCCAGCGAGTACTGGAAGTTATTATCGGAGAAATACATATTTATCGCAACAACAACATCGTTATAGCTGCGCACTCCTTTGAGATATTTACTTTCTATCTCGTTGTATGCTCTCCTCAGACCCTCTGATTCGGTCACCTTGCTGTAATTCTTTTTAACGAACGAATTGTAGCTCTCAAGTGCGTCAGACGGAAGAGTATTGTTTTTCTCAAATACATCAGGATCGTTTATCACAGCGTTCTGGACACTTTCAAAGCTGTCAAAATCGGGATTTGGCTTTCTGTAAGATATGCTGTAGCTGTTTGAACCAAGCCTTACATACGAATCCAGATACGGCCGCATCTTGTAGTCTTTTTTCTGCTCCGATGCAGTATAGTATGAAGCATACGGCGCATATACGAACTTTTTGCTCGCGCCCTTGACTTTTACGCTGATCTCCTCATCGGCAGTCAGCCCTTCCTCTCCCCGCGCAGCGAGAAGATTTGTCAGGTCGGTAAGCTCAAAATAGTTTATATCCTGCGGACTGACTCCGACCGTATCAAGCTTCTTTGCAAAGCTTTCTGATTTGTTGTACGTCACAGGATCCCATTGGTTGTTATTGTAATCACCGGCAACATAGCCGCGCAGATACAAGGTTTCCTTGAAAGGCGCTGTATCGACCACAAGAGCCGTTGTTCCGTTGAAGTTGATACCGTCCGTATCACCGAGTTTGCCTCCGTTTGTACCGCCGACCGCTTTTGTTCCGAAGAAATCAAATCCGCCGTCATAGTCAGCAAACAGACCGCCAAGATCTTCGAGGCTGAAATTTTCAATAAAGTTATTGATACGTTTTCTGTACCTTTCAACAGTTTCAGATCTTTCGTGCCCGAACAGATTGGCAAGCAGGATGGTGAGAATAAAAATAGCTGCACAAAGCAGAGCAATAAATCTCATCAGCACGAAGAAAACCTTTGATTTTTCGGTTTCTGATGTCAGGTAATACGTGTGCTTTTTTTCGTGTACCGCAAATGTATTCTTTCGCCCAGCCTTGTTTGTGCGCTGATTTATAGTGTGCAGCGAGATAAGTATCACCCAGCCCATTACCAGCACGACCACCGAAACAAGAGGCGCTTCCCAGCCGTGATACATTCCAAGCTCAAACAGCGGGAACGTGATTATGAAAAGCATTGGGAAATCTATCCTGAACACACAGGCGATCGTAACAACAATGCTTACCACCGATGACAGGAAGTTCATAAAGAACGATGCAAGTTCGGGGTAGTCAAGCGGGTGTATGCCGTTAAGCGATGTGCCGAGCATACTGCTTGGCTGTTTTGCGTGTTCAAGGTAAAGCGAAACTGTGCAGAAAAATCCCTGTGATACCTCTGTGTAATTCAGCACAAAGTACAAAAAGTACAAAACAAGGAATATGATCGCGATCGTTCTGATCTCCTTATTATTGACTTTTGCAACGCAAAGAAGTCCTGTCGAGAGAAAACAGCACAGGAAAATGCCTGCATAGCTTGGATCTTTCAATATGAACGATGCAAACATACACATCGTTGCAAAGCTGACAGCAAGCGCGAACAACGCCCTTGCTATGCTGAAATATACGGATTCGTGCGGCTTTGTGTATCGCAATGTGATATCATTTCCAAAGCAAACACCGTTGCTGCTGATAAAACCGTTGTCTATCAGAGCTTTTCTTTTCTTTCTCATTTTTATATGTCTCCGAAATAATTGCTGATTTTTTAGTGTTAAAGCACAATGTCAGAAAACGCTTCTGCAACGCGGTCACGCATAACATTGAGTATCGTAACATTGTCGTTTGTTTCGCTCTTGCCCAGCATCTGCTGGTCATTCACCGCGAATACGAATGTGTATCTTGATGCGCAGCCTGATTCGCTTATCGCAGTCACCTCGCTGCTTTCAAGCGCGGGCGTTACAACAATAAGGTGCGCACAGTTTATCTGCCCTTCTTCTGCGGTAAACGGATATATCGGCATTGATCCATCGCTGTATGTTTTGGTTTTGATAAGTGCTTCAGAGCAGTCCATATGATCCTGCTCGTCCTTGATGTTCATTTGCCTGAGCGCTTTATCTGCGTTGTCAAACCAGCTTATGCTGTGGGCGTATCCGCGTTCTGTGAGCAGCATTGATACTGATAGTGCGCTTTGTATGATAGCATCATAGCTGCGCAGACTGTCTGTATTTAGGTTGATGAAAATGTTGAGCGCGAAAGTCATCGGCAGTGAATAGTCCTTTACCATGACCGAATCCTGCTTTGCAGAAAGCTTCCAGTGTATGCGGTTTAGCTTGTCGCCCTCTATATATTCGTGTATATCAAAGATCTGCGATGGGTCATCGCCCTTTTTATCGGGAGAGAATTCATCCGAGTCAAACCCTGTGTTGCTGTAGTCTGATATGCGGTTTTCAAGCCTGCTGTACTGCGGAAAGACAAAAACTGTCGAATCCTTCTGACATTCGCTGAATCCTTTTCCTCTGAGCTTGAATTTAAAAAGCCTTAAAATGTCGAAAACACGGCATTTTTTGATCTTGAAATCCACCGCGCCAACGTGCAGCGATGCTATATTTAGCAGCATACTGTGGCTTTCTCTTGGCATTATCGGTGAATTTATCTTTGCGATATTTTTGCCGTCTGTTTCAATAGCGCTGTGGTATTCAAGCACTATCTCAAGATTTGCAACAGGGAACACAGAGCTGTTTTCGGCGACGATCTCAAGCTGCAGCGGAGTCTTACCCGTAGCTTTCTGCGTCTTTTGTGTAAAGTACACCCTGACTTTTCTTGACAGATAAAAGTCAAGAGCAAACAGCACTATCGGCAGCGAGAACATAAACACCATCAGGTAATACGAGAATGCACCCGTGTACATTATGTAGAAAAATACCGATATTATCATCAGTATCAGATATATAAAAATCATCGGTTTGCCTCGCTTATTTGTTTATACGCGGGACCTGTACGCCCGATATGACACCCTGGATGACCTGCTGCTGTGAGATACCGTTGAGCTTTGCTTTGGATTCAAACACGAGCCTGTGCCTTACAACATCGTCAAAACAGTAAAGCACATCGTCAGGGATAACATAATCTCTTCCTTTGAGCAGGGCAGTAGCCTTGCATATCTTCAGCAGGGCGATAGAGCCTCTTGGCGAAAGACCGAGCTTGATATAAGCGTTATTTCTTGTAGCGTTAGCAAGCGCGGCGATGTATGACAGCACTTCATCTGAAACATAAACATCATCAACGGTCCTTTTAGCCGCGATAATATCATCTATCGTAGCAACGCTCTGTACTGTATCGGTCGAAACATTGGTGTTTTTGGATTTGAGCATATTTATCTCGCTCTCAAATGACGGGTAGCCCATAGTCAGCCTTACAAGGAATCTGTCAAGCTGTGATTCGGGAAGCATCTGCGTACCGATAGAGCCCATCGGGTTTTGCGTGGCGATAACGATGTAGGGGTCAGGGACATTGTGCGTTACGCCGTCAACAGTGACCTTGCCCTCCTCCATTACCTCAAGCAGAGCAGACTGCGTTTTAGAGGATGTTCTGTTTATCTCATCGGCAAGGAACAGATTTGTCATTGCCGCACCCTCTTTGTATCTGAACTCATGTGTATCCTTGTCAAGAACAGAAAAACCCGTTACGTCTGACGGCAGAACATCAGGTGTGAACTGCATTCTCTTATAATCAAGGTTCAGAGCCTTTGAAAGCGCGATAGCAAGTGTAGTTTTGCCAACGCCCGGTATATCCTCTATAAGAATATGACCGCCCGACAGTATCGAAAGCAAGACCTTGACGATTATCTCATCTTTGCCAATGATTACCTTTCTTACCTGATTGATAACACTTTGCGAAAGTGCAAGCACCTTTTTCTGTTCATTGTTAAGTTCGTACGACATTTGTTTTGTTCTCCTTATTTTAAAATATTCCATATTATTATAACATATATCACTTGTCAATGCAAGTGTATCAGCGAAAAAAATGTAATGGGCAGCCGGTATGAATAAAGGCAGCCGTGCGCTCATAGTATCTAATAGGACAAGTGTTGAAGGGGGAGGCGGTATATTGAACATAAACAGCCGATTGCAAAGCGTATTTGCGTATCTTCCGCCTTGTGTGCTTGAAGCTGTGCGATCAGTTCCGCAATGCGAACAGCGTCAGCTGCGCGAGATACGTCTGCGCCTTGCACGCAAGCTTACAGTCACCGCAGGGGATAAGGAGTATTTTCTCAGCCGCAGCGGACTGCTCACATCATCAGCTGACAATGCAGTTGATGTGACTTGTGATGATATATCTTACATCTGCCGTCTTGCATTTAAAGAATCTTTACACAGCTTCCGCAGCGAGATAATAAACGGCTATGTAACAGTAAAGGGCGGCAGCAGGATAGGCTTTTGCGGAACTGCCGTGCTTGATGTGCGCAATTCATACAGCGTAGAGAATGTCAAGGATATCTCCTGTGTCAATATCCGTATAGCGCGTGAGATAAAGGGCTGTGCAGACGAGCTTTGCAAACAGCTGTTTGATCGCCGCACAACGAGCCTTCTGATAGCAGGCCCGCCTGCAAGCGGAAAAACGACTCTGCTGCGCGACCTTACAAGACAGCTGGGAAATGCTTACAGCACAAGTCTTATAGATATCAGAAACGAGATAGCTGCGGTATTTGAGGGCATAGCACAGAACGATGTGGGCTTGATGACCGATATTTTTACAGGCTACAACAGGTTTGAGGGCATAATGACAGCTATCCGTGTGATGTCGCCTGTTTATCTTGTTTGTGATGAGATCGGCAGCGATGATGATCTTAAAGCCCTTGAATACGCTGTGAACAGCGGTGTGAAGCTGATAGCCTCCTGTCACTGTTCAGATCTTGCCGAGCTTGATTCAAAGCCTGTTATCCGCAGGCTGATAAAGCGCGGTGCGTTTGAAAAAGCTCTGCTTCTGGGCAGCGGCGCACAGTGCGGGCAGATAAAATGTATCTGTGATCTGTCAAAGCACGGAAAGGAAAAGGTGCGATGCTGAAACTATGGGGGAGTATCCTGCTGATAGCAGCGGGAACGCTTGCAGGGTGCAGGGTCAGCGAGATTTATAAGCACCGCCTCTTGTTGCACAAAAAGCTGCTGCGTATGTACAGCGAAACGTCTATTTTGCTTGAGTATTCGCTTATGACCTTTGCACAGATAGTTGAACATTTGCGAACAAGCGGCGAGTATAACGAACTGAGCTTTCTTAATGTCGATACCTGTTCGCCCGATATAAGACAAGCTGTGCTTGACAGCATCGACAGCTGGAACAGCGGCATCGAGGAAAGTGCATTGAGCTGCCTCAGATCCTTCTTTCAGTCGCTCGGAACGACCGACATACAAGGGCAGCTATCGTATGCAAAGCTTGCTGCACTTTCGCAGCAAAGGTTTATCGGAACAGTTGAGGATACATATATGCAAAAGTCGAGGATCTCGCGGACATTTGGCGCGCTTTTCGGAGCATTCGCCGCAATTATGCTGATATAAAGGAATGAACATAAATGGATATCGACCTTATTTTCAAGATAGCCGCTATCGGTATAATCGTAGCTGTGCTCAATCAACTCCTTAAACGTGCCGAGCGCGATGAACAGGCGATGATGACCACGCTTGCAGGACTTATAGTTGTGCTGTTTATGATAGTCAATCAGATAGGCAGTCTGTTTCAGACTATCAAAAACGTCTTTGGGCTGAACTGATGAATATCATTTCGGTATGCGGGTTCTGCATTGCGTCTGTTATCGCCTGCAAAGCACTTGAAAATGACAGCAGGCAGCTTAAAACAGTGCTTACGCTTGTTGTTGCTGTGATATTTCTGCTGTCAACAGTGGGATTCGTTTCACAGATCATTTCTGCGGTAAGCTCGCTTTTTGATGCGGCAAAGATCGACGGTATGTACATCAAAGTCATATTCAAGTGCCTTGGTGTTACATATCTGACCCAGTTCGCTGCTGATTACTGTAAGGACTGCGGTGAGAACGCAATTGCCTCGCAGGTGCTTTTAGCAGGCAGGATATCAGTTCTTGTGATATCGCTTCCGCTTTTCAAAGCGTTTGTTGAGATAGTAAAAAGTCTTATCATATGATAAAGAGGAAAAGTATGAAAAGGTTGACTGCTGTTTTGTGTGTACTGATACTTGCTGTTTTTGCCTCGCCGACAGCCTTTGCGCAGGATAGTGACAGCTCGCGGACTGCCGAAAGCATAACAAAAAAGATCGAGCAAAAGCTTGAGGGCAGTACCCCAAAAGACATAAAGCGCACTTTGGACAGCAAGGGGATAAAGCTAACGTCGCCCACGTCCGTTGGAAATATAGAACCCAAAAGCTTCATACAAAAGGGTATCGATCACTTCAAAAACGCCTTGAGATCGCCATTTGTAATGCTTGGCAGAATAATAGCGATAACCCTGCTTGCAGTGCTTATACGCTCTGTCAGATCGGGCGATGACAGCGTTTCAAGAGTTTTTGAGATAGTCTGCGTGATCTGTACGGTAACCGTAATGACAGATACCGTGAGAGACAGTTTTCTTTCGGTGCAGCGATCAATAAACTCGGTGAATACATATCTTGCGGCGTATCTGCCTGTTTTTTCGGGTATAACCGCAGCAGGCGGAAATCTTATCGGTTCAAACGGCTACCTTGCGATCATGCTTTTGGTGTGCGAGGTCATGGGAATGATCGCATCAAAGGTCTTGCTGCCGTTTTTGAGCATAGTGCTTGCGGTGACTCTTGTTTCATCCGTTAACCCTCGGCTGAATTTTGCAGATGTCGCAGGAAGCGTCAAAAAGGCGGTAACTGTCGGGCTCGGCATGCTGATGACTGTTTTTACGGGACTTATGACGATACAAGGCATTACAGGTGCAGCAGCGGATAATGTCACATCAAAGGCTTTGAAATTTGCCGCATCGAGCTTCATACCCGTTATAGGCAACTCTGTTTCGGAAGCTTATTCAACAGTCAAGGGCAGCCTTGGCGTTATACGCTCGGGCGTGGGCAGTATTGGGATTATCGTGCTGTTTCTTATAGTTATTAAGCCGCTTATCAGTCTAATAGCCATGAGGTTTTCGATATTCCTTGCCAAGTGCGTCAGCGACTTCTTTGGCAGATCGCAGGTATCGGGACTTCTTAAAAGCGTGAATTCGGTGCTTGGTATAGCTATGAGCATAATCATAGCCTACGCACTTATCTTCACCCTTGCAACTACAATAATGATGCTCACGGCATTTAATCTCGGAGGGTAAATGGATACAGTAAAAACGATAATCTATTCGGCGTGTGTTGTTGGTGTCGTCAGTACGATGATAGAGATAGCCTCGCCTGAGGGAACAATGAAAAAACAGCTTGACCTTGTAATTGGCCTTGTGCTTGTAATGGTGGTCATAACGCCTTTTATGAACAAGGATTTCAGGTTCAGACTGAATGATTATACATCCGCGTACGATAAACAGGTATATGAAGATATTAAGAATTACGAAAAATCGCTTGTGATCGACAGCGCCAAAGCGGAGCTTTCAGACTATCTGCGAAAAAAACTGAATGCCGAAGGCATAAACTGCGGCGAAATTATCATAACCCTCGATATAGATGAATATAATCAGATAGGGATAACAAAAGTACAGGTATCATCAAATCAAAGCCCTGATAAAATAAAAAGCATAATACAAGCCGAGCTGCCTAAAACGCAGGTTTCGGTCACAGCGGGTGACAGCAGTTGATAATCAAAGATATGAAAAAGACACTTGCGCATTTCAAGCTTTCTGAAAGCAAAACGAAAATAATATTTGTTATCGGTATCGCAGGGATAGTGCTTATAGCACTTTCAAGCCTGAACACAGGCTCTAAAGCAGCAAAAGAAAGCCCGCCTGCCGCAGCCTCTGACAATGATTACTGCGAAAGTGAGCAGTTCAGACAGCAGATGACCGAGGAACTTGAAAATATCCTCTCTAACATAGACGGAGTTGGAGAGTGCCGCGTCATGATCTCCGTAGAAGGAACATCTGAATACTATTACGCCGAAAATATAGATAAAACGCAGGAGTACAGCCCAAGCGGCTCAAATGAGCAGTATCAGAACGAGGTCGTTGTGATAGACAGCGGAGATAACAAGCAGGCTCTTGTAAGAAAAAAGGTCAAACCCAAGATAAACGGCGTAGTCGTGGTTTGTGCGGGAGGTGGAGATATAACAGTAAAAGAGAGGGTCATTAAAGCTGTTTCAGCAGCTTTGAATCTGTCCTACGGCAAGATATGTGTCGAGGGAAAAACTAAGATAGAGAGGTAATCGAAAATGAAAAAACCATCACTTATCATCGGCAAAAAACAGTTGATCTTAGCAGGCATGACACTTGTGCTTGGGCTGGCTATCTACATAAATTATGCATACTCAGCCTCGGGGAACAAGATAAAGGCGACCGACGTTGTGAAGAATCAGTCTGTAAACTACGGAGAATCGCAGCTTGTCAGCAAGGACGCTGATGAGGATTACTTTGCAAAGGCACGCCTTGACAGAACAACATCAAGGGATGAGGCTGTACAGACGCTCAAATCCATTATAGGCGGCGGAGATGCGACCGAGGAGGAGAGAAAAACCGCTTCGCAGCAGGCGCAGACAATGACAGGCCTTATGGAAACTGAAAACAAGATAGAAAGCCTTGTCAAGGCAGCGGGCTTTAAAGACTGCGTGGTGTACCTTGACGGCAATAATGCAAATATAGTCGTCAAAACAGGCAATAAAGACGGGCTTATGGCAAGCGAAGCGGCGAAAATAAAGGATATCCTGCTTTCAGAGGTGTCCGTCGCAAACGAGAATATCAGGATATTCGACGTAGCCTGATACTCCGTTTTCCAAAAGCATTAAAAGACCTATGATATAATCCCTTTATCTGTATCTGCGGCAAAGCGAAAAAACTTTATTTTTTTGAGTCAAAACACTTGTAAGTTCCTCCGAAATGTGTTATAATTACCATAAGTATAGTCGGCTGCAATTTCGGCTGCCCGGCAAATTCGCTTTACCGCAATACAATAAAGGGGGAACGGCATATGAATAAGCCTAATGAAACTGTTGAAAAGAGTCTGCATATCAGCCAGGATGTTATCGCGCAGATAATCGTGAACTGCATCAATGAGGTCGACGGCGTATACAGCGTTGCGCCTGTTATGAAAACTCCGAGACAGATATGGCTCAAGCAGGAGAACTTCGGCAATATAAGGATAGGTCTTGTTGACGATGTTATTTCCGTTACCGTTGGTATAATCATTGAATGCGGAACAAAAGCTATCGCAATAAGTGAGATCATTCAGGAAAAGGTCAAAGGTTCTATCCAGAATATGCTCGGACTTATGGTAGCAAGGGTGAATATTAACGTGTGCGGTGTTCACACACAAGATAAAGCCTGACTTTTGCCGATCGGCAAAGGTCGGCTTTGTTGTGTATGTAATAGTTTTTAAAGGATGTGTTTTTAGTGTCGACATCAAGGCGGCAGGTAAGGGAAGCGGCATTTCTGCTTTCTTTTGAAAAGCTTTTCAGGGATGACCCGTTGGAAGCTATCTTTGAATCAGCAAAAGAAGTTGATGATTTTGATTTTAACGAGGAAGCCCAGCAGCTCGTAAGAAACATCTGTGAAAATGCAGACAAGCTTGACGAGATCATTTCCGAGTTCAGCGACAAGCGCTCTGTGAGCAGGATACCAAAGGTAAATCTTGCGCTGCTGCGCCTTGCGATATACGAATCGCTGTTTGATGACAGGGTACCTGTAAATGTTGCTATAAGTGAGGCTGTTAAGCTCGCGCAGGCATATGCGCTTGAGCCTGATGTTTCATTCGTCAACGGTGTACTGGGATCGTTCTCAAAGAGCGAGCATGTGAAGAACAAGGCGGAAGATACCCAATGAGCCTGTTTCTTGGCATCGATACAAGCAATTATACCACTTCGTGCGCGCTGTATGACAGTAAAACGGGTGAGGTCTTTTCAAATAAAAAGCTTTTGCCTGTAAAAAGCGGCGAAAAGGGGTTGAGACAGTCTGATGCGGTCTTTCACCATACAAAGCAGCTGCCCGAGCTTATGGAGCAGCTTTTGCTTGGCAAAGGTGAGATCTCTTGCGTCAGCTATTCGTGTGCGCCCAGAGATGTACAGGGCTCGTATATGCCATGCTTTCTCGTAGGCGAGTGTACTGCGAGAAGCATCGCATCGGCAAACGGTGTTAAAAGCTATGCGACCTATCATCAGATGGGGCATATTTTAGCGGCATTATATTCGTGTAAAAGACTTGATCTGCTCAAATCGAACAAGTCTTTTCTTGCTTTTCATATAAGCGGCGGCACAACAGATATGCTGCTTTGTAAGCCTGATGATGATAAAGTTCTGAATATTGAACAGATAGGCGGTTCGCTTGATTTGAAAGCGGGACAAGCCGTTGACCGCGTGGGTCTTATGCTTGGGCTTGATTTCCCATGTGGAGCGCAGCTTGAAAAACTTGCCGAAAAAAGCAAAGGCGGTTTTTCCGTAAAACCTGTAATTCGCGGCTTGGATTGCTCACTTTCAGGGGTCGAGAACAAGTGCAGGGATATGATAAAAGCAGGAAGCTCTTCCGAAGATACGGCAAGATTCTGCCTTGAATACATAGGTGCATCTGTCAGAAGTATGACGCTTGCCGCACTTAAAGAATACGGCGAAATGCCTGTGGTTTTCGCAGGAGGAGTTATGTCTGACAAGCTGATAAAGAATATGCTTACGCCTGTATGTGACGGATACTTTGCACAGCCTGAGTATTCGTGTGATAATGCTGTTGGCGTGGCGATCTACGGTGCAGTAAGAGAGGACGCTTTGTTATGAGTTCGATACTTTCGGTATCACAATTGAATAAGTATGTTGCGTTCAAGCTCAAAAGCGATGTAAAGCTGAAAGGCGTATGTGTTAAGGGAGAGATCTCAAACTACAATCTCAATTATAGATCGGGGCATCATTATTTTACCGTTAAGGACGAGCAAAGCTGCATCAAAGCTGTGATGTTCGCAGGAAGCGCAGCAAGACTCAAAACCGAGCTTAAAGACGGTATGAGCGTTCTTGTTGTCGGAAATGTTGAGATATATGAAGCCGGCGGTACTTACCAGATAATCGCAACAGATATTACACCCCTTGGCAGCGGCGCGGTACATAATAAAACCGAACTTATCAAGGAAAAACTATACAAAATGGGCATTTTTGATGAAAAGAATAAAAAGCCTATACCTGTTTTTCCAAGAAAGATCGCTGTTGTAACTTCAATGACAGGTGCAGCGCTTCAGGATATACTCAATGTTTTGCAGAGAAGATTCCCGATATGTACAGTCGGTGTTTTTCACACACAGGTGCAGGGTACGGAATCTGTTGAAACTATATGTGCAGGCCTGCAAAAAGCAGACAGCGGCGAGTTTGATACGATCATTCTCGCACGCGGCGGCGGTGCGCTTGAGGAGCTGGCATCATTCAATACCGAAGAGGCGGCTATGGCGGTGTACAACTGCCGCACACCCATCATTTCAGCGGTCGGTCACGAGATAAATACCACGCTTGTCGACTATGCGGCAGATCTCAGAGCGCCGACACCATCAGCTGCCGCAGAGCTTGCAACGCCTGATAGATCGCAGCTTCTGGGTGCTGTTGACAGTTTGAAAGAAGCGATGAAAAGGTCGCTGCTTACCTGCCTTGGTTCAAAAGAGAACAGGATCGACAGGCTTCTTTCCGAAATAAGGCTATGCTCGCCTAAGAATAAGCTCAAAACCGATGAACAACGGGTGGACGAGCTTTCGCAGCGGTTAAGAAAAAGCTTTGCCCGTGCTGTTGAGCAAAAGGAGTTCGCTCTTGAATCCCGTGCGGGAAAGCTTACTGCTTTGAGCCCGTTCAATGTGCTTTCGCGCGGCTATTCGATAGTTCAGAAAGATAAGTCGGTAGTAATGTCTGCCGATGAAATAAATGACGGCGACAGGATATCCATTCGCTTCCGCGGTGATACAGCCTGCGCTACAGTTACAGATATTATCCGAAAGGGAGAGGAATAATGAGCTTTGAGAAAGACCTTTCAAGACTCAATGAAATAGTTAAAAAGCTTGAGGGCGCAGACCTTACGCTTGATGAGTCGCTTGACCTTTACAAAGAGGGTGTCGAGCTTTCCGTCAAGTGTAAAAAGACGCTTGAACAAGCTAAACTTACAGTAATTCAAATGGACGGAGATAATACCGATGAATGATATAAACAAGCAGCTGCTTGATAAATACGTCAAGTCAATAGATGAGTGCCTTTTGAGGTTCACCGGTGAAAAGCCCGAGCTTCAGGGCGTTGTGTGCGAAGCGATGGAGTATTCACTTATGGCAGGCGGAAAAAGGCTGCGCCCTGTGCTTTGCCTTGAGTTTTACCGTATGTGCGGCGGAAATGATATAGACAGCATACTTGATATCGCCTGCGCGATCGAGCTTATACATACGTTTTCACTTATACACGATGACCTGCCTTGTATGGATAATGACGATTTCCGCAGAGGCAAGCCATCCTGCCACAAGGCTTTCCCCGAAAACATAGCTTTGCTTGCAGGCGATGCTCTCAATACACTTGCTTTTGAAGTTATCTCAAATGCTGCTCTTGACGGAAGAATACCTGCTGAAAAGGCAGTAATGCTTATCTCGGTACTCAGCAAGGGCGTTGGCGTTGAGGGAATGATCGGCGGACAGGTCATCGACCTTATGAGCGAGGGCAAGGATATTGACATTGAAACACTCAACACCTTGCAGTCATATAAAACAGGTGCGCTGATCGAGGCTGCCTGCGTAATGGGTGTTATTCTTTCTGGTAGATATGAAATGATACCTGCTGCGGCTGATTATGCATCTGCACTGGGCAGAGCTTTTCAGATAGTTGATGATCTGCTTGATGTTAACGGCACTTTTGAAGAACTTGGCAAGCCGATCGGAAGTGACAGCGAACAGAAAAAATGCACATATGTTACTTTGCTTGGTGAAAGCCGTTCAAGGCAGATAGCTGCACAGCTGACAATGCAGGCGCTGGGGCATCTTGGCAAGTTTGAAAACAATCAGTTCTTGTCCGAGCTTACCGACGATATGCTCAGCAGACGTAATTGATAAAAGATTGGAAGTATTTAAATGGGTAACAATTATAAGCCTGACCTGTATAAAATGAATCTTCCCGCTGACCTGAAAAGGCTTAATTATGCGCAGTGTGATGACCTTTGCAGACAGATACGCAAGCTGCTGATAACAACAGTTTCAAAAAACGGCGGACATCTTGCATCAAGCCTTGGCACTGTTGAGCTTACACTTGCGGTACACCGCGTGTTTGAGTCGCCAAAAGACAAGATAGTATGGGATGTAGGTCATCAGGCATACACGCATAAGATAGTTACAGGCAGGGCAAAAAGGTTTGATACATTAAGACAGGAAGACGGACTTTCGGGCTTTTGCAGACCTGACGAGTCTGTTCACGATGCGTTTATAAGCGGTCATAGCTCCAACGCTATTTCCGCAGCACTTGGAATAGCAACCGCTATGAAGCTCAGCGGCGATGACCACCATACCGTTGCCATCGTCGGTGACGGAGCTTCATCGGGCGGACTTTTCTACGAGGGCTTGAACAACGCCGGAAAAAGCGGAAAAAATATCATTGTAATACTCAACTACAACGAGATGTCCATATCTAAAAACGTCGGCGGAATGGCAAAGTACCTTTCTACGCTGCGTACTAAAGACGGCTATTACAAGACTAAAAACGCCGTAAAGAAAGTTCTTGACAAAACACCTGTTATCGGTTCACCTGTAAAAAGAGTGATCAAGGGCTCAAAGGACGCATTCAAGAATTCTCTTTTGCACAGTACGCTTTTTGAAGACCTCGGCTTTGAATATATAGGACCTCTTGATGGTCATAATATCGCGGAGATGGAGAGGGGACTGCAAGCTGCAAAGGCTCTGAACTGTCCTGTGCTTGTCCACGTCAATACCGTTAAAGGCAAGGGCTACGCGCCTGCGGAAAAGAATCCCGGTGAGTATCACGGCATCGGTTCGTTTGAGATCGCAACGGGTAATCCCGATGTTGTTGCAAGCGACAGCTTTTCCTCGGTAATGGGTAAAGAGCTTTGTGATATTGCAAGAACTAACAGTAAAGTCTGTGCGATCACAGCGGCTATGAAATACGGCACAGGTCTGCAATATTTTGCCAAGCAGTACCCCGAACGTTTCTTTGATGTCGGTATTGCCGAGGAACACGCAGTCACATTCTGCGGCGGCCTTGCACAAATGAAGTATATCCCCGTATTTGCGGTGTATTCAACATTTCTGCAAAGAGCCTATGACGAGCTTTTGCACGATCTTTCGATCTGTCACTCACACGCGGTCATCTGTGTAGACAGAGCAGGTATAGTCGGAAATGACGGTGAAACTCATCAGGGGATATTTGACGTATCGTTCCTGACGAGCGTACCTAATACCAAGATCTATTCGCCGTCTGATTATGCTGAATTAAAGCTGTGTCTGCGCAAGGCGATAAACGATGATGACTGCATTGCGGCGGTCAGATACCCGCGCGGAAACGAAAAGGGCGGTTTGAGAACGACCGAGCCGAATACGAGCTTTGTGCATATCAAAAAAGGCGGCAGTATACTTATTGTTACATACGGCAGACTTTGCACAAATGCAATGACTGCTGTTGAGATACTTAAATCAAAAGACATAGACTGTGATATTCTGCGTCTTGTTGAGATCTTCCCGATAAGTGAAAAGATTGCTGATATCATCTCGGGCTACGATGTTGCATTCTTCTTTGAAGAGAGCTATGACTACGGCTCTATCAGCGAGAAGTATGCAGCTGTGTGTGATAACGTTGCGCCGTTTACTATCGACTATTTTGTTAAGCACGGCGACAGTACGGTTTTGCTCGACGAACTTGGCTTCTCGGCAGAAAAAATGGCGCAGCAGATAGAGGATTTTCTGAACGATGAGCAGACTTGATGTTTATCTTACCGAAAATGCTGCTGCCAAAAGCCGTGAGCGTGCCAAGGTACTTATCAAAAGCGGCAAGGTCACTGTAAACGGAAAGGTCTGCACAAAGCCTGCATTCGAGGTCAGCGATGACGATATTGTTGTATCACAGCCTGATGACCTTGCTTATGTCGGCAGAGGCGGATTAAAGCTTGCCAAGGCTTTTGATGCGTTCGGTCTTGATGTTCAGGGCTTGGTCTGTGCCGATATAGGTGCATCAACGGGCGGCTTCACACAATGCCTGCTTGAACACGGTGCAAAAACCGTCTACGCGGTCGATGTCGGGCACGGTCAGCTTGACGGGTCGCTTCTTGAGGACAGCAGGGTAGTAAACTGCGAGGGCGTAAATGCCCGCGAGCTTACAAAGGATATGTTTTCGCAGCAGATACGGTTTATAAGCGTTGATGTTTCGTTCATTTCACTTGAGCTTATAATCAAGCCTCTCTGCGATGTTCTTGCAGACTGCGGAGAAATGGCTGTACTCATCAAGCCGCAGTTCGAGGCAGGGAAAAAAGCTCTCAATAAAAAGGGCATTGTTAAAGATCCCAAAGATCATATCAGAGTCCTTGAAAAGCTTGTTTGCGCGTTCAATATGCAAAATCTCTTCGTTAAGGGTCTGACATTTTCTGCGGTAACAGGCGGTGACGGAAATATCGAGTACCTTGCTCACCTCTGCAAGCAGCGCTGTGATAATTCGGATATTGATATTGCCGCGCTCGTAAAAGACGCTTTTGAGCATTTTAAATAATCGGGAGAAGTTATGAAGATCTTTATTTTTCCAAATCTTAATAAAGCAAATTGCGAAGAATATGTTATAAAAGCCTGTGAGGTGCTGCTGCAAAACGGGTGCAGCGTGTATATCGAAAACAAATACAAAGAGCAGTTTGATCGGCTTGACGGTGTCACTTTTGACAGCTATGAAAGCTGTATCCTGCTTTGCGATGTTGTTGTTGCAGTCGGCGGAGACGGCACTATACTTAATTGTGCTATCGACTGCGCTAAAAACGGCAAGCCTGTTCTTGGTATCAATTGCGGAAGACTTGGCTTTATGGCATCATTGGAGCATACACAGATAGAGCTTTTAAAGCGCCTTGTTGACGGAGATCACACCCACAGCAAGCGTATGCTGATAAGTGTTGATATTACCGATGAACACGGCAGGATCGTTTCGTATTGCGCCCTTAATGATGTTGTGCTTTCTAAATCCGATAATTGCAAGATCGCGGATTTTGAAGTCAGCAGAAATGAACAGATCGTATCTTCTCTGCGCGCAGACGGAATCATCTTTTCTACCCCTACAGGTGCATCGGCGTATTCGATGTCAGCAGGCGGTCCGATAATCGAGCCCGATATGGAATGTATCGAGTTCACGCAGATATGTCCGCACTCGCTTTTTGCAAGAACTATGATCTTCGCCACAAACAGCATAATTACGGCAAAATGCAATACCTGTGACGGCGCATATGCTAATGTGGTCGTGGACGGAAATACCGTCTATAAAATGACAAATACAGATATTGTAACTATAAAGCGCGCTGATAATTATGTTGACATCATAGATATTCACGGCGACAGTTTCTTTACGTCGGTTAACAAAAAGCTTATGCAGCCTTTGAAGGAGCTTTCGGGAGGCGATTTGAAGTGAGATCTCAAAGACATCAGATGATTATGAAGCTCGTCAGCGAAAAGTGCATAGATACGCAGGAAAGCCTTCAGGCTGAGCTCGCAAAGAAAGGCTTCAGTGTTACGCAGGCTACTGTTTCAAGGGATATAAAAGAGCTTTCGCTTATCAAGACTATCGCACCCGACGGCAGCTATCGATACAGTATTCCGTCATTGAAAAAAAGCGGAATGCAGGAGGGTGGCAGCGCTGTATTGAGCTTTATCAGCGAGTCTGTTTCAAGCGTTGACTATGCAGGGAATACGGTAGTTGTAAAGTGCCTTTCGGGAATGGCACAGGCAGTATGCGCAAAGCTTGATGATACGGGACTTGATAACGTCGTAGGTACGCTTGCGGGTGATGATACGATCTTTATTCTTATGCGAACGGAAAGTGACGCACAAAGGCTTCTTAAAGAGCTGAATACTATTTTATACTCAAAGTGACAGGGGACAGGTTATGTTATCGCAGCTGTATATTGAAAATCTTGCAGTAATTGAAAAAGCGAATATCGACTTTACCGGTGATCTGAATGTATTTACGGGAGAAACAGGCGCGGGTAAGTCTATACTTATCAACGGCATCAATGCTATTCTCGGTCAGCGAATGACAAAGGATATCGTGCGTACAGGTACAGACAAAGCCGTAATATCTGCTGTATTTACAAATGTTCCGAAGGATTGTGAGATGCTTCTTTCGCAAAGCGGTCTGACTGCTGAAGAGGGGCAGCTTTTTCTTGAAAGAGAGATACGCTCTGACGGCGGAAGTATAGCAAGGATAAACAACCGTCCTGTCAATATTTCTCTGTTAAAGCAAGTCGGTGAAATGCTGGTCAATATTCACGGTCAGCACGATAATCAGATATTGCTTTCACCTGACAGACACATTGATATTCTTGATTCCTACGCAGAATCCGATGCGATGCTTGCAGATTATCAGGATTCTTTCCATAGCCTGCAAAAGATCGCAAAACAGATAAATGCGCTTAAAACCGATGCAAACCAAAAGCAGTTCAGGATCTCACAGCTTTATGAAATAGTCAGCGAGATAGAGAATCTTAACATAAAAGACGGTGAGGACGAGCAGATAAAGGCTGAACTTGCTGTTTCAAAGAACGCTGTTGCGCTGTCTGAGGCGATTTACAGTGCAAATGCCGTTATTGCCGGAACCGATGATTCCCGCGGAGTTGTCGAGAACGTAAGCGCTGCAAATGCGTTTATTGAGCAGTACAGCGACCTTATGCCCGAGCTTTCAGCACTTTGCGAAAGGCTTGAAAGCGCCAGGATCGAGGTACAGGATATCTCACAGGAGCTTGATTCTATCCTCGGTAAGCTCAATGTTGACCCAAAGCGCTTTGACTGGCTCAACCAGCGCAGCGAGGAGCTTCGCAGGATATGTAAAAAGTACGGTCCGACGCTTGATGATGTGCTTAATACCCTTGCAAATTCAAAGCAGGAACTTCAGACGCTTGAAAACAGCGAGCAGGACTTGTCAAAGCTTGAAGAGCAAAAAACACAAGTACTTACCGAGGTGTCAAAAAAGGCGCTCGCACTTTCAGACCACCGCAAAAAAGCTGCCGAACGCTTTGTCAAGCAGGTCACGGACGAGCTTGAATTTCTCAATATGCCCAATGTCAAAATAGTTGTAGAAAGCGTTCAGGGCAAGCTGACCTTGAAGGGTATGGATACGATAGAGTTCCTTATTTCAGCAAATGTCGGTGAACAGCCAAGACCTCTTGCCAGGATAGCTTCAGGCGGAGAGCTTTCAAGGATAATGCTTGCGCTCAAAAATGTTATAGCTGAAAAGGACGCTATCGGAACGCTGATCTTTGATGAGATCGATACAGGTGTAAGCGGCAGAGCAGCGCAGAAGATAGGATTAAAGCTTAAAAGCATCGCTAAATTCCGTCAGGTGCTTTGTGTTACTCACCTTGCGCAGATCGCTGTTATGGCGGATAATCACATCCTTATCGAGAAAAATGTTGTCGGCGAAAGAACAGTCACGACTGTAAGACCGCTTTCGCAGGATGACAGAAAGCACGAGATCGCGCGAATTATGGGCGGTGACAGCATTACACCGCTTTTGCTTGAAAATGCCCAGCAGCTTATTGACGAGGCTAAAAAAGCTTGATGCAGCTTACATAAAATGGCAGGTTTCTGACCTGCCTTTTTTGTGCGAAAAATGTCGCAATTGTGTTGACTATTGCATTTAAAAATGGTATAATATAAACTGTATATGGAATTAGAAAGGACGTGTCTTTATGAATGTTAAGCTGCTTGCCCATACACCCGAGGCAGAAAAGATAATCGCTACTGCTGCAAAGCTTTGCTATTCTTCAAGTGATATCGGCTCTCTTAAAGACGGGCTTACCGATGAAAAGGTCGAAGGATTTGTTTCGATGCTTGCCTCTATCGGTCATGAAAGTGTTATGGAGCATGTAAGCTTTACTTTTGGTATCGAGGGCATTTCGCGTGCTTGTTCACATCAGCTTGTGCGTCACCGCATTGCATCTTATTCGCAGAAAAGTCAGCGTTATGTAAACGAGAACGGGTTTGAGTTTATTACTCCGCCTGAGATAGCTGCTGACGAGGCTGCAAAGGCGGAGTTCGACAAGCAGATGGCGGCTATAACCGAAAGCTATAACAAGATAGCTGATATACTTACTCAAAAGCACACGAAGACTTTTCTTGAGCAGGGGCTCGATGAGAAAGAGGCAAGATCAAAGGCACAGAAGAAAGCTAATGAAGATGCAAGATTTGTCCTTCCCAATGCCTGCGAAACAAAGATCGTTGTTACAATGAATGTCAGGAGCCTTTTCAACTTTTTCAAGCACCGCTGCTGCAACAGAGCACAGTGGGAAATAAAGGCTGTTGCTGATGAAATGCTCAAGCTTTGTAAAGAAGTCGCACCAAATGTATTTAAAAATGCAGGTCCGTCATGTGTTATGACAGGCAGATGCCCCGAAGGTAAAATGTCCTGTGGAAAGATGGGCGAGGTCAAGGCATTTTATAAGGATCTTTAATGTTGATTTGGAGGCCGTATTATGGTATATGTTTTTCTTGCTACAGGTTTTGAGGAGATGGAGGCACTTGCTCCTACCGATATTCTCAGACGCGCAAAGGTCGATGTCAAAACTGTCGGTGTTACTGGAAGCGTAGTTTCAAGCTCACACGGCGTTACTGTCAGCCCCGACCTGTTCATAGATGATATCAAGCTTGATGAAAACCTTGATATGATAGTTTTGCCGGGCGGTATGCCGGGTACGCTTAATCTTGAAGGTAATGACAAGGTACAGAAGGTCATTGACTATTGCAGTGAAAATGACAAATTCATTGCTGCTATATGCGCAGCTCCGTCAATACTTGGTCACAAGGGCTTGCTTAAAGGTAAGAAAGCTACTTGCTTCCCCGGCTTTGAAAAAGACCTTTACGGTGCAGAGTTTGTTGACAGCCTTGTTGCTGCGGACGGAAAGATTATCACGGGAAAGGGCGCAGGCGCAAGTATCGAGTTTGGTCTAAAGCTTGCCGAGGTCATGACTTCTCCCGAGGTCGCGGCTCATTTAAGATCAAGTCTGCAATGCAGGTAACGAATAAAAAGCAGCTGCGCAGTTTCTATAAACAGCAAAGGCGTTGTATGGACAAGTCTGTAAAAACTGACCTTGATGCAAAAATCGCGCAAAAGCTGCTTGACAGCGAGATGTACAAAGCTTGTGATGATCTGCTTGTTTATGTTTCCTTTGGTATCGAGGTAGATACGCTGGAAATCATCAGGCAGGCTCTTGCAGAGAAAAATGTTTACTGTCCCCGATGTGTTGAGGAAACAAACATTATGGAGTTTTATAAGGTCAGCAGTTTTGCAGATCTTCAGCAGGGGAGTTACGGGATACTTGAACCGCAAATAAACAGTGACACGCTGAACGGTTTTGGTAAAAATGCCCTTTGTGTAGTTCCCGCACTCTCGTACGATAAAAAAGGATACAGACTTGGCTTTGGCAAAGGGTATTACGACAGGTTCCTTTCAGGTTTTGACGGCGTTTCCGTCGGGATATGCTACGACAACTGCCTGATAGATGAATTGCCGTCAGACAAGTTTGATATATGTGTTGATCACCTTATTACTGAAAACAAATCAGTTTCTTTTGGTCTAAGAAAGGAAGAGATTTATGGATAACAAAGAACTCAGCCTTGAGGATATTATTGCTAAAAACGCTGCCGAAAAGCAGGGTACTGCACAAAACAGCGCCGAAAGCCTTAATGATATCATTGATGCTGAGAAAAATGATGTTGACGAGATCGGCGATATCGCAGATGTCAATTTGGAGCAGGAAGAGGTCAGCGTTCAAAAGCGTAAACTGACTGCTGATGAAATTCTTGCAGGGGAGACTTTTGCGGATATTTCTGATGATGCTCCGCTCAAGACACGTCATACAGATCTGACTGTTGATGAGATACTTGGCGAAGTCAATCCCGTTGATGCAGATGTTGAAGATATAAAAACAGCTGAGAGTTCGGCAGATCCGGACGAAACTGCGCAGGCATCATATGAAGAGCCTGAAACCGATACAGAAGATTCGGATCATGACGGATCGGCTGACAGCGGCGAAGAGTACGATGATGAATATGATGACATCGACAATGAGCCGACAGTTGTTATGCCAAAGCACCGTCAAAGATCTGAACGCTACCGTTCACAAGCAAGAAGACCTCGCAGAAGAAAGGTACATAAAAAGCAAAAGCCGGGCAAATTCAACGGCACCATCTTCGGCGGAATAATCCTTACCTGCATAATCCTTACGGTATCCATCGTGCTTGCTATTACCGGTATTTCTATCGCAACAGAGTATTATGGTATCGGCAAGGACGATAAAGACGTAATATTCAATATCCCCGAAGGTTCCACCAATGAGAATATCGCTGATCTGCTGTATGAGAACAACATTATAAATAATAAGACGCTTTTCCTTCTTGCTCTTAAGATCGAAAAGCCGCAGACCATTTTCCCGGGAGATATAACTCTTCAGGCATCAATGGGTTATCCCGATATTATTGAAAAGCTTGCTACACAGCGCAAAAAGCTCAAGACTGTCAATGTAACTATTACCGAGGGTATGAATCTGCTTGAGGTCGCAAATCTTCTTGAAAAGAACAAAGTATGCAAGGCGGAGGATTTCCTCTTTGAGTTTAACAAAGATCAGGGCTTTGACTTTGAGAAAGATCTGAATGTCAGCAAGGATGCGTTCTATAAAATGGAAGGATATTTCTATCCTGAAACCTATAACTTCTACGTTGATGATACCGCTTACAACGTAACAAAGATAGTCCGTGAGCAGTTCCAGAACGTGCTTAATGCCGATATCATGAGTCAGGTCAAGGCTAATAAACTCAGCCTTAACCAGATAATCACACTTGCATCTATCGTTCAGATGGAGGCTGCAAACGAAAAGGAAATGCCAAAGGTCGCATCTGTTTTCATCAACAGACTCAACAATCCTGATGTTTACCCAAATCTGCAGTCAAATACTACAGATAAGTATATTGAAAAGGTAATTAAGAAAAAGGCTATAGATGCAACTTCTGCAGAGCATTACACAGCACTTTACGATACCTATAAATGTACAGGCCTGCCTGTAAGTCCTATCTGCAATCCGGGACTTGCCGCAATAAAGGCTGTACTCAACCCTGCAAAGACCGATTACTACTACTTCTGCAACAACCTTGCAACCGGTGAAACATTCTATGCAAGAACAGATGCAGAACACGAGGTCAATAAGAAGAAGGCAGGTCTTGCATAATAAAGAGGTTTAAAAATGTCCGATTTGCTTGAAATTCTGTCACCGGTCGGTGATATGGAAAGATTATATGCAGCACTTGATTTCGGAGCCGATGCCGTCTATCTCGGCGGCACCTGCTTTGGAATGAGGGCAGCATCTGCGAATTTTGATGCCGATACACTTGCACAGGCTTGCAAGGTCACTCACGAGCGAGGCAAAAAGCTGTATCTTACCTGCAACACTTTGCCGAGAAATTTTGAGATACCACAGCTTGAGGGCTTTGTAAAAAACGCTGTTGATGCGGGTGTTGACGCACTTATAGTCAATGATATCGGTGTGTTTGCAATGGTAAAGCGTTTTGCTCCGGATATGGAGATACACGTTTCCACGCAGGCGGGTATCGTCAATTATGCAACTGCCGCTGAGTTCTATAATATGGGCGCAAAAAGGGTAGTGCTTGCAAGGGAGCTTTCCCTTGAAGAGATCGCAGAGATAAGAGATAAGACACCCAGGGACCTTGAGATCGAATGTTTTGTTCACGGCGCTATGTGCGTCAGCTTCTCGGGAAGATGCTTGCTTTCGCAGTATCTTGTTGACCGTGATGCTAACCGCGGAGAGTGTGCCCAGCCTTGCAGATGGGGATATCATCTTATGGAGGAAAAGCGCACAAACGAGTTTTATCCCGTGTTTGAGGACGACAGCGGGACATATATCCTCAATGCAAAGGATATGTGTGTCATAGAGCATCTTGATAAGCTTGCAAAGGCAGGAGTGAACAGCTTTAAGATCGAGGGCAGGGCAAAATCATCTTATTATGTATCTGTTGTTACCAATGCCTACAGAAAGGCGATGGATATCTACAAGGCAAACCCCGATAACTATGTTCTTCCGCAGTGGATCAAGGACGAAGTATTCAAGGTAAGTCACAGAGCATATTGTACAGGATTTTTCTTTGGTCACCCCAAGCAGAGCCAGTATTACGGCGATGGCGGATATATCAGAGAATATGACGTTGTTGCGGTAGTTGAGGGCTGTTCAAACGGCAGGATATATGCACAGCAAAGAAATAAATTCAACAAGGGCGACGAGCTGGAGATTCTTTCACCCGAAGGCGAACCTGTCAAGCTTGTTGCCGAGCAGATGTTTGATGAGTACGGTAATGAGATCGAAACCGCAAACCATGCAATGATGAAACTTTCGATAACTTCAGATATCGTTGTTCCAAACAATTCGATAATCAGAATGAAAAAATAAAATAAGCTGTCTTTTCGTTTGAGAAGACAGCTTATTTTTTTATTCTTCTGTATCCTTGTTATCCTTTTTAGCCTTGACCTCTTTCTTGAATTTTGAAAGAGGGGAGGATTCAGCCGCATTTTGCAGTTCATTGTTTGAGATATGCGTGTATATCTCGGTCGTTGCAATGCTCTTGTGACCGAGGATTTCCTTTAAAACAAGCGTATCAACGCCGTTTTTGTACATCATAGTCGCCGCTGAATGACGCAGCTTATGCGTAGTGATCCCAAGATTGGATAGTCCCGCAGTTTTCAGCTGTTCCTCAACTATCTGCTGAACACGGCGCTTGTTTATCCTTGTTTTATTTGCCGATAAGAAAATTGCTTTCTCCTCAACATTAGGTCTGTGATTATTTATATAATCATCAAGTGCATCAATGCAAACATCGTTCAGATAAACAATACGTTCTTTTCTGCCCTTACCGAACAGTCGCAGCGTGCGGTTTTCCTTGCTGTAATCCTTCAGATCAAGCCCGACAAGTTCGCTCAGACGCATTCCGCAGGTCAAAAACAGTATAAGCATACAATAATCGCGTTCTCTGTGATTTGAATCAACATTTTGCAAAAGCTGTATGCTTTGGTCTGCGGTCAGATACTTTGGCAATGCTTGTTTTATCCGCGGAAGCTCAAGATCTGTCATAGGATCGTTTTTGATAAGTGCCGCCTTTTTTTGCAGGTATGAATAAAACTGCTTGAGCGCAGAGCATTTGCGTGCCCTCGTATTTACCGAGTTTTTGCGCTGCTGCGAAAGATAGCCAAGATAAACATATGCATCGTTCAGAGAAAAATTCTCGACCCACTCAAGCGGTGTATCTTCAATTGCAATACTGTGAAAATCTTCATCTTTGGCTTTTTTGTGCTTGATATGCAGATACCGCAGAAACGTGCGCACATCAATATAATAAGCCTCGACGGTTCTTTCACCGCGGTCTTTAACGACCTTCATATATGTCAGAAAATCACTGAGGTAATACGGGCAGTCATCAAGATATTCTTCTTTCATTGTCTTTGCTCCTATGTGTTTTTTCTTATTATAAACCATTTGAATATCAGTGTCAAGAATATGCGTTACGATTGACATCAATGAACGCTTGTGCTATAATTAAATAAAATAATCTGCATATGCAGAAAAGATGGGAGAATGAAATATGAGTTCAAATGTCAGACCCGAAAGTATGGAGAGGATCACTAACGAGGCACTTGCAAACGCTTTTATCAACGAGCAGGTCAAGGAGCTTCAGGCGCAGATCGGCGACAAAAAGGTTCTGCTTGCACTTTCAGGCGGTGTAGACAGCTCGGTCGTAGCTGCACTGCTTATAAAAGCCGTAGGCAAGCAGCTCGTGTGCGTTCACGTTAATCACGGACTGTTGAGAAAAGGCGAGCCTGAGCAGGTAGTTGACGTGTTCAGAAACCAGATGAATGCAAACCTTATTTACGTTGACGCAGTCGACAGATTCCTTGATAAGCTTGCAGGTGTTGCAGAGCCTGAAAAGAAGAGAAAGATAATCGGCGCAGAGTTTATCCGCGTGTTTGAAGAAGAGGCTCGAAAGCTTGATGGGATCGAGTTCCTTGCACAGGGAACGATCTATCCTGATATTCTGGAAAGTGACGGAGTTAAAGCACATCACAATGTTGGCGGTCTGCCTGAGGATATGAAGTTTGAACTCGTTGAACCAATAAAACTTCTTTTCAAGGACGAGGTCAGGGTAGTCGGCAAAGCACTCGGTCTGCCTGATAATATGGTTTACCGTCAGCCATTCCCGGGTCCCGGACTTGGTGTAAGATGCCTTGGCGCGATCACTCGTGACAGACTTGAGGCTGTTCGTGAGAGCGATGCTATCTTGCGTGAAGAATTTGCAAAGAACGGACTTGAGGGCAAGGTTTGGCAGTATTTCACCGCCGTTCCAGATTTCAGATCTGTCGGCGTAAAGGATGGAAAACGCACCTTTGCTTTCCCTGTTATTATCCGTGCGGTAAATACGAAGGACGCTATGACAGCAACAGTCGAGAATGTCCCGTTTGAGCTTTTGCAGCATATAACAGATCGTATAACTCACGAAGTTGAGAACGTGAACAGAGTTCTGTTTGACCTTACACCTAAGCCAAGTGCTACAATTGAGTGGGAATAATAAACACAAAAGCCTGAGAACAGATCTCAGGCTTTTTTTCAAATATGCTTGCAGGCTATTTCGTGACAAACCGGTTTCAAGGCTTCTAAAATAAAAGGAAGTCACGGATTACAACGGGTTATCGACCGCAGCCTTGTCCAACGTCTGCAAGACAGAATTACCGTGTATAGTAAGCAATTCGGCAGCAAACTTGATCTGCACATAACAATGTCAAAGTTATTAAAAGGAGGCTGCCAATGTGCAGCAAACGCTTACTATGTTTTTATTATAAAGCTATATAGACCGTTTGTCAAGTCACTGCATAAAGAAATTGTTATCTATAAGACTGATCTCGTTATCATTTGACTGCTTGCCCATTACAAGAATAAGGTCAGCCTCATCAGCACTGTCAGCCTTGATAACATTCTGTGCTTTGAAAAGCATTTCAAGATAATCATACAGCGAGAATGAATTATTTCTTATCATAGTATCGTAGTATCCGTGAGCGTTTTCAACACCGTCAAAAACAATTACTCTGTTCTGAACATCAACATATCCATAGTTTATGCACTTGTACTTACCTGTAAGATAGTGCGTGAAGAAGCAGTTTTTCGGGTCGTAGAGCTTGACTTTTTCACCCGTTTTTGAAACTGCCATCGCTCCAACGTAGCATTCATCTATCTCACCAAATGTATTATAGCCGGAAAACAGATTGATATTTGCAGTAACGGTATCTACAAAGCTTTTGCCTTTTTCAAGATCTATATCAATATATTCCGCTGCATCACTGTGTGTAATGTCTCCGCTGAATGCAAAGGCATCGGCTTTAAAATCAGCATTCCAGCCAATAAGCTGACGGCTGCCGTCAAGATTGTATGCTGATGTGTGCAGATCTACATCAACGCGAGTTTTGTCGTTCCAGTAGACAAAAAAGCGAACTATCCTGACATTCTCCGGTATCTTATATGCAAGTCCGCTGCTAATATATCCACCCTCGGAAGATTTGTTTGAAGTGCGTATTGATGATTGTTTAAGATCAAACCCGGGCATATCAATATACACCTTTCTGCCTTTGATAACTGTGTCGAGAGCAGAAAGCTTCAATGACAGCAGGGAAGTCACAACATCACAGATCTGTAAAGCCTCAGCATAAGTCGCACCGCCGTTCCAGCATTTGTACGGACGTGAAAAGTGTGATACGAGGCTGATAAGAGTTTGCGTTTTAAGAGTATCTGCCTGCGGAGTAAGTTTTTCTGAAAGCTCTAATTTTGAATAACCATGCCTGAAAAGGTATGTAAGATTGCGCAGCATTATTCCCGGGCGCTGTGCGTAATAGTTTATAGCCTCGGGATCGTTTGTTTGTACAAGGTACTTTGCACGTGATTCCCACGAATCAAGAGCACCGCTGCGAAGTGCAGAAACAGCGTCTTTATGGGCTTTGCTGCGGCTGTACTCATTAAAATCAATGTATTTGAGCATCAATAGAGTACGCTGCGCTTTTTTATTTGACAAAATCAGATTTGCCTTGAAATCTTCGGCGGGATAACTCTCAAAAAGCTTTACTATAAGGCGTTTCTGCGATGTTCTGAAGTGGAATTTAGCGTGTGTCAGCGCATAATCCATACATTTCCAGACATCACCCGTGTGCTGACATATCAAATGCAGAATATCAAGCTTTTCAGAAGCCGAGAGATCGTCATCTGTAAAAATAGTAATAAAAACATCAAGCAAATTCTGCTTGAATGTGACCTTGACACTGCTTATATAATCGTGATCCAAATGCTTTAAGCATTCACGGATCATTAGTTTTTGCTTATCATCTATCCGTTCTGTTCTTGTAAGTATTTTCCTGTAGGGGAGTTTATATTTATCTGATACATCTATAAGCTGCAACACCTTTGCGTTTAACAGTTTATCATCAGATTGAGTTTTTTCTGTATCCTTGACCTCAGGCAGCCAACCCTTTGAAACGCCGATTCCCGTTATTTCCTCGACACCATATGTAGATAAATAATGAACGAGCTGATGAAACCTGAAAACAGCATCATCCATATCTATGATCTGTGACGGAAAACCAGGATACATCGGTTTAGCCTTTACATCGCCAATGTAGCTGCGGACACGCTGAGGAAAGCTGTATAGTTCATCAGACACAGACAGCTTGATAATATCACTTGGAGAAAGAGTAAATCCAAGTGAAAGTAATTCATCATTTGCAGTGATCGCCAAAGCAATACGTTCATCAGAAGTTTCAGTAACTGAACTATGCACACAGATCATACGCAGCTCAGATAATAAAAGCGAATCGTAGTTCATAAAAACCTCCGTCAAGATAATTCTGATTTATTATAGCATAATCAAAAACTATTTGTCAATTGCATGATAAGTAAACGGACATTACTGATTTCTTATCAGACAATTCGTAAAGAATATTTGATCTGAACGCAGTGGTTTATAATATGGTGAAGATACGCTTGTCCACAGCAAAATATCGCTCTCCTAAGTTTCACTAAATTTCTATTTAGTGAAACTTCCTAAAATTTACCAATTGGGTATAGCAACATTTTATTCCCTATTATAACATACAAATACAGCATCGTCAATGACTATAAACACTTTTATGGATAACTATCATTTGCTTATAATTCTTTATTATTTGAACAAGCTTGTAAAAAAGCTGCCGACATCAGCCGACAGCTTTTATAAAGACCTTTATTAAATCGTTCGTGTAGATTTTTTCTGCATTATAATGAGTATTTTGATATCTCAATAATGTATTGATCTGCAACAGCTTTTGCGCCGCCGAATGCTGTGACTTCAACTGACATCTTGTATTTGAGATATGCTTTTTGTTCGTCGGTAAGCTTTGGTGAGGCAAGCTTACTGTTTACAAGAAACAGCGGTGCTGCTTCCTTTGCAGCGTAAACTCCCCCTGCGAGAGCATCAGGGAAATCCATTCCTGTTGCTACGCAGACAGAATCGCCCGTCAGCACATCTTTAAAACGGTTATTTACCACAATACAGGTAGCAAATCTATCCTTACCTGCGATCCGTTCAGGCTTTGATCCAAGCGCGTTTTCAGCTTTTTTCAGCATTTCGTCGCTGATAACGCTTGTTCCGCCGATAACGTATGCGTGCTTTACTTTGCTTTTTACTTTTGAAAGATATTCTGCTGTATCGGGAGTAAGCTCTCCGTTTGTTGTAAGATATATTATAGGAGCATTTTTGATTGCCGCAACTGTGCTTACAGAAAGTGCATCAGCAAAGTTCTGACCATAAACCAGGAACAGATCTGTCGGTTCAGAGTTTGATCTTTCCGCTATTCTGACTGCTGTTTTGTATCGGTTATCTCCGTGGATCCGTGTGATATTATTCTTATTTATACCGCTCTTTTCAAGCGTATTTACGATGTTTTCGCTTATAACGCTCTCTCCGCCGAGAATAACAACATTCTTTGCACCGAGGCGCTTGATCTCATTAAGAGTTTCATCTGAAAGAGATTCTTTATTTGAAAGAAGGATCGGTGCATCAAGTTTTCCGGCAAGCGGTATGCCTGCGAGTGCATCAGCATAATTCATTCCGTATGCGAGTACAACTGTGTCCGACTTATCATACGATTCTTGAGAGATAGCTGCCGCTGTTGCATATCTGTTATCACCTGAAAGCCTTGATGCCAAGCGATATGAAAAGTGATTATCCTTTGCGTACCTCTCCCCTTCAGAGTTTGGTGCGCACAATATCGTCAGATCATCCATCTGCGAATACTTATTAGTCTGCTTATCAAACAAGAAGCCTAAAGCGCTGTCCCTTATCTGTGTAACGCTTTTGGGGATTATTATGGTTTTAAGATTCGGACAATTCAAAAATGAATCCGCAGCTATATCTACAAGACCTTCGGGAAGTGTTACGTTTTCAAGGCTGAAACAGTCACCAAATGTTTGATAATAGATATTCTTGATACCGCTTGGAAGTGTAATGCTTTTGAGCTTTTTGCAGTTACGGAACACTGCATCACCCATAGACTTTACACTGTTTGGAATAGTTATGCTCTCAAGGTTCTCACACCCTTGGAATACATAGCTGCCCATATATTCAACGCTGTTGGGAAGTGTCAGGCTCTTGATCGCGCTGCACTCCCTAAAAGCAGATTCTGCTATTTTCGTTACGCTTGAAGGGATGTTGATACTCCCCTTTTGGCACGGACATAGGATCAGAGTAGTCTTATCCTTATTATACAAAGCCCCGTCAACAGAACAATAATTCTTGTTCTGTGGCGCAACATTGATGCTTTTCAGCTTTGAGCAGCCAAGGAAAGGATGAGCGATAGACAAATCACGACCGATATAGGTTATGCTTTCAGGGATCGTTATACTTGAAAGTGTTTCATTCAACAGAAAAGCACTTGCACCAATATTGGTCACTTCCCTGCCGCCGATCTTTGACGGGATAGAAAGCGTTGAAGCATTTCCCGTGTACTTCTGGATCTCGACTGTTCCGTCTTTAAGTACCTTATACTCAAAATCGCCGAAGGTTTCAGCACTTGCGGTCAAGCTTGCACTCTCGGTAAATGATCCCGGAGGAAGAGTCGCCGCTGTGCCGAAAACCATGCAGATCGCTGCTGCTATGGAGAGTATTTCCTTTTTCAATCTGATTTCCCCCTTTAATACTTTTTGCAGTTTTATTATAGCAAATCAGTTGTTTTGTGTCAATAAATCTATTCAGAGTCGTTATTTATTTGTTTTTTTCAGATAAACATAAATATACTGCACTGCATAAATCAGTATGTTTTATATACAAAACTACAGTATTTCCATATTTGTTTGAAAAGAAAACCAAAATAACATAAAAGCATTAAAATATTTAAAAATATAGTACCGTTTCTTATCAATACATTTTATAAAAACTACTATAATAAAACAGTATTTTTAACAAGCGAGGTAATATTATTTATGATATGCAGACGCAGAAGATTATGTAAGTATTCACCGGCAGGTACTAATTTTTATAAAGTGCTTCAAGAGGGAAAGTCCTGTTATAAAATTGTCGGAGCATTTTCAATGGTACCACACAGAGCATCCGGACATGAAACTATCTGGACAGCAGAGTTTAACAATGTACCGCCTATTATTATTCCGATCGGTGCATTGATATACAGATACAATAAAACGGATGATTCGTGGGTAAAAACAAGACATGTCAAAGCACCGCCAAAGAATTTTTTTACTTCGCCGCTGCGAAGAAGCAAGCGCTTGAAACGCCCGGAAGACAAAAAACATTGACCGCCATCAATAGTTTTACAGCAAATTGATAGAGGTTTTATTCCCGCAAGGCAGAGTCATGACAAAAAGATAAGCTTTGTACTCCTCGTTGGTAACGCTGTCACAGTATGGGATAGACTCCACCCGCCCAATCGACTTTCATAGTATCATCAGGCTTGTGAGTGATAAGCATCGTAGCATTTTGTAACACTAGCCCAGCAGGACTCAGCTTTTTGAAAATGAGATGATGCTTGCAGCGCTTATAGATAGAGTCACTTTCAGATCCTTCGTTCTGAATATGAACTGCAGCTCGTCTTACCGCATCGACTCGACCATCAACAATGACTAGTGGCTCAATATTATTTTATCAAAACTGGATCAGATTTTTATTGACAAAGGCACAAATAAAGACCAAGTGCAGATTTCGACACGCAAAAAGCCCGCAAACATCGTGCTTACGGGCTTTGTTTTCAAGCAGATAATGGGAGTCGAATAGTGGGCATCGACTCTCGTCTTCACTTCTAATCTATTCTGACCTCTGTGATTTATAGTTCAGCATGGTTTAATTTGAAGTAATTTGCAGTAACCTTTGAGCATAACAATCACCAAATAAGAACCATTTGTGATTTAGGAGTTAGGGATGTAGAAGAAAACTCTCCCCCATATTTTTTGTAGTTTTCATCTAAGTATACCTGAAAGACAAAAGAAATTGCAGCCACTGACATTGTATATTCCGCCAATTTCATGTAGTTCACCAAAAGAGACAGACATTGACATATTTCAAATCTTCTGATATAATTACAGTAATAATACAAACTATGATGGAATCCCTTCATATTGATTGTTTCTAATGTAAGGAGGATGTTTATGAATTGTTTTACCGATCTTTCAAGTTTTAGAGCAAAGAATGAAAATGCCAGTCGGCTGTTAGATATTGACGAACATCCTTATCGTAGCAGTTTTCAACGAGATAGAGATCGGATACTGTATTCAAAAGAGTTCCGTAGATTAAGCGGAAAAACACAGATATTTGTTACAGGTTCAGATGATCATATGCGTACAAGGCTCACACATACATTAGAAGTTTCTCAAATTGCAGAAACCATTTCAGAGCGATTGCAATTAAACTCTATGTTAACAAGAGCTATCGCACTTGGTCATGATTTAGGTCATACACCTTTTGGTCATGTTGGAGAAAGGACACTTAACCATATCATGAATGGATGCTTTTCATATTATGGTTATGATAAAAAACTATCCGATGAACAAAAGGGATTCAAGCATAATCTTCAAGGTGTTCGAGTAGCATGCAATCTTGAGAAAAGCCTTGATGATTCATCGGAAATAAGCCTAGGCTTAAACCTTACAAGATACACATTATGGGGAATAATGAACCACTCAGCATTGAGTTATAAAGAGTGTGCTTTCTGTAAGAATCATAAAGAATGCCGCTATAAAAACTGTGAAAAGCCATGTGATGGCAAACTATCCGTTGGATACTACAACTCACTGCCATACAAGCCCAACAACGAAACTGATTGGACCCTCGAGGGTATTATTGTTGCTTGTGCAGACGAAATAGCACAAAGACATCACGATATTGAAGATGGTATTTTTGCTGGTATTATTAAAATCGAAAATCTTTGTGATCAACTGAAGAGAATATTTAGTTTTAATCTACATTCAACCGAAGAGATACAAAGGATTAAAGATGATTTTGCTAAAAGTCACTCTATAAGCGATGCTATACAAAAGCTATCAAAACTAATTGTTGATTTATATGTAACAGAGTATACTGAAAGCCTTGCGAAAAAGGTAAACAGTATAAGCCAATCAATGAATCTTAATACAAAAGATGATTCATGGCGAGCTCTTCTTTTTAATCACATTGCAAATGAGAATAAGAGTATAGATAAGTACTTCGGTTTTTCTCAGGATTTTCAAAAAGCAGATGATGAATTATCCCATTATTTGTCAGCTCATATTCTCGACTCTTATATTGCTCAATGTATGGATGGAAAAGCCTCGTTTATTATTCGGCAACTAGTAAAAGCATATTTGACAAACCCTCAGCAATTACCAGATAGTACAATTATTACAATAATTCAGGACTGGAATAACAAGCATTCAGTTAAGTCAAATGAGCATTCTTCATTTATGACGGATGCAAGTGCATCTCGCAAAAGGCTAAAGGAATTAATCAAAATTGATGATCCATTAATCAGCTCAATACTAATGAGAAAGATATGTGACCATATTGCAGGTATGACTGATCAATATGCTATTTCATCATTTGAAAAACTCTATGGTTCAAAAGGATACCTATAACTATTCTCCAAAGTATACTTTATTACCTTTCAAATCCATTTCCTCCTTTTTAATGGCTTAAACTAATCAACGTATATGAATCTACACTTATTCAGCTAGAAAATATTATTATTCTTCAAACCGATTCGGAAACAATCTGATATAATAGAATAGATGTTAAGGACAGATTCGTTGAGGTAGATAATGAAATTTACAATTCAAAAAAACAATTCATTATACTACCTAGCCTTTAATATCGCTTCAAATTCCATTTTTGCACGGTTCCGTCTGCAAGTAAGAGCAGTACCTATTCTGTAGAAAAACAACAATGGAATCCGAGCCTTACTCTTATAAAACCATTTGTACCTCGCTGCATACACTTTATAACGTGGATTTTTTCTCGTAAATGGTACAAACACTCTGTTTCTTATAAGTTTTAGCTTTGCTAAATTTCTCATCCTATCCTTCTTAAGTTTGTTATTTACAGTGTTCTGAACCGTTCCATAAGTCCCGGAGAATACAGTATAATCAAACATGCACTTCTCATCAGCCGTCAGTTTACAACCATTTAACAAGTTCAAAGCTAATTGTCGGTTTTGTTTCTCATACGTTGCGATTCCAAGCTTTTGGCACTCATTCTGAATGTATTGCATATTTAGATTATCGCCGTGTTTTTTTAGGAACACATATGTATCAACTAATGAACGTAGTCCAGTTCCACTTATTGAATAGTGCTTGTAATTATGAGCAACTATAAATAAGTACAAATCGTCAGTATTAAGTAACCGTCAAATTTTCCGCATCTTGAACAAACTGCGCCCAGCCGGATCATTCCGACTGGGCGCTTGGCTATTCATCGTCGCTTTGAAATTCCATTACCTCATCAACATATCGTATCATGTCCTTGTACTCTATTTCTGCTTTTTTCAGTCCGATAGATTTCAGGAATTCTATGAATACATTTGTCTTCTCGTATTGATCAGGTTCAGCCTGAAAAGAGTTATTGCACTTGGTGCACGCAAGACTCGGCTGATGTTTCACAGTATATCGGTATTTCTGTCCTTGATATGTATGGATCACAGTCTCTGCGATCTCAAGCCTGAGCGGTGCATGACAGTAATAGCATTCGTTAAGTACTTCTTTCATTTTTCTCCCTCCATGGCAATAGTATCGTTCCTGCAGGCCTTGAGAACAGCTCTGTCAGATATTTTTCTGTGTCCAATCCGTTTGCCTGCGCTGTCGATATTATCGAATACAGCGCCGCACTGTTCCTTGCCCCGTTTGCAGTGTTGCTGAAAAGCCAGTTCTTTCTTCCTACTGCAAATGGTCTTATCGCATTCTCAGCCCGGTTGTTGTCTATCGGTACATCTCCGTTCTCGAGAAAAGTGTAGAGATATTCTCTTTCGTTCAGTGCATATCTCACTGCATCAGCCAGTTTGCCTTTGCCGCTG
>Ga0256404_1001692_pt1 | contig 51898 bp, 43 predicted proteins | sample RumenRJG_01DNA_FD_185990 | JGI IMG/M metagenome (GOLD analysis project Ga0256404, IMG submission 185990) | Bovine rumen microbial communities from Lethbridge, Alberta, Canada - RJG_01 | ecosystem: Host-associated > Mammals > Digestive system > Stomach > Rumen | place: Canada: Alberta | collected...
ATACACTCCCATAAAGTAGTCAGGGCTACAGGCAAAAATAAAAAGTCCCACAGTATCTGAATGTATTGAACCACAGAATGAAAAAGAAAGGAAAATGTTGATTTAGCTTCTGTAATCATCATACAAGGTAAATATGGAAAAAGAGGCTTTTTACAAAATCACTGACAAGCGTTTTGAGAACGACGTATGCTGTAAAAACAGCAATCGCGTAATGATGCGGTACCTTTATGGCAGCGGATGGATCGCAGATCCGTCATCCTCAGATAAAAAAGTCTATCCGGATGCGGCGCACTGCTGTGAATATGAAGACATCAGCGCAGAGGAAGCTGCCGCCGTGATTGAGAAAGAAGAACTGCATTTACAGGATCTCCTGAAAACAGCCGAAGAACTGGCCGGAAAGGCGCATGAAGGGCAGAAAGATAAGGGCGGAAATCCATACATCGGTCATATCAAGCGAGTTGCAGCGAATGTCAAAGGCACCCGCGAAAAGACGGTCGCTTGTCTGCACGATGTGGTCGAAGATACGGCGTTCACGATGGAAGATCTGAAAAAGATTTTCCCGGAGCAGATTCTGTATCACGTCGACATGCTCACGCACAAAGATGGCGACAGCTATTCGGAGTATCTGGAAAGAATTTTCGGTGATCCGGTGGCAAGACGGGTGAAAATGTCAGACCTTCGTGATAACGCCGACCTCACGAGAATTCCGGTGCCTGATCTCATCGATTTGACAAGGGCAGATAAATATATCTGTGCACAGGCCTATCTGCTGTCAGGCAATAAGGAATTTCTGGAAAAGATCGACAGAATCGAAAAAAGAATATCTGCACAGAAGAAAAAGAAAATGACGGAAAAGGGGCAGCTGCATCAGTGTTGATGCAGCTGCCCCTTCTGCTTGCCCGGCATACTTTTTATTCTTTGCCGGATTCGAGGAATTTATAGACGAATGCGGCAAGCGCACCGCCTGCGAGCGGCGCCAGGATGAATACCCAGAGGCATCCCATCGGCTCTGCGTTGCCGGCAATCGCGGATACAACAGCCGGTCCGATACTTCTCGCCGGATTTACCGATGTACCGGTAAGGCCGATACCGAGAATGTGTACGAAGGTCAGGGAAAGACCGATCACGAGACCGCCGAAGGAGCCATGTCCTGCCTTGCTCGATGTCACGCCGAGCACCGCCATGACAAAGACGAAGGTAAGAATGAGCTCAACGAGGAATCCCGTTCCGGCACTGCCGCTGACACCGGCAAGACCGTTGGCGCCGAGAGCACCGGTCGTATCGGTGACACCGCCGTTATAGAAAATGCATTCCAGAACCGCGCTGCCGAAAAGAGCACCGAGGATCTGCGCGATAACATAGCCGATAAAATCCTTCATGCTCATGCCGCCGGTGAGCAGCACGCCCAGGGAAACGGCCGGGTTGACGTGGCAGCCGGAAATGTTGCCGATGCTGTATGCCATCGCCACAATGGAAAGGCCGAAAGCCAGTGCTGTGAGCAGGTAGCCTGTGCCGTTGTCCGCACTGCATCCGACGAGCATCGCCGTGCCGCAGCCGAAGGTTACCAGCACAGCCGTACCGATAAATTCTGCAATATACTTCTTCAAAACAATATCCTCCCTTGTGAAATATTTGCCTGTCGGCATTTTTGAGCATTATATCTCAGACAACCGCTTTGTTCAAATAAAAAAAAGAGCAGGGTGCCCAATCAGCAGCAAGACGCACGTAGCATTTAATCGTCAGATATGATAAAATATTATCATCTGATTAATATCGTTTGAATCATATTTTTAAAAGCCATTAATCTGTGACTCAGGAAAGGAGGCATTATGGCCAAATCATTTGATTTCAGCGTCGTTGATGAGATTCTCGAGCGGCACCCGAAAAACTCATTATCGACCATCGCTATTCTTCAGGACATACAGGAATATTATCATTACCTTCCGAGGGAGATTTTTCCGTATGTGGCGAAGGCAATCGGTATAGGTGAAGCCAGACTGTACGGTGTTGCGACTTTTTATGAGAATTTCTCGCTGGAAGCCAAAGGCAAATATGTCATCCGCTGCTGTGACGGCACCGCCTGTCATGTCCGCGGTTCACAGCCGATTCTGCAGTGTCTGTACGACGAACTCGGACTGTCTGAGACAAAGCATACAACCGATGATCTTAATTTTACCGTGGAGACGGTTTCCTGTCTGGGTGCCTGCGGACTGGCACCGGTTATGACAGTCAACGGGGAGACGCATCCTTCCATGACGCCGGATAAGGCGAAGGAAGTTATCGATGAGATCCGCGCATCCCTGAAGCAGGACGGAGAGGAGGAGACGGCATGATCCGATTTGAATCTAGAGAAGACCTGGATAAATACCGTGGAATCTGGAAGAAAGCGTATGATATGGAGAAGCGCAAGATCCTGATCTGCGGCGGTACCGGCTGCGTTGCCGGCGGTTCGCTGGAGATTTTCGATCGCCTGAAACAGCTTCTCGAGGAGAAGGGACTCAGCGTTGAGCTCGAGCTGACGGACGAGCCTCATAAAGATGTTGTCGGCCTCAAGCGAAGCGGCTGCCACGGATTCTGCGAGATGGGACCGCTTGTCCGGATCGAACCGGAAGGCTGGCTCTATACGAAGTGCAGTCTGGATGACTGCGAGGAGATTGTCAATGAGACGATCATCGGCGGCCGGTGCATCGACCGTCTTGCCTACAAACAGGACGGCAAGGTCTATGAGCGCCAGGACGATATCCCGTTCTACCGCAAACAGACGCGTGTCGTACTGGAGCACTGCGGCCACATCAATGCCCTGTCCATCAAGGATTACATTGCCATCGGCGGCTATCAGGCGCTCGAGAAGGCACTGTTTGACATGACGCCGGAGCAGATCATCGACGAGGTCACCACCTCCAACCTGCGGGGACGCGGCGGCGCCGGTTTCCCGGCAGCCCGCAAATGGGAATCTGCCCGTGCGGAGAAAGCGTATCCGAAGTACATCGTCTGCAACGGCGATGAGGGCGACCCGGGTGCATTCATGGACCGTTCCGTAATGGAAGGCGATCCGCACAGACTGCTCGAAGGCATGATCATTGCCGGTATCGCGGTCGGCGCGGCAGAAGGCTACATCTACGTCCGTGCGGAGTATCCGCTGGCGGTTGAGCGTCTGCGCACAGCCATCGCTGAGGCCGAGCAGTACGGCATTCTCGGCGACCGCATTCTGGGAACCAATGTTTCCTTCCATCTGCATATCAACCGCGGCGCCGGTGCATTTGTCTGCGGCGAAGGCACGGCACTGACGGCTTCTATAGAAGGTCTGCGCGGCATGCCGCGTGTAAAACCGCCTAGAATGGTGCAGAAGGGCCTGTTCGGCAAGCCGTCTGTTCTGAATAATGTAGAGACGCTTGCCAATGTGCCGGGTATCATTACCAAGGGCGGTGCGTGGTTCCGCTCGATCGGACCGGCCAACAGCCCGGGCACCAAGGCATTTGCCCTGACCGGCAAGATCAAGAACACCGGTCTGATTGAGGTGCCGATGGGCACTACGCTGCGCGAGGTTATTTTCGATATCGGCGGCGGCATGCGTGATAATACCGAATTCAAGGCTGTACAGATCGGCGGTCCGTCCGGCGGATGTCTGACACAGAAGGATCTGGACCTGCCGCTTGATTTCGATTCTCTGAAGAAGGTCGGCGCGATGATCGGATCCGGCGGACTCGTTGTCATGGACTCCGATACCTGTATGGTAGAAGTTGCCCGTTTCTTCATGCATTTCACGCAGAACGAATCCTGCGGCAAATGCGTACCGTGCCGTGAGGGCACGAACCGTATGCTCGAGATTCTGGAACGGCTTGTCAACGGACAGGGCCGCGACGGCGATATCGAGATGCTCGAGGATCTTGCCGATACGATCAAGAATACATCGCTTTGCGGACTCGGCCAGAGCGCGCCGAACCCGGTTCTGAGTACAATCCGGGAATTCCGCAGTGAATATGAAGCACACATTTACGAGAAACGCTGTCCGGCAGGACAGTGCGTAAAGCTCCGCCGTTATTTTATCAACCCGGATGTCTGCCGCGGCTGTTCAAAATGTGCAAGGAACTGTCCGGTCAGCGCGATCAACGGCGTTATCAAGAAACCGTTTGAAATTGACCAGGATAAATGTATCCGCTGCGGAACCTGCATGGAGAAGTGCAGTTTCAAGGCTATCAGAATGGAGGCGTAATGTATGCAGAATGATAATATGATTGAAATTGACGGCAACGTTGTTCTGCTTGAAGGAGAGAAAAACCTGCTTGAAGTTATCCGCAAATCCGGTGTCAAGATGCCTACATTCTGCTATCATTCCGATCTTTCCATTTACGGTGCCTGCCGTATGTGTATGGTTGAGGATGAGAACGGGCGTCTGATGGCGTCCTGCTCGACGATCCCGAGACCGGGCATGAAGATCAGGACGAACACGGCGCGGCTGCGCAAATACCGCCGGAATATCATCGAGCTGCTGCTTGCAAACCACTGCAGAGACTGCACGACCTGCAAGAACAGCGGCACCTGCAAGCTGCAGGATCTGGCAGTGCAGTTCGGCATCGAGGATGTGCGGTTCAGCGATACCCGCGGCACATTGGATGTCGATGATTCCTCACCGTGCATCATCCGTGATCCGGGCAAATGCATTCTCTGCGGCGACTGCGTCCGCGAGTGCAATGAGGTGCAGAATGTCGGCGTTATCGACTTTGCTTACCGCGGTTCGAAGGCGCAGATCAGTACGTCGTTCGGCGTGCCGATCGGAGAAACCGCCTGCGTCGGCTGCGGCCAGTGCGCATCAGCCTGTCCGACCGGCGCCATCATCGTGCGCGACAACCGTTCGATTGTGTGGAACATGCTCGATGACAGGAAAGCCTTCGTCACCTGCGAGATCGCACCGGCTGTCCGTGTTGCCATCGGCAAGGAACTCGGCGTTCCGGATGGCGAGAACTCGATGGGCAAGATTGTCGGAGCTCTTCACCGCATGGGATTTGACGAAGTATATGATACCTCGACCGGTGCCGATTTCACGACGATCGAGGAAGCCAATGAATTTGTGGAGCGACTGAAGACCGGCGAGAATCTGCCGATTTTCACCTCCTGCTGCCCTGCATGGGTAAAATATGCGGAGACGAGATATCCGGGGATCCTGCCGAATCTTTCCACCTGCAAATCCCCGATGCAGATGTTTGCGACGGTGATCAAGGAACACTATAAGGGCCATCTGCCGGAAGGCAAGACAAAACACTACCATGTTGCGATCATGCCTTGCACGGCCAAGAAGATGGAAGCTTCCCGTAATGAATTCAAGGATGGCGATGAGCCTTATGTAGATACCGTTATCACGACCCGCGAGCTGATCAAGATGATCAAGGAATCCGGCATCGTCTTTGAAGAGTGCGATCCGGAAGCCGTTGATATGCCGTTTGGCACCATGTCCGGCGCCGGCGTTATCTTCGGTGTGACCGGCGGTGTAACCGAGGCGGTTCTCCGTAAGGTTGTACAGGACGGCTCCAAGGCATCTCTTGCGACGATCGCCTACAGCGGCGTGCGCGGTATGGAGGGTGTCAAGGAAGCTTATCTGCAGGTAGGCGACCGCGAGATTCACATTGCGGTTGTTTCCGGTCTGCGCAACGCTTCCGAGCTGATCGAGAAGATCAAATCCGGTGAGAAGCACTATGATCTGGTGGAAGTCATGGCCTGCCGCTATGGCTGCATCAGCGGTGCCGGCCAGCCGTACATCTCCAGAAGAAGGAGAGTTTCCCGCCAGAAGGGACTGTACGATGCGGACCGCACATCTCTGATCAAGCGTTCTCAGGACAATCCGCTCATGGACAGCCTGTACGCCGGTATGCTCAAGGGCAGAGAGCACGAGCTGCTTCATGTTGACTATGTCAAAGATGGTCAGAAATAAATGATTGTTTAAACAAAGGTGAGGGCACTGTCTGCGGGCAGTGCCCTCTTTCCTTATAAGTCATTGACAGGCACAGCCGGTTGATTTATACTGTTTATTACGAAAATGTTACAGAACCATGACACAGGGAAGACAGTCAGACGCGATGTCTGGCTGTTTTTTCCATACTGCATGGTGCGAAGAGGAGGAGAAAGGTTTGCCGGGCTGGCTGATATTTGTGCTTATTCTGCTGGCCGCGTTTGCGGTCTTTATGTTTTATACGGGTTATCATCTGTTTATGCTTGCCAGCTACAACGCCGGAGAGGCGAGGACAGCGAAGCAGGAGCGGGCGCAGCGGCGGTCGGATGTACTGCCGGAGATGAATCCGTGGAAGGACTGCCTTGAGGCGCATGAGGCGGACCGCGCGTATGCGGCAGGACTTGCCGGGCAGGATCTTTTTATCCGTTCCGGAGACGGCCTGAACCTGCACGGGCGGTATATCCCGGCGGAAGGCGAGGCAAAGCGCATTGTTCTGTGCATGCCGGGATTTCGCAGCACGCCGGAGGATGATTTCGGCGAGATTGCCCGCTGGCTGCACAGGGACTGCGATCTGCTTTTTGTGGATCAGCGCGCCTGCGGCAGGAGCGACGGTACGTTTATCACCTTCGGGGCGAAGGAGAAGGGAGACGCCGCGCGCTGGATTGCCGGTCTGATCGGCAGCAACCGGCGCAATCTGCCGATTTACCTGTACGGGATGTCGATGGGGGCGTCGACGGTGCTGCTGACAGCAGGCAATATTTTCCCGGAGAGCGTGCGGGGCATCATCGCGGACAGCAGCTATGCATCGCTCGGCGAGATGGTGCGCTATCTGGCATCGCGGTGGTTTCGCATTCCGGGCTGGCTGTTTGCGCCGTTCTTCGCGTTCTGGTGCTGGCAGAAGGGACAGTTTTCGTTCCGCGATACCGACGTATCCAATGCTATGCACACGGCCAGACTGCCGATCCTGTTTATCCACGGAACGGCGGATGACTATGTGCCGCTGAGCCAGCCGCGCAGCAGCTATCACGCCTGCGTGTCGGACAAGGAGCTGTTTCTGGTGGAAGGCGCCGGACATGTGGGCGCACACCGCGCGGATCCGGAGAAATATGAGAAGCATGTGAATATTTTCTTTGAACGGTTTGACAGCTGAGGGCAGGCTGCTGCAGGGATGCGGCGGCCTTTCTTTATGTGCAGGCATGCCGCAGCCGTTGAAATCGGGGCGGTATCATGCTAATATCGGATTTGACAGCAATAATCGGAAAATATATCATACAGTTTCAATTGGGAGGATTTATAAGATGGAACTCAGGGATAAGAAGGTACTTGTGATCGGACTTGCCCGCAGCGGCATGGCGGCCATCCGTCTTCTGCATGCGGCCGGCGCCGGCAGCATCACGCTGACGGAGCGCAAGGACGTTGCGGGGAAGGAAGAACTCGCGCAGATGGGCGTGCGCATCGTAAAGCAGACGCCGGAGGTGTTTACGGAGGACTATGATCTTGTGATCAAGAATCCGGGCATCTCGCCGCTGACAGATTTTGTCGTGGATATGAGAAAACGCGGCATTCCGGTGATCACGGAGATCGAGCTGGCCTTTCAGCTGGCGCAGCCGCAGCACTATGCGGCCGTGACAGGCACGAACGGCAAGACGACGACCACGACGCTGGTTTACGAATTTCTGAAGAAGGCGTACGGCGATAAGGCGCATGTCGCCGGCAATATCGGCATTCCTCTCTGCGAGGTCGTGCTCGAGCATGACCTGATGCACCAGAGCGGCCATTATATCGCGCTGGAGATGAGCCAGGGACAGCTGATTGATATCGATGCCTTCCGGCCGGAGGTTTCGACGATTCTGAATCTGACGCCGGACCACATTGATTTCATGGGCAGCCTTGATAATTATTACACCTCCAAGACGCGGATTTATAAAAACATGACAGAATCCGGCATGTTCCTGAAGAACATCGATGATCCGGTCATCGCGCAGTATACCGACCGGTACAAGGTGCCGTGCCGCGTTAAGACACTGTCTCTGCAGCAGGAGGCCGATGCCTGCCTGAAGGACGGCTTTGTCGTGATTGACGGGGAGAAGGTGATGCCGGTTTCCGAGATCAGACTGCCGGGCGATCACAACAAGCAGAACATCCTGGCTGCCGCCGGCCTCTGCCATGAACTGGGCGTATCGGCAGAAGATATCGCCGACGTCGTCCGTCATTTCAAGGGCGTCGAGCACCGGATCGAATTTGTGCGCGAACTGGATGGCGTGAAATATTACAACGACTCGAAGGGCACCAACACCGATGCGACGATCACGGCGCTCAAGGCTTTCGATCACGGCGTTATCCTCCTGGTCGGCGGTTTTGAGAAGGGACTTTCGATGGATGAGGTGAAAAAGCACCTCGGCTGCGTAAAGCAGGTAATTGGTTTCGGTGCATCCGGAAAGAGAATAGCGACGGATCTTGCCGGCGATCAGGCGATCGTCGTGACGGATCTCGTGCAGGCCGTGGATGAAGCACGCAAGGCGGCGGTAAGCGGTGATACGGTTCTCCTCTCACCGACCACTTCCTCCTTCGACCAGTATCCGAATTTTGAAGAGCGGGGAAAACATTTCAAGCAGATTGTAAACGCGCTGCAGTGAGCACTGCCGCAGTAAAAACAGCTGTGAAAAGGATGATTCTTTTTCACAGCTGTTATTTTTTTATGACTGCACAGACGGCTGCCTGTGCGGAAATGACTTGTTCAGATAGAGCATCTTCAGTATGATCGGTGTCAGAATCGAGCTGACGATGATCAGCAGGATGACGCTGCTGAAGAATTTCTGGTCGATGACGTTCAGCGCCATGCCGCGCTGTGCGACGATCAGGGCGACCTCGCCTCGCGTCATCATGCCGCAGCCGATTTTCAGCGCATCATTGGACGAAAAGCCCAGCAGACGCGCCATGCCGCCGCAGCCGATGACCTTCGTGATCAGGCCGACACCGACGAACGCGAGTGAGAACAGCAGAACCGTCGAATCGATGTCGCGGATGTTGGTCTGCAGCCGATGGACACGAAGAAGACAGGGCTGAAAATCATGTAGGAATTGACATCAACCTTCCGTGAAATGTAGCCGGCATCGCTGAGCTGGCACAGAATGACGCCGGCGGCGTAGGCACCCGTGATATCGGCGACGCCGAAAACATATTCCGCGAGGAAGGCGAAAAGAAAGGCAACGGCCAGCGCCATCACGGAAATTCTGTGTGTGTGCGGCCATTTGCGGTCCAGGAACCGGAACAGCTTCAGCAGAAAATGACCGGCTGCGAAGGCAAAGACGAAAAACAGAGCCGTACGCAGGAGAACGGTGCCGATGCTGGTGCCGGCATTGTTGGTGCCGATGACGAGCGTCAGCACAATGATGCCGATGACATCATCGATGACGGCGGCGCTCACAATGGCAGTCCCGACCTTCGTGCTGAGCTTTCCCAGCTCCTTGAGCGTCTGCACCGTAATCGAAACCGATGTCGCGGTCAGGATCGTGCCGATGAAAATGCCCTGGCAAAACTGCGCGGTGCCGACGGCGCCGAAGCCGTAAAAGGCCATATAGAGCAGGGTGCCGCACACGAGCGGCACAGCCACGCCGGCGCAGGCAATCAGGAGTGCCTTCAGCCCCGTCTCCCGCAGATCAGACATATTCGTGTCGAGACCGGCGGTAAACATCAGCATGATGACGCCGAGCTCCGCGAGCACAGAAATGAAATCCGAGCTCTGCACGACATTCAGCAGGCTCGGCCCGATTACGAGGCCGGCGATGATCTCGCCCGCCACACGCGGGATATTCAGTTTCTCGGAAAGAAGTCCGAAGACTTCTGCCGAAATAATGATAATAGCAAGCTCTCTGCACAGTTCAACCGAATCCATAAAAACGCCTCCTTGTTCCAGCCATAAAATTCTGTCTTATGGATGACGGCAGCAGACAACCAGATTGTTCTTACAAAAGAACAATTAACTCATTTTCCGGCAGATGTCAACAGAAATCTGCATTAAATTTCACTTTTTATACTGCGCAGGAAGAGATCGGAGAGCACCTCACGGGCCGTCTCCTCGCCGCTTAAGATGCGGTTTACACCGCAGCAGATCGGCAGGTCGACGTGATACTGTTCCCCGAGCTTTACGAGCGCCTTCGTCGTGTCGACACCTTCGGCGAGCTTGTCGAATTTTTCTCCTTTTACAAAGGCCTCGCCGAACTGGCGGTTGTGGCTGTACGGTGAAAAAAGCGTCGCCTGGTAGTCGCCGAGATGGCAGAGGCCGTAGGCGGAAAGTTCGTTGCCGCCCATGGCTTTGATCAGGCGGGAAATTTCTCTCGTGCCGCGCGACATCAGCGCACCCTTCAGGGAAACCAGATTCATGCCGTCGAGCATGCCGGCCGCAATGCCCATCGTGTTCTTGGCGGCGGCGCCGATCTCGTTGCCGATCAGGTCGCGGCCGATGTAGAAGCGGATCAGCTTGCTTGTAAATTCGCCGATCAGAAAACGCTTGGTCTCTTCATCGTCCGAATCGATGACCATGCAGTTCGGGATGCCGGCGTTAAAGTCCTGCGGGTGCCCCGGGCCGACCCAGATGGCGATCTTCGCATCCGGCGCGCAGGCAGAGGCAATCTGTGAGAGCCGGCAGCCGGTGCCGGTCTCGATGCCTTTCATGCAGAGCACGATGGTCTTGCCGGCCGTCTGCTCCGGCGGCAGCGTCTGCATGAAGGAGCGCAGCCGCTGAGCACTGATGGAGATGATGATCACGCGGGCGGAAGTGACCGCCTCGCCGAGATCGTCTGTCAGGCGGATGCTGTCCGGGAAGGTGAGCATGCCGTTGGTATGTGTTTCCTGTATTTCCTGCAGATGAGGAGAGCCTTGTCTGCCCCAGAGCGTCACGCGGTGCCCGATTTTATCCAGGTACCATGCGATGAATGACCCCCATCGTCCGCAGCCGAGCACGGATATTGTAAGCATAGAAAAAACCTCGATTCATATGTATTTGCTCATTTCATTATACCATACCGTAAATGCCCCTCTGTACTGTCTCAAAAATGCAAAAATGCAATTACGAAATCGCGGCACAGGCCGGAAAAGTCCTGCCGCGAAGATAATAACAATAATAATTATTGGTATTAATGACAATCGAAACGTTACTGTAGACAATTTTATTATGCATTTTATCTATTTTACTAATCAGTGATCAGCCTTTATCAGCCAAAATGACAACAAAATAGACAAAAAACGGCAATACTGTCTATTTTGACAAAAATAGATGACATAATTCACCAGAAATAATGTATTTATTTGAGTAATTGCACAATAAATGAATTTGTGCAACTTTAGCCCTTGTTAAATTGCAATTACGAGTGTAAAATTGTAATTAAAGAAACCGATTAAGGTTGCATATATGGCAAAGTTAAATAATTAAAGGAGGTATTTTGCTATGGCACTTATGACAGGTGAACAGTACATTGAGAGTATCCGTAAAATTAAACCGGAAATCTACATGTTCGGAGAGAAGATCGAAAATCCGGTAGATAATCCGATTTTACGTCCATCATTAAATTCCGTCCGTATGACATACGATCTGGCACAGGATCCGAAATACGCAGATCTGATGACCGTTACTTCTCCGTTTACCGGCGAGAAGATCAACCGTTTCACACATATCCATCAGAGCACGGAAGACCTCAAGAACAAGGTCAAGATGCAGAGACTCTGCGGACAGAAGACCGCTGCCTGCTTCCAGAGATGCGTAGGTATGGATGCATTCAACGCTGAGTATTCAACCACTTATGAATGCGACAAGAAGTACGGCACACATTATTTCGACAACTTCAAGAAGTTCATGCTGTATGTTCAGGAGAACGACCTTACCGTCGACGGCGCTATGACCGACCCTAAGGGCGACCGTTCGAAAGCTCCTCACGCACAGGCTGATCCGGATCTCTATCTCCATGTAGTAGAGAGAAGACCTGACGGCGTAGTTGTACGCGGTGCCAAGGCTCATCAGACCGGTATCATCAATTCTCATGAAGTTATCGTAATGCCGACCATTTCCATGGGCCCGGATGACAAGGATTATGCAATTTCCTTCGCTGTTCCGCTTAATACCCCTGGCTTATTCATGATCGTCGGCCGTCAGTCCTGTGATACAAGAAAGACGGAAGGTTCACCGATTGATGTCGGCAACAGAGAGTTCGGCGGTGTTGAAGCACTTACCATTTTCGATAACGTATTTGTTCCAAATGACAGAATCTTCCTGAATGGCGAGACAGAGTTCGCAGGCATGCTGGTTGAGCGTTTCGCAGGCTATCATCGTCAGTCCTACGGCGGATGCAAGGTCGGTGTAGGCGATGTCCTCATCGGTGCTGCAGCTGTTATCGCTGATTACAACGGATGTCCGAAGGCATCTCACATCAAGGATAAGCTCATCGAGATGACGCATCTGAATGAGACCCTGTATTGCTGCGGTCTTGCATGCTCGACAGAAGGCCATCCGACAGAAGCCGGCAACTACATGATCGACCTTCTCCTTGCAAATGTATGTAAGCAGAACGTCACAAGATTCCCATATGAGATCTGCCGTCTTGCCGAGGATATCGCCGGCGGCCTTATGGTTACCGCTCCATCGGAGAAAGATTTCAGAGATCCGAAGCTCGGCAAGTACATTGACAAGTATCTCAAGGGCTCAGAGGATGTTTCCACTGAGAACCGTCTCAAGATGCTCAGACTGATCGAGAACCTCTGCCTCGGCACAGCAGCTGTCGGCTATCGTACAGAGTCCATGCACGGCGCAGGTTCACCGCAGGCTCAGCGTATCATGATTCAGAGACAGGGCAACCTGGCTTACAAGAAAGAGCTTGCCAAGGCAATCGCTCATATCGAAGAGTAATTTATTGCAATATCAGTAACTGAAAATGTGTTTTTTCCGCCCTGCTTCGGCAGGGTGGAAGATTCTAAGAAGTTTTTCAGCAATTATTTGCTGCGGATAAAAAATTCTGGCGGAGGGATTTATTATGGCGGAAGTTTCCTTGGATGATATCGAAAAAGTACTGGATGAGAAAATCAGGCCTGCATTAGCTCTCCATGGCGGCGATATACTGATTGACCGGCTTGAGGACGGCGTTCTTTACGTGAAAATGATCGGTCAGTGCAGCGGCTGCCCGTCCGCAGAAGTTGAACTTGAAGAAACGGTAGATGCCGAACTGACACAGGATTTTCCGGACATCAGGAAAGTGGCCATGGTCACCGGCGTCAGCGATGAGCTGATCGCCCAGGCAAGAGACATCATGGCGCTCAGACATCAGACACAGTAAGAGAAAATCAGCGATGACAGTTTATTACAAGTTCTGCGGAGGATGCAACCCGCGATATGACCGCGAGAAAGCAGCCGAGCGGATCCGGACACAATACCCGGAGATTGTTCTTACAAACGACAGCACGGCAGAAGCCGATGCCTCTGTGATTATCTGCGGATGCACCGCAGCGTGTGCGGAAGTATCGGATTCCTACGGACCTTACGGGCGGTTTGTGATCTGGGGCGAATCGGCGCTGGATGAACTGGATGATTTTCTTGGAAAAATCCTGGAGCAGACAGGCTGAATTTCCAATAAGGAAAGGAGTTATGCATTTATGAACTGGAGAGAAGAATATGCTGACAGAATCGTATCACCGAAGGAAGCAGTCTCTCATATCAAATCCGGCGACAGAGTTGTTGTCGATCATGCATGCGGCGAGCCGTACGTCATCACAGACGCCATGGCGAACTATGCAGATGAGTTCGGATATACAGATGTAGAAGTTGTACATATGGTTGCCATGGGCAAAGCCCTTTACTGCACGCCTGAGAATGCAAAGCATTTCAGACACAACAGTTTCTTCGTAGGCAAGACCACAAGAGACGCGGTCAATTCCCCGAGAGGCGACCTGACACCGGTTTATTTCTCCGAGATCCCGCATCTTCTCGAGACGGGTCTTCCGGTCGATGTCGCACTGATTCAGGTAAGCGAGCCGGATAAGCACGGCTACTGCTCATTCGGTATTTCCTGCGATTACACGAAGTCGGCAGCAGAGCATGCAAAGCTCGTCATTGCACAGGTCAACAAGAACATGCCTCGTGTACTCGGCGATAACTTTATCCATATCAGCAAGCTTGACTACATCGTGGATATCACCAATGACGTGATCGCACTGCAGCCGGCAAAGATCGGTGAAACCGAGAAGAAGATCGGCGAAAACGTGGCACAGCTCGTGCAGGACGGTGACTGCCTGCAGCTCGGTATCGGCGGCATTCCGGATGCCCTTCTGGCATTCCTCGGCGACAAGAAGCATCTGGGCATTCATTCCGAGATGTTCTCCGATGGCGTTGTTGACCTGATCAAGGCAGGTGTCATCGATAACAGCCGCAAGCAGATCGATGTCGGCAAGAGTACCGTAACATTCCTTATGGGTACCCGCAAGCTGTACGATTTCGTAGATGATAACCCGACCGTCCTGATGGAGCCGGTAGATGTCGTCAACGATCCGTATGTGATCTGCCAGAATGATAACGTATGTTCCATCAATTCCTGCGTTGAGGTTGATCTGATGGGCCAGGTTGTTTCCGACTGCATCGGTCTCAAGCAGATTTCCGGCGTCGGCGGTCAGGTCGATTTCGTCCGCGGCGCAAACCTTTCCAAGAACGGCCGTACCATCATGGCTATGCCGGCGACGACGGGACACGGAACCATTTCCAAGATTGTTCCGTTCATCACCCAGGGCGCAGCGGTTACGACCAACAGATTTGATGTCAACTACGTTGTTACGGAATATGGTATTGCACAGCTCAAGGGCCAGACGCTCCGCGAAAGAGCAAAACGCCTGATTGCCATTGCAGCACCGCAGTTCCGTGATGAACTTACTGCTGAATACAAGAAGAGATTCGAATATTGATCTCCCATATTATATAATTGCCCGCACATACACAGGCTGCTCTGCCCGAAGAGGGCAGAGGTGTATGTGCCGGGACTACAGGAGGATATATGGAACAAGCTACACAACAGTTTGAATGTAAGCACGTGAAACTCGGGCCGTTCAAATTCAGATTACCATTTGTACATTATCGTTTTGAGATTCCTGAGTACATTCAGGGTCTTCTGATGTGTTCTGTCTGCCTGTCAGCAATCACACTGCTGCAGACGGATCTGAATATGCCATTTGCAGTGGCACTTGCTATTGTAATCATCAACGGCGCAGGCTACCTGCTCCATACCATGTTCGGCGATCCGGTAGTTCCAGGTTGGATCACACCGGCAATTCCTCTGCTCGAAGCGTACTGCCTTTCCTTCCCGGAAGGACCGCAGAGAGTGCAGGGCCTGATCGCATTTGAGATGGAACTTGGTATTTTCTGTATCATACTTGGTGTTACCCATCTCGCCGGCAGACTGATCAAACTGATCCCTGCCCCGATCAAATCCGGTATCATTCTCGGTGCCGGCATCGCCGCTGTTGTTTCTGTATTCAAGGATGATGGAAGATTTTCACAGGCCCCGATCACCACGACGGTCTGCCTCGTAATCGCATGCTTCCTTCTGTTCTCGAACAGATTTGCAAAGTGGTCACAGGAAAACAAGTTCTGGCATACCATTGCCAACCTTGGTATTCTTCCTGCAATCCTGATTGCCTGCATCCTCGGACCGATCTCCGGTGAGATAGCTACTCCTGAATTCACGACACTGTTCTCACATCCGGATTTCATCGGACTGTGGAGAGACTGGACAGGTTTCGGTGCCATCGGCTGGCCGTCTGCACAGCAGTATATTCAGTCGATCCCTACCGTAATTTCCATTTATGTCGTTCTTTTCGGTGATGTTGTTCAGTCCAAATCTCTGATCAACGATGCCGTTCGTGCAAGAGGCAATGATGAGATCGTAGATTACAACCCTGACCGTGCTCACATGATCTTCGGTTTCCGTAACTTCATCATGTCCATCATTTCCCCTGATATCTGTATGTGCGGACCGCTGTGGGCTGCAATGCAGGTAGTTGTCTGCGAACGTTACAAAAAGGGCAAAGAGGCAATGCCTTCCATGTACGGCGGCGCTGCTTCCTTCCGTTGGGGAACCTTTACCGGATACTGGATCGGGCCTATCGTTGCGCTGGTAACGCCGATCATGAGTGTCGCGATGGCACTGACCATGATCGTACAGGGCTTCGTATCCTGCCGTATCGGTGTAACGCAGGCAAAGTCTTTCAAGGATCTCGGTATTTCCGGATGTATTGCCGGTGTTATCGTGTGCCAGAGCTCTGCGTGGGGCCTGCTGATCGGTATTATCCTCACCTTCCTCTGCTACGATAAAGATTTCCTGAAGGGCGATGTGACAGCCGGACATATGTGGTCACCTGAGGTTGAAAAACTCACAGAGGATCAGAACTCACTCGAAGGCTGATAACTGAACATCTGGTAACTGTACCTCTGGTTGATTCCCTGCCCGCATGCGGACAGGGAATCTGAGCCTGAGGGGTTTTATGAGGCAGCAATATGACAAATCTGGAAAAATACAACAAAATCATCAAGAAATATCTTAAATGCAAGGATGAAGAGTTAAATGACGAGACACTCGTCTATAACCGCTATCCGACCTGGGATTCCGTCACCCATGTGGACATGGTTTCGGAACTCGAGGAGACATTCGGTGTCTATTTTGAAACCATCGATATCACATCATTCGGAAAATATTCGCTGGGGATCGAGATCCTCAGAAAATTAGGCGTGGACATCTGATCGGATCGGATCAGACGCGCAGTATAAGAATCTGAAAAGAAGGAGGCATACGTATGATTTTCGGAATTGACAAAGTGGATCGCAGCAGAGCAGCTATGAAATCGCCGGACGGACGGACCGTCACCTACGGCGGGCTGTGCGATGCAGCGGAGAGTATGAAAAAATTTCTTCCGGAGAGAGCACTTGCCTTCTGTATGTGCAGCAATACGCCGGGCTCTGTGATTGGCTATATCAGCCTGATGGCAGGCGGCGCGGCGGTGCTGCTTCTGGATGCACATCTCCCTTCGGATCAGTTTGAAAGATTCTACGGAGAGTACAGACCTTCCCTGATCTGGTGTCCGGACGGCAGTCATGAGAACTGCAGCGGGCATCTGAAAAAACAATTATGCCAGTCAGAGGATTACAGTCTCTGGGATACCGGAAATCCTGTTTACCCGTTATCTCCGGATCTCACTTTGCTGCTGGCAACCTCCGGCAGCACGGGTAATCCTAAATTGGTACGCCTGTCAAAGCTGAATCTTGAGTCAAATGCAGAGTCCATCTGTGAATACCTGAAGATCGATGAAAACGAGCGCGCGATTACAACACTTCCTATGAACTATACCTACGGTCTATCAATTATAAACAGCCATCTCATGGTTGGCGCGTGCCTGCTGATGACTCCTGACAGTTACGTCCAAAGTCCTTTCTGGGAGTTTTTTGAGCAAGAGAAAGCAACCAGCTTTGGCGGCGTACCTTATACATATGAACTTCTGAAAAAAATACACATTTTTAATAAAAAACTGCCGTCGCTCCACTACATGACGCAGGCCGGCGGCAAGCTGCCGACCGCACTGCAGATCGAGCTGGCGCAGTGGTCTGCGGAAAACGGCAGTCTGTTTTACGTGATGTACGGCCAGACGGAGGCCACGGCCAGAATGGCCTACCTTCCGCCGCAGAACTGCCTGAAAAAACCGGGCAGCATGGGCATCGCGATCCCGGGCGGCCGCTTTGAACTGGTGGATGAAAACGGAAACGTGATCACGCAGCACCATAAAAGCGGCGAGCTTGTCTACAGCGGGCCGAACGTCTGCCTCGGCTATGCACAGCAAAAAGAGGATCTCGCGCTCGGCGATGAAAATCACGGCCGCCTGATGACCGGCGATATCGCCGAGACAGATGAGGATGACTATTATTACATCGTCGGCAGGAAGAAACGGTTCCTGAAGCTTTTCGGTATCCGCATCAACCTGACGGAGTGCGAGAATATTCTGCAGGAGAAATATCCGCAGGACACCATCATCTGCGGCGGAACCGATAATAACCTTAAAATCTACACGGCCGACCCGGACGCAGCCAGAGGCAGCGCGGCGATCCTGGCCGACTATCTGCACATCAACCGCAAGGGATTTACCGGCTGTCTGATCGACCGGATCCCGCGGAACGCCTACGGCAAGATCCAGTTCAGCAGCCTGGATGCAGCCGTACAGCAGGAGTTTCATGATTGAAGAGAGGTGGAAGCAATGCCGGAAAAAACATTTCCGTTCTCTTTAACCAAAGAAAAGAAAGACAATTATCTGACACAGGAACTTACAAAGCTCACGCTCTATCACAGAGAGCACTGCCGGTATTACCGGAAAATGACGGATGCGATCGGTTTTGATCCCGCAGCCATCCGCCATTATGCGGATCTGCCGTACCTGCCGGTCACACTTTTCAAGGAACTGCGCCTGAGCAGCCTGCCGGAAGAGGAGGCGGACTACAAGACCGTGACTTCCTCCGGAACCAGCAGCCAGAAGCGTTCGCAGATTATTCTCGATGCGGACACGCGCACGCAGCAGCAGATCGCACTGACCAAAATAGGAAGCTCCTTTCTGGGCGGACGGCGGATGCCGTACCTGGTGATTGACTGTCCGTCCACCATACACAGCCGGAATAATTTCTCGGCACGCACGTCCGGCATCATCGGCTTTTCCATTTTCGGCACGCACAGGACATTTGCCCTGCGCGATGACATGAGCCTGGATCTGGAAGCCGTCCGGAATTTCCTGGAGCAGTACGGCGGCAGCCGTTTCCTGATCTTCGGGTTTACGTTCATGGTCTGGGAGTATTTTCTGAGAGTGCTGGAAAAGGAAAACATCAGGCTTGACTGTTCCAATGCCATCCTGCTGCACGGCGGCGGGTGGAAGAAGATGCAGGATAAAGCCGTTTCCAAAGCGGAATACAAGGATCGGCTGCAGAAGGCCTGCGGCATCAGCCATGTGCTGGAGTATTACGGGATGGCCGAGCAGACGGGCAGCATTTTCTTTGAATGTGAATGCGGCCACCTGCACTGCTCCGACTATTCGGGCATACTGTTTCGCCGGCCGGAGGATTTCAGCCTGTGCGGCATCGGTGAGCCGGGGCTGATCCAGGTGATGTCTCTGCTGCCGAAAAGCTATCCTGGCCATAACCTCCTGACGGAGGATGAGGGGCGCCTGCTGGGCGTGGATGACTGCCCGTGCGGCCGGGCCGGTGAGTATTTTGAAGTAATCGGAAGAGTCAGAAATGCGGAACTGAGGGGGTGCAGTGACACCTATGAAGCCATTGGATCTTGAAAAAATCAAAGAAATGCCGATAGAATATCTGGCCGGCGACGCGCAGGTGCTGGCCCGGCTGCCGCAGCAGGAACCGTGGGTTCCGTTTGATGACAGGACACTCGCCTTTCTGAATGCGCTTTCCGCCGCTCTGCGCCGGAATCCGCAGACCCGGCAGATGCCGGATGCGGCGTCCTTCGCCTTCTGGTGCCGACAGGGAAATATGCAGCAGCTGAAGAAGAAATATGCACAGCCGGACCGGATCGGGCGCGGCATCACGGTGCATTTCGCACCGTCCAATATCCCGGTCCTGTTCGCTTTCACCCTTGTCTCCGGACTTCTTTCCGGCAGCTGCACGGTCGTGCGGCTGGCCAGGAAAAAGAGTCCGCAGGAGGCACTGATCTGTGCGGCCATCCGCCAGCTGACGGAGGGAGAATTCAGAGAGCTTAGGCCGCGGATTGTGCTCTGCCGGTACGCGCACAGCAGCGAGATCACGGATATGCTGTCTTCTGTCTGCGACGTGCGGGTCCTGTGGGGATCCGACGAGTCGGTGCTGGCAATCCGTAAATCGCCCCTTCCGCCGCGCGGCGTCGATATGCCGTTTGCCGCGAGAGGCTCTGCGGCGGTGATCCGCGCAAAGTCGGTTCTGGAAAGCGACAGTGTGGATATACTCGCCAGAAACTTTTATAATGATACTTATCTGAATGACCAGAATGCGTGCTCATCACCTGTGATGATCGGCTGGCTCGGCGAGCCGGATGAGGTGCAGGCGGCACAGAAAATATTCTGGTCTGAAATGGAAAAACTTCTTGCCGCCAGAAATTATACGGTACCCGCGGAGCTGGCGGTCCGCAAGCTGAATGCGGCTTATGTGCTCGCAGCAGTCTGCGGTGCAGAGAAAATCATAAGACATGACAGCCGGCTGATCCGCGTACAGGTGCCGGCTTTTTGTGAAGATATGTGGGAGCATACCGTTCCGGGCGGCTTTTTCATCGAGTGCGCAGGCACAGACCTTTCGATGATGTGTCCGGTGCTCGGAAGCCGCTGCCAGACGGTCTGCCGGATCGGCGTGGAAGCACAGGAGATCGCGGCGATGACGGCCGCGCAGGGACTGCGCGGTGTCGACCGGATCGTGCCGGCCGGCCATACGCTGGATTACGCGCTGACATGGGACGGTTTTAACATGATAGAAATGATGTCCAGGAAAATCAGCTGTGAATGAACCGGGGTGTACATATGGAATTTTCAGTGGAGAATGAGAACTGCGTGCTGCAGGGCACCGTCGAAGGGTGCGGCCCTGTATTGCTTCTGATTCACGGCGTCGCCTGCGACAGAACGCATTTTCGCGAGGCGGCTCGCTATCTGTCTCCGTACTACAGTGTGGTGACGTACGACCGACGCGGCTATTCTGACAGCAAGACAGGTGAAAATGCTTCTTTCAGCGCGCGGGTGCAGGCAGAAGATGCGGTTCGCATTCTCGATTATCTCGGCTGCGGGTCTGCAGCGGTTGCGGCGAGCAGCGCAGGCGGCATCGTCGCACTGGAGATGGCACAGCGCTTTCCGGAACGGGTCAGCCGGCTTTTCCTCCACGAGATCCCGCTCGCTGCCGATGCGGCGGTGCAGGAGGAGCTGGACCGCTGGCACAGGGAGATGGCCAAGGCGGCCGCCAACCGCAATATCGCAAAAGCCATGTCGCTCCTCGTCCGCGCGATGGGCGGCTATGCCAGGGATGCGCAGCCGGTCGCACCGGATCAGCAGGTCCGGAACCTCGAGAATCTGAAAATATTTCTGTACCATGAAATGGATGAATTTCTCGCCTACGGCCGCGGGCGGAAGGTGTATCTTCCGATGCCCTGCGTGATCGCGTCCGGCGAGATGGACCGCAGCGGTCTTTTTTCACTCCATGCGCCGGAAACAGCACAAAGCCTCGGGTGCCGGTATCTCCGCGTACCCGGCTACCATAATTATGCGTCAGATCTGCCGTACAGCTATGCGGTTACATTGCTCGGCGTTCTGCGCTCGATGAACTAATTTATCAGGTGGAGATCAATATGGATAATCTGATCAGACAAAGCAGCGATTACATTTACATTCTGCGCACCGTCAGTGAGGACGAGCGCCGCGGTAAGGCGGAGGAAGCCTTCCGTGAGCTGGAAAAGACGGCCAGGAAGGAATTCGGCCATGAACTCGATACTTTCCGGGACAATCTGCCGGACCTGATGTCCCTTGTTGTCGACCATTCGATGGATGAGAAAGAAGAAAAGAGCGAAGAGGCGGCAAAACCGAGTCTCAAAGCCGCACTCAAAGCCACTATGGAAGATACGGCGCGGTCGATGAACAACGAGAAACAGGTGCTGAATCTGACGGCGGATTCGGAGAAACAGGCATCCCGCCTCGTACGCGATATGCGCACGCTCGGCAAGCAGATTGCCGAACTGCGGGCTGTCAGCGGAGAAAATGCGCTGGCGGACGGCTATGCCTCGGCGGCATCCGCCTTTATTGCCGAAAATATCTGGACAATCTGGAACGAACGCATATATCCGGCCTACGACAAGGATGATATGCCGTCCGATCAGCTCTGGACGTCGGTGATCGATCTGACAAGCTACTGCATCGGCATTCTGGAGGAGTGCATACGGCTGACGCGCGACGAGAGAACGATGGAAAACGTGCAGCGCTATGAGCATCTGATCCGCCTGCATGATTTTTCGATCAATTCGGCGGGGTGGGCCTATGATATGATGGGTTCCAATGTCAACATGACGGCGGGATTCGGCCGGTCATGGCACGTCAGCAAGACGCTGGAAGACCGGGAAATCAAGGTGCACAGACAGAAAATCGACGAGTACAACCGGAACGCTTCTGCCATCCGGCAGGAGCTGGCCGATCGTGCATACGCCGAGGAGAAAAACGCGCACGCCAGAAAGATGGCGGAGGATGCACAGGCGCAGGAAAAATATCATCAGAAACTGAAGAAACAGGATGAGGAGAACCGGCAGCATGCCGAAGCGGCGGAAAAATATCTGCAGGAGGGAAACCGCCGTATGGCGGCGGTCGAATACTGGAAGGGCATGCAGTACGGAAAAGCCCGTGAGATCTGCGACTTCCGGACGCTGATTGCGGCCGGGCAGTCCCATACGCTCGGTCTGATGCCGGACGGCAGCGTGAAATGCGCAGGTGACGGCATGGACGGCGGCGGCAATGACACGAAGGTATGCCGTGTCGGCGGATGGAAAAATATCGTGGCCGTTTCGGCTTCAAGCTTTTCGAGCATCGGCCTGTCGGTGAGCGGCTCGGCTGTTACGGCCGGCTATAATCGGGGCAACAACCTGAGCGTCGCGCTCTGGCACGATGTGGTGCAGGTCAGTGCGGGTCTTCATCATACCGTGGGCCTGCAGAAATCCGGCTATGTTTCCGCAGTCGGCAACAACGGGTATAAGCAGTGTGCGACCGCCGGCTGGAAGGATATCCGCGAGGTATCCGCCGGTGCCTACCATACGCTCGGGCTGCGGAACAACGGCACAGTGGTATCCTGCGGTGCCCGTGAATACGGGCGGTGCGATACGGATGACTGGAGGGATATCATCATGATCGCCGCCGGCGGCGGCCATTCCGTCGGCCTGCGCGCGGACGGCACGGTGGTGGCCTGCGGACAGAATGATGAGGGACAGTGCAATGTGCAGGCATGGCGCGATATCGTTTCCATTGCCGCCGGCAATGTCCACACGGTCGGCATCCGCAGGGACGGTACGGTGGTGGCCTGCGGCCTCAATGACCGCGGACAGTGCAGCGTAAAAGGCATCCGCGGCGCCGTTGCGGCGGCAGCCAGCAATCACACGGTTGTTCTCTGCGAGGACGGTACGGTGGTTTGCGTCGGCGACAACAGACACCGGCAGAACAAGACCGCGAAGTGGAATCTGTTTTCGATGAACGGTCTGCGCGGGAAAGGGCTCAACGATGCGGCCCTCAGAGAAACGGTGGAAGAACTGAACGAACTCAAGGAAACATACCGGCATCTCGGCCGGCTTGCGTTCCGCAGAAGAAAAGAAGTCTGGAGTAAGATCCAGGAACTGGAAAAAACAATATCGGGAGCAGAGGATTCAGCCTCTGCTTCCGAATAAGCGGTTAAGTTCCTTATTATTGGACTGTTTTGCCCGGATGGCCTGCTGCGTTTCAAGATCATACTGCTTCTGCAGACTGATCAGAAATTCGCGGGTCGGCGGGTTCCTTTCGATATGCTCCGGCAGGTACATGCTGTCGCAGTCCCTGATGCATGCGGTCAGCTGGTCGTAGATACTGACGCACCGGCTGCGGAAATCATCCGGGACGGCGGATGGCTGTATGATCCGGCAGGCATCGTGCACCGTCTGTGCAATCCGCGTCCGGACAGCCTCGCAGGCGGCACAAGCGCCTCTTTTATAAAGCGCGGTCAGCTCGCTGTCGGAATCGGGCTTTTCTGCCTGCTCATGCAGCCGGAGAATGTCAGCGGCGATTTCGTACTTTGCCGTGCGGTATTCCTCTATTGCCGCGGGATCGTGCGGATGGCGCCGGAACGCTTCATCACAGGCGGTATCCCTGCTGGTGATGGACTGTAAATCGGAATTCATGAGATATTTAACCTTTCTGCCTTATAATCTGATGTACGGTGACATTGCAATTGTATCATAATCAGGCGCGAAAGTGCGGCTGAGGCGTGCTGTATTTCAGTATACACGGGCACTGATGCAGATATTTACTTGAAAAAAACTGAGACAGCTATATAATTATTTTATAAATTGCCAAAATGCAATGTTGTAATCGGAGAGGGGAAGAACAGTGAGCGGGAAAAAAGGCGAGGAGAATATAATTTTTTCCAATTACGGAAACCTGGCGGCAGCCGATATACTGGAACATGTCAATGACGGTATCTATATTACCGATCACGAAGCCAATACAATATATATCAATCACCGGTATGAAATGGTCAGCGGCCTGCGCAGGGCCGATGTCATCGGACAGAACATGAAGGACATGGTGTCGAACGGCGTCATTTCGCAGAGCGGTACGCTGGCCGTGCTCGAGAGCGGTGAGAGCGTGTCGATGGAGCAGCGTTTCAATACGGGACGGCAGGCGATCATCACCAGTACACCGATTTACTGGGGTGAAGGTGAGGAGAAGCATATAGTGCTCGTCCTCACGGTTGTCAATGAAATCACGGAACTGAATTCACTGCGCCGTGAGTTGGAGCGTCTGCATACGATGAATCAGATGTATGTCAACCGGATTCAGAAGCTCCAGGATGAACTGAAAGGGGAGGACAGTTTTCTGGCGGAGGACCCGGAATCCAAACGTATGCGGGAGCGGGTTGAACGCGCGGCGCTCATCGATGACCCGGTATTCGTATACGGGGAGAGGGGCACGGGCAAGGAGAGAATTGCGTCCTATATTCACCGCAATTCTGTCAGGAGTCCGCATCCGTTCCTGAAAATCGACTTTTCGGCGCTGCCGGAGAATCAGACAGCTGCCTATCTGTTCGGCAGAATCGATCCGGAGACGAAGAAGTACAGACCGGGCATTCTGGAAAATGCAGTCGGCGGAACGGTCTATATCAAGGATATAAGCCAGATGCCGGCCATCCTGCGGTCGCGTTTTCTGGCAATGTTCCAGCGCAGGAAATGCCTGCTGGGAGATGGACTGCAGCATTATCTGGATATCCGTTTCATCGTCGGGAGCCGGATGACGGTCGATGAGCTGCAGGCAGGCGGCTATGTCAACGAGGAAATGCGCAATACGCTGCTTGTGCTGCAGATTCCGGTAAAACCGCTCCGGGAGCGCCGGGAGGATATTGTGCCGCTCGCAGATTATTTTCTTAAGCAGTACAACAAGCAGAGCGGCGAGGGCAAATATTTTTCGGAGAACTGCCGGCACGCCATGTATAATTACGACTGGCCGGATAATATCGAGGGACTTCGGATCCGCGTGCGCCGGGCGGCGATTCTGAATCCGCAGGATGAGATCACGACCGAGGATATTTTCCCGGAGAAGACCGAACAGGAGCAGGAGACGGAGCAGCTTAGAATACCGGACCCGCAGCCGGATGAAAATGGTTCCATAGACCTGAAGATGCAGGTCTACAGGATGGAAGCCGACTATATGACGCGTGCCTTTCATAAATTCGGCAACGCCAGACTGGCGGCAGAGAGCCTGCAGATGGACAGTTCGACATTTGTCCGGAAAAGGCAGAAATATATCAGGCTGGGGCTGATGGAACGCAGAACCAGACTGCCGGATGGAGGCACCGCAAATGAAACTCGGGAAAGAGAAAATACTTGAGATACTGCCGCACAGGGAGCCGATGCTGCTTGTGGACAGCGCAGTGCTCGATGCAGAGCGCGGGCTCGTGCAGGCGCAGCTGGCGGTCGATCCGGCGTGGGATGTCTTCCGTGGACATTTCCCGGGAGATCCCGTTCTGCCGGGTGTATATATTCTGGAGAGCATGGCGCAGACGGCCGACCTTCTGCTGCTCTGGCCGCAGGAAAACCGCGGGAAACTCCCTGTTTTCCTCGGCGCAAAGCAGCTGCGCCTGATCAGGCCGGTGCGCCCGGGCAGCCTTCTGCAGATGACGGCCGAACTGCTGAGCGAGCAGGACGGCCTGGCAGATTTCAGGGTGAAAGCCATGGCGGACGGAAAACGCGCCGCCGCCGGGCAGATTGAACTTGTTCTTAAACAGAAGAGGGCAGAAGATGGGTAAAAATCCATTTGCACGCTTATTTCGCAGGAAGGATCCGCCGGATAAGGGGCAGAATCCGCCGCTTACGGAGAAACAGGATGCCGCGCCGGAGCAGGGGCAGAATCCGCTGCTTTCGAAGAAGCAGGATACCGCGCCGGATAAGGGGCAGAATCCGCAGCCTCCGGAGAAACAGGATGCCGCGCCGCAGACGCCGGAGCACGCCGCTGCGCTGGCGGATCTGGAGTGGCAGCTGCTGCGCGGCTTAAAGCTGGAAAAGAGCGGCGGCGAATACAGCATGACGCGGGAAGATTTTGACTTCGAGCACCTGAGCCGGTATGAGACGTGGACGGACGAACTGCTTGACAGCCGCCGAGGCGAACTGCAGGAGAACGGCCCGGCGCTTGTGCGGCAGCGCAAGATTCTGACCTTCCGCGATGCGGACCCGGCGCAGTACGAACGCCTGAAGGGAGAGCTGCCGGCCGTCTCCGAGGAAAAGCGCCGGCAGGTGCGCGAGATCATGGAGATTGAACTTGCCTGGGCGCAGGCGTCGCTGATACAGCTGCCGGACACCTGGCGGCGGGAGCCATCTCTCGACCGGGAGAAGGCGATTGCCTACGGGGAAGTTTCTTTTGAGACCGGCCTGGAATCAGAGCTGCTGACATACGGCGAAGAGACACTGCGCCTGTACCGCAGGATGGTGGATGACTGCAAGGCAGCAGACATCAACCTGATCGTCAGAGTCTTTGACAATAAGGCAAAGCGCAGAGGTTTTATGTCCGCACAAGCCCTGGAGGCGCACATACGGCGATCGTATGCGACGCCCTGTTGATAAGGGTTATGATCTGCGGGCAGCAGATAAGGAGTAAGAATGAACAGTTTTACATATTGTGTGCCGACCAAGGTTTATTTCGGCAAAGGCCAGCTCGAGCATCTCAGTGAAGAGCTGGCAGCATACGGCCGCCGCATCCTGTTTGTGTATGGCGGCGGTTCCATCATAAAAAACGGTCTGTATGAGAAAGTCACAGCGGCAGCGGAAAAGGCCGGCTGCACGCTCACCGAGCTGTCCGGCGTCAAACCGAATCCGCGCATTGATCTGGTCCGGGAAGGCGTGCGGCTCTGCCGGGAGGAGAAGATCGAGGCGGTTCTGGCCGTCGGCGGCGGATCGGTCATCGATACCGCCAAATTCGTCGCAGCCGGTGCCTGCATGGACGGCGACCCGTGGGAGCTGACCTCGCCGCACACCGCGGTGGAGAAAACGCTTCCGCTTCTGACGGTGCCGACCATGGCGGCGACCGGTTCGGAGATGGATGCGAGTGCCGTCATTTCCAATCCGGAAACCCATGATAAAATCGGCAGGACGGTGCAGGCGTTTTACCCGAAGGTATCGTTTCTGGACCCGGAAAACACGTTTACGGTCAGTGCGAGACAGACGGCCTGCGGCAGCGCGGATATCCTTTCCCATATCATGGAAGAATATTTCACAATGGATGAGGACCTTTACATGCTGGACTGTGTGATGGAAGGTCTGATGAAGACCGTCATCCGCTATGCCCCGATTGCCATGAAGGAGCCGGATAATTATGAGGCGAGAGCCAACCTGCTCTGGGCATCGGAATGGGCGATCAACGGGCTGATCGAAGGCGGCAAGAGGCAGGCGTGGAGCTGCCATCCGATCGAGCATGAGCTCTCGGCGTACTACGACATCACGCATGGCCTGGGCCTTGCGATTCTGACGCCGCGCTGGATGGAGTACTGCCTCGACGAGAAGAACGTTTCAAGGTATGTGCAGTTCGGTGTCAATGTCTTCGGCCTCGATGCGGCGCAGGATCCTTTTGAAACTGCCAGGGAGGCAATTGAAAAAATGAAAGAGTTCCTGTATGATACTCTTGGAATAGAAAGTTCGCTGACGGAGATCGGCATCGACGATGCCCGCTTTCCGGAGATGGCGAAGAAGGCATACAGGAGAGGACTTGTATTCGCATTCAAGACGCTGCGTCCGAAAGATGTGGAGAATATTCTGCGAATGTGTCTTTGAAATCAAGGGGCTGCCTTCGGCGGTCCCTTTTTTATGCCGCGAAGGCGGCAAAGGGGAGGATGGCAATGAAGATACTGATTGTACGGCACGGAGATCCGGATTACGAGCGCGACTGCCTGACGGCGAAAGGCCGCCGGGAAGCGGAGATGCTGGCGCAGGAGCTGTCGAAAATGGAGATCGCTGCCTTTTATCAGTCGCCGCTCGGCCGGGCCCGGGAGACCGCACTCTACACGCTCAGGAAAATGAACAGGACCGCGAAGACGCTGGCCTGGCTGCAGGAATTCAAGGTGACAATCGACAGACCGGATGTGGAAGGACTGTCTTCGATCTGCTGGGACTGGCTGCCGGATGACTGGACGCAGCGGCCGGCTCTTTTTGGCTATGATACCTGGTACAAGGATCCGATCATGGCCGCCGGCGGGGCGCAGAAGCGGTACCGCTGGGTGGCGCAGGGCTTTGAGTCCGTGCTGGCAGAGCACGGCTACGTCTTCAACGGCAGGACGTTTGACGTGAAGCAGAACAATCACGACACGATCGTCTTTTTCTGCCACCTCGGCGTGCAGTGCGTGATGCTTGGCCATATCATGCACATCTCTCCGATGATTCTCTGGCAGAATACGGCGGTGGCGCCGACCTCTGTCACGGTGCTAAACAGCGAGGAGCGCAGCAAAGGAACGGCGGTGTTCCGGATGAGCCGGATGGGCGATATTTCGCACCTGTACAAAAACGGCGAGGAGCCGTCGCTGTCCGCCCGGTTCTGCGAGTGTTTTGAAGATGATACGCGTCATGTGTGAGAAAAATTATAAAAACCTGTTGACAATAAATGAATGATCGTTTAATATAGGTGCAAGGCGAGGTGTCTTATGAGAAAAAAAGATGATGATAAACAGCAGCGGATCAAGGTATCCGTGACCGAGCTTATGCTCGAGGAGGGCTGGAGCGGTACTTCCATCGCCAAGATCGCGCACCGGGCAGGGGTTTCCCCGGCAACCGTGTACACGTATTTTGATAACAAGGAAGATATGCTCCAATGCATCTACCGCGAGTACGCAGATGACATCTTCCGCTATATGCTCAGCAAGGTCAATGCCTCCATGCAGGGGCCGCAGATCATTGATACGCTGATGCGCAGCTTTTACCAGTACCTGACGGATAACGAGGAATCGTTCAGCTTCGTCATGCAGTTTTCCAACTGCAAGGCGATGTCGCAATCCTGCCCGCTCGAGAACAGCATGAAGGGTGTCCGGCAGCTGCTGGATGAGATGAAGGACAGGCAGATGATCCGCAGCTACAGCGATGAGAGCCTGGCGGCGGTGATTTTCACGCCGGTCAAGGCCTTGGCGTACAAGGAGAATCTGAGCAGTGACAGGAAGAGTCAGCTGCTGGATGAAGTAATCGAGATGGTGCAGACGGCACTGCTTCGATAGCAGATGGAAAAATCAGTGGAACTTCGGTTCCGCTTGTTTTTCCGACATCATTAAATGAACATTCGTTTATGAAGATAAACGGGAAAGGATACAGTATGAGTACGACAGATACACAGCTCAGAATTGTTTTACCGATCGCAGACAGCGTGATCCTTCCGAGCGTGGATGCCATCATCCCGCTCAGCGACATGAATGACACACTGATTGAGCGGCTCGGCGACGGCGTGACGCAGGCGCTCGCACTTCCTCTGAAAGAGGGCGCGAACGGACACAAGGCAGATCCGGATGATTTTCATCGTATCGGCCTGACCTTCGATGTTCTGTCCATCAATGACAGCACCAAGGGAAAATATCTGCACGCCAAGCTGATGGACCGCGTGACGGTTGAAGATATCTATCAGAACGGGGATATTTTCTATGCGACCTATACATTAAATCCGGAAGAGGAAGATCTGGACGAGAAGAGCAGCGAGGAGATGGTGCAGTATTACAAGGACATCCTCAAAGAGATCAGCACCAACTTCCAGAACGGAGAGCAGTACATGCATATGCTCGACGGCTACAAGGATCTGAATTCGCTGATCGTATACCTGAGCCAGTTCATGCGCATTTCCCCGGATGAGAAATACGAATACCTGAAGACGGATTCGCAGCGCCAGAGAAGCCTGATGTTTCTTGACGCGCTGATCAAGCAGAAAGAGACCATCAAATGGAATGCGGAGGTACAGGAGAAACTGTCCGACCGTTATAATAAATACTACAGAGAGCAGGTGCTCCGCCAGCAGCTGAAGGAGATTCAGGCAGAACTGAAGGCCGAAGAGGGCGATGACGGATCCGAAGAGGCTTCCGGTGAAGGCGGGAAGAAGAAAAAGGATTACCGTGCGCGCATCGAGGAGGCCGGCATGCCGGATAACATCCGCGAGGCGGCGCTCGAGGAAGTGAGCCGGCTGGAGGTTCTCGGCGAGGGCAGCGCCGAGGAGAGCGTGATCCGCAATTATCTTGATTTCATGCTCGCGCTGCCGTGGAAGAGAGAGCCGGTCGAGGACATCGATCTGGCGCAGGCACGCCGGATTCTGGATGAGGACCACTACGGCCTGGACAAGGTGAAGGAGAGAATCCTGCAGCACCTGGCCGTGATGAAGCTCAAGAACAACAACAAGGGTTCCATCCTTCTGCTCGTCGGCCCGCCTGGAACAGGCAAGACGAGCCTCGGCAAGAGCATTGCAAGAGCACTCGGCAGAAAATACATCCGTCTCAGCCTCGGCGGCATCCGCGATGAGTCCGAGATCCGCGGCCATCGCAGAACCTATGTCGGCGCGATGCCGGGCAGAATCCTGCAGGGAATCAAGACAGCAGGCACGACGAATCCGGTTATGGTGCTGGATGAGGTCGACAAGCTGATGACCGGCGGTTTTTCCGGCGATCCGGCAAGTGCGCTGCTGGAGGTGCTCGATCCGGAGCAGAACAATACATTTGAAGATCACTATCTTGATCTGCCGTATGATCTGTCGGATGTTTTCTTCATCGCGACGGCAAACAGTCTCGATACGATTCCGGGACCGCTGCTTGACCGTATGGAGATCATCGAGATCAACAGCTACACGGCAGACGAGAAGTTCCATATTGCAAAGGAGCATCTGATCGGCGAGGTGCTCGAGGAAGACGGCCTCACGGCAGACCAGATGCAGATTGAAGATGATGCGCTGCGGGCGATCATCGAAGACTATACGGCAGAGGCAGGTGTCCGCGGTCTCAAGAAGAGAATCGAGGAACTGGGACGCGTCGTTTCCGAGAAAATCGTCATGGGAGAAGCGGAAGGCCAGGTTGTCATCCGCAAAGAAGACCTCGAGGATATGCTCGGCAAGAAGGTTTCCCACCACGATGTCATCCTGAAGGACAATCCGCCGGGTGTTGTCACCGGTCTTGCATGGACGCCGGTCGGCGGCGAGATCCTTTTCATCGAGGCGACCGATATGCCGGGCAGCGGTCAGATCGTGCTGACGGGACAGCTGGGCGATGTGATGAAGGAATCGGCCAGAATTTCCATCAGTCTCCTGAAGTCGAGACTGCCTGTCAATGCCATTAATTTCAGCGAGCGGGATATTCACATTCATGTGCCGTCCGGCGCGGTATCGAAGGATGGCCCGTCTGCGGGCATCACGCTCTTTACCGCACTGGCGTCGCTGGTGACCGGCATCCGCGTGGATCCGCATCTGGCGATGACCGGCGAGATCACGCTGCGCGGCGCCGTTCTGCCGATCGGCGGCCTTAAAGAGAAGCTCCTCGGCGCGCAGAGAGCCGGCATCACGAAGGTACTGATTCCGAAGGAAAATGTCGAGGATCTGAAAGATCTGCCGAAGGAAGTGCTCGACCAGATCACGATCGTGCCGGTCAGCACAGCGGAGGATGTACTGCGTGAGGCGCTTGGCATCACGCTGCCGAGAATCAGCCATCCGCTCGTCAATCTGGACGGCTCCGGCGTTGTAAACGGAAACGCGGTGCACTGAGATAAAAGCAGGGCAGAGGCCCTGATGAGGGACCCGAAGGTTCGGAAGAACCCGAGGGTCCTTTTTTTATGAAAAGGCAAAGAAAAAACGAGGCGCCGGCTGAAGCACCTCGTTTTTTCTTTTTTTTGAGAGAGGATTGTTATGTATTTTGCTTTCTTTTGTATAAGGCTTTTCCTTACCTTATGCTGATACTATACACGAGAATTCTTAAAATCTCATGGTAATTTATTAAGAAAAAATAAAATAGTTCTTAGTATTTACAAAAGAGAGGGTGAATTATTTAATCCAGTACAATCCTCTCGCGGTTCAGCTTTCCCTGCGGAAAATAATGCGCCGGATGCGTTCCATATCAAGGCTGCGCCGCAGCGTATCGGCAAGCAGATCGAACTGCTTCTGTTCATAGAGGTCTGCATCCTGTGCCTGACCGGCAGTGTCCAGTCCGCTGCGGCGGGCCAGGGCATCGGCAAAGCGCTGGGTAAAGGCGGCCGTATCGAAGAGACCGTGCAGGTATGTCCCCATGGCGCCGTTTGCCACGCAGCCGTCCTCGTGTAAGGCACCGTCATCACTGCCGGCATCGCTGCCGGTGCGCAGGCGGCAGAAAGGCTGCCCGCCGGTGCGCACGCTTTCCCCCATATGAATCTCATAGCCCTTTACGGGAAGGCCGGTGAGAAAATCCGGTGCGCAGGCCGTTCCGGAGGATTCGCGTGTCGTTTTATCTGCGCGAAAAACGGTGTCGACCGGCAGCAGGCCGAGTCCCGCTTCGGTGCCGCCGCCTTCATTGCCGTCCGGGTCGGTGACGGTGCGGCCCATCATCTGGTAGCCGCCGCAGATGCCGACAACCGGTGTCCCCTGTGCATGCAGCGCCAGAATCCGGTCGGCAAATCCCGTGCGCCGCAGCCAGCGCAGGTCATCCAGCGTGTTTTTTGTGCCGGGCAGGATGATCAGGTCCGGCTTCTGCAGATGAAAATAATTGTCCACGTAGCGGACTGTCGTATTTTCCAGGCGCTCGAGCGGGGCGAAATCCGTGTAGTTGCTGATGCGCGGCAGGCGGATTACCGCGATATCGACCGTGCCGCTCCGGGCTTTCAGCGGGCTGGATGAAAGGCGCTCAGACAGCGAATCCTCTTCGTCGAGATCGATGTGCATCATCGGGACGGTCCCGAGTATCGGCACAGGGCAGTGCTGCGCAAAAAGATCGTAACCGGGCCTGAGCAGCTTCTCGTCGCCGCGGAATTTGTTAATGATCATGCCTTTGATGCGGGCTTTTTCTTCCTGGTCAAGCAGCGCCCAGGTGCCGAAGAGCTGGGCAAAAACGCCGCCGCGGTCGATATCGCCGACGAGCAGAACGGGCGCGTCCACCATTTTCGCAAGCCCCATGTTGACGATGTCATTTTCCTTCAGGTTGATTTCGGCCGGTGAGCCGGCGCCCTCGATGACAATGACGTCGAAGGCATCATCGAGTCTGCCGTAGGATTCCATAATCCGCGGCACAAATTCCGGCTTGCGGCGGTAATAGGCGGCGGCATCCATCGTGCCGACCGGGCGGCCGCCTGCGATGACCTGGCTGCCGCTGTCCGTCGTCGGCTTGAGCAGGATCGGGTTCATGTCGGCGGTCGGCCGGATGCCGGCGGCGTGCGCCTGCATGACCTGCGCGCGGCCCATCTCCAGCCCTTCGCTTGTGATATAGGAATTGAGCGCCATGTTCTGTGATTTGAAAGGAGCGCACTGATAGCCATCCTGGCTGAGAATCCGCAGGAGGCCCGCGGTGATCAGAGATTTCCCGGCACCGGACATGGTGCCCTGAATCATGATATTGTATGCCATTTTTTGTTTCCTTTACAGATAAAGATAAATCAGCAGCCGCAGCAGCATGAAAACGGCGGCGGCCAGCAGGGACGTGCCGTACATCAGGCGGTTGGCGCGGCGGATATCCTCCGTTTCCAGCGGCCGCAGGTCATCGCCGAGATACGGTTTCATGCGGCGGATGCCGCCGTAGCTGATCGGGCCGGCCAGCTGTACATGCAGCGCACCGGCACAGGCGGCCTCAGAGAGCGCCGAGTTCGGACTTTCGTGCTTGCGGCCGTCGCGCAGAGCCGTTTTCCAGGCACCGGCGGCGTCGTATCCGCACAGCAGCGAGGCGGCCGTCATAAACAGGACGGTAAGCCTTGAAGGAATCAGCCCGAAAAAGTCGTCAAGCTTAGCCGGTATGCGCCCGAAATGCAGATATTTCTCGTTTTTATAGCCGAACATCGAGTCCATCGTGTTGACGGCCTTGAAATAAATGCCGCCGACCGGTCCGAATACAAACAGGTAAAAGAGCGGTGCGATCTCGCCGTCCGAGGTGTTTTCCGCGATGGTCTCCACGGCGGCCCGGGCAACGCCCTCGCTGCTCAGCGCATCCGTGTCGCGGCCGACGATCATCGATACGGCGCGGCGTGCGGCGGGCAGATCATTTTCCCGCAGAGCACGGTATACGCGCATGCTCTCATCCCGCAGATCTTTTGCGGACAGCGTGCTCCAGGTAAGCAGCGCCATGACTGCAAGACGCGGCAGGCGGCCGGCAAGGCCGGCAAGCCAGATGAGCGCAAACGCACAGCCGGCGCTTGTGCCGGCAGTTATGATGTGGGTCAGCAGACCTTTTGCGGTCTGCCGGGCGGGCGGATCTTCCGGCTTTCGAAGATGTTTTTCCAGTGCCGCGGCGAGACGGCCCATCAGCCGCACCGGGTGCAGGGCAAAGCGCGGGTCGCCGAACAGGAAATCGAGGAGCACGCCCAGCAGAAGCGCCAGCAGGATATCGCAGCTGTCAAAGCCGAAAATCATCTGCTTTCCCTCACTTTTTCAATAACCAGCCGGAGCCTGTCCGTGATCTCGCCGTAACGGGCCGGATCGTGCGGCCGGCTGCAGTTCATGCAGGATTTGATCCCGTTTTCCAGATACTGGTAATCGCCGCCGCAGTCTCTGCCCAGCATGTACAGAGGGCAGTAGCAGAACAGGCAGTTGAAATCCTCTTCCGGGATTCCCCTGTGGCAGGGAAAATACCGGCAGGCGCGGTTGGCAAAAAAGGTTGTTCCGTCTTTCATGATTAACCTCCTTCACAGCATCACAGATCGTAGATTTCGCCGTATTTGTCTTCGAGATAGTCAAGAAAATCGTCCGGGGTAAAGCGGCGGCCCGTGATATCGCGGATCCATTCTTTCGGAGCGAGCAGGTCGGCCTTTGCCCAGACGTGCTCGCTCATCCAGCCGTTGATCACATCGAAGCGGCCGGCGCGGACGGCATCGTCGATGTTGACCGTCTCCGCCATTTTATTGTAATACATGGCGTTGTACATGCCGCCGAGCGCGTAGGCCGGAAAATACCCGAAACCGGAAGCCCAGTGCACATCCTGCAGGATGCCTTCCCGGTCATTTGCCGGCCGGATGCCGAGGTATTGCTCATAGCGGTCGTTCCAGAGCTGCGGCAGATCTTCGATGCGCGCCGTGCCCGCGACGATTTCCTTCTCCAGTTCATAGCGGATGATGATGTGGAAGGTGTAGGTCAGCTCGTCGGCTTCCGTGCGGATCAGGGAAGGCTGCACGACGTTGATGCCCTCGTACAGTTCCTGTTCGCTGACACCGTCCATGACCTGCGGGAAAAGTTCGCACAGCTTTCCGCAGATCAGGTGGATGAAGGCGCGGGAGCGGCCGATCCGGTTCTCGTAGAAACGGGATACGGATTCGTGCATGCCCATCGTCCGGAGGTTCAGAAAATAATCGTAATTTTCCTGCGGCTGGTTCATCTCGAAGAGTGCATGGCCGCCCTCGTGGATGACCGTGAACATGCTCGAGGCAAAGGCGTGCTCATCGTATTTCGTGGTGATGCGGATGTCATTGCGGCCGAGACCGTCCGTAAACGGGTGCTCGGTCGTCGTGAAGGCACCGCGCGTGCAATCAAAACCGATCGTCTTAAGGAGCCAGCGTGTCAGTTCCTCCTGCTGGCAGCGCGGCGCAAAGCGGCTCAGGAAATCCGTGCGCGGCTGATGGCTGCTGCGGAGAATCTTCTGCAGAAGCGGGATCAGGCGCTCCCGGCATGTGCCGAAAATCTCATCCAGGTCGGCGGAGGTGATGCCGCGCTCGTAATCATCGAGCAGATTGTCATAATCATCCGGCAGGGCGTTTTCGCGGAGCCGGATCTGCTCAAGACTCATATCGCGCACCTCCCGCAGGGACGGCGCAAACAGGCTGTAATCGGCTGCCGCCTTGGCTTTTGACCAGGTGACATAGGCGCGGTTTACCGTCTGGGCAAACCGGTGCTGCAGCTGCGGGGAAATATTTTTCTCCTTCAGATAGCTGCGGTGCAGGTCATCGGCAAGAGCCCGGCCGCGCTCGCCGAGTTCTTCTCTGTGAGCATAGAGCAGTTCGGCGGCTTTGATGAAATCCTCTTCTTTGCTGAGGCGGTAAGCCTTATTTTCCATAAAGGCAATCAGGTCGCCCTGCTCCTCCATCCCCTTCTCCGGGCAGATCGTCTCCAGATCGTAATTCAGGATGCGCGCGATATGCGCATAGCGGTCCGCGAGACTTAGCGTATCAAGCACGGTCTGCAGTGCTTTTGCTGTCGTTTCAGTCATAAAAATCCTCGATTCATTTGATTTTGTTTCTATATATTATATACTTGTGCGGCGAATTCGTAAAAAAAATATAAATATAGAGCAAAAGGTATCTGGTATGTTATATTATTATCAGATAACTATACCATTATGAGACAGCAAAGAAAGGACAGAAAAGTATGAGAAAAGATTTTGAAGATGATATGATTGTAACTCCGCTTCCGGTCCTGATGATTGCCACCTATGATGAGGAGGGCAGGCCGGATGTGATGCCTTGTGCGTGGGGCGGCCAGTGCGGCGCCCACCAGGTTGCCGTGAATCTCGGCAGCCACCAGACAACCGAAAACATCAAAGCCCGGAAGGCTTTTACGCTCAGCTTCGCGACGAAGAACACGGCGAAGATTTCCGATTATTTCGGCGTTGTTTCCGCAAAGGATATGCCGGACAAGGTGGAGAAATCCGGGGTGCATGTATTTAAGAGCACCCATGTGGATGCACCTGTGATCGATGAGTATCCGCTGACGCTGGAGTGCACCCTTGCCGATATGCAGGAAGAAGGGGAGGACGTGCGTTTCGTCGGCAATGTTGTCAATATGAGCGCCGACTACAGCATCCTGGATTACAACGGATTTATTGATCTGAGCAGGCTGCAGCCGCTCGTTTTCGATTCCTCGACCTCTTCCTATCATGTGGTGGGCGATAAGGTCGGAGAGGCTTTCCGCGATGGCTTTGAATTTAAACTGCAATTAGAAGGATTCAGATAATTGGCTTATATAGAATGCAGAAATGTGACAAAGATATACCGGATGGGCGAGGTGGAAATCCGGGCCTGCGACGGTATAAGCTTTGAGATAGAAAAGGGACAGTTTGCCGTCATTGTCGGCCCTTCGGGCGCCGGCAAGACGACAGTTCTCAACATCCTGGGCGGCATGGACGCACTGACGGATGGAACGGTCTTTGTAGACGGCAATGAGATCAGCGCCTACAATCACAAGCAGCGGATCGGCTACCGCCGTGAAGATGTCGGATTCGTTTTTCAGTTTTACAATCTGATGCAGAATCTGACGGCGAAGGAGAACGTAGAGCTGGCCAATCAGATCTGCCGGGATCCGCTGGATCCCGAGCTCGTGCTCAGGGAAGTCGGACTGGGCGAGCGTATCAACAATTTTCCGGCACAGCTTTCGGGCGGCGAGCAGCAGCGTGTGGCGATCGCCCGTGCGCTGGCGAAGAACCCGAAGCTTTTGCTCTGCGACGAGCCGACGGGTGCACTCGACTATGTAACCGGCAAATCCATTCTGCGGCTTCTGCAGGATACCTGCCGGTCAAAGGGCATGACGGTGATCATTATCACGCACAATACGGCGCTGACCGATATGGCGGACCGTGTGATTCACATCAAAAACGGCCGCGTCGATGAGATGGAGGATAATGCGCATCCGATGTCCATTGATGACATTGAATGGTAAGGAGAACGGCTGATGGGAGTACAGTGGAAAGATCTTTTCCGCGAGATCCGAAAGAATTTCGGCCGTTTCATTTCCATTTTCTTTATCGTCCTGCTGGGTACAGCCATGTTTGCCGGACTGCGTGCGAGCAGTGTGGACATGAAACTTTCGGCGGATACCTTTTATGATGAGCAGGACATGATGGATTTTCGTGTGGCCGGGACGCTCGGCCTCACGGATGAGGATCTCACGGATATACAGAATACGGAAGGCGTGGAGGCGGCGGTCGGCGTGAAGACGGCGGATGTGCTCGTGGATACGCAGAGCACGGAGCTGGTCGTACACGCCATTCAGATGACAGACGGGATCAATACGCCTTATGTGACAGAGGGACGCCTGCCGGAGGCGGACGATGAGATTTTTGTCGACGAGCAGCCTTTTAAGGAACAGGGCTATCAGGTCGGCGATACGGTGACGGTGTCTTTTGCCGGGAGCGACGATGAGCCGCTAAGCCGGACGGAATTCACCATCTCCGGTATGGGAAGCCTGCCGTATTACACTGATGAGGAACGCGGGGACAGCACGATCGGAGACGGCTCCGTGGATGCCTTTATAGTGGCGATGCCGGATGTGTTTACCGCGGATATCTGGTCGGAGATCGATCTGACGGTCAGCGGCGCGAAGGCGCTGAGCTGCTACGGGGATGAGTATGATTCCCTGATGGATACGATGCAGGACAGGCTGGAGACGCTGGGCGAGACGGATGCGAAGCGGCGCTATGACAGTGTATATCAGGATGCGCTTGATTCGGTAAACAGTGCCCAGGATGAGGTCGACAGCAGGCGGCAGGAGATCGCAGACGGCCAGCAGGCGCTGGATGATGCGCAGTCGCAGCTGGATGCACAGAAAGCACAGCTGGAGGCGGCGCAGGCTGCCTATGGCGGACAGTCCTCCGCGCTTGCCGCGCAGCAGCAGCAGATTGCCGATGCGCAGAGCGAGCTGGATGCGCAGCAGAGCGAACTGGATGACAGCACGGCGCAGCTGGATGATGCGCAGGCGGAAGTCGACAGCGCGCGGGACGATCTGGAAAATATCGGCGAGAGCAAATGGTATGTGCTTGACCGGTCGAAGATCGAATCCTGTGAAAGCTACCGGCAGAACGCGGAGCGGATGATGAAGCTCGGACAGGTCCTGCCGATCATGTTTTTCCTGGTGGCGGCGCTGGTTGCCCTGACGGCCATGACCCGTATGGTGGATGAGCAGCGCGGGCAGATCGGCATCATGAAGGCGCTGGGCTATGACAATGGTTCGATTGCGGCGCGCTATCTGGCTTATGCCATGCTGGCGACGGTCGGCGGCGGCGCTGTCGGCATACTTTTCGGCGAGAAATTCCTGCCGTCGGTGATCGTGCAGGCGTACGGCAAGGTATATCCGGGCCTGCCCCTGTGTCTGACCCCGATTATCTGGTCGGAGTTTTTCCTTGCGCTGCTCTGTGCGGTCGGCTGCACGGGCATTGCGACGCTGGCGGCCTGCTATGTGCAGATGCGGGCGGTGCCGGCAGAGCTGATGCGGCCGGAGGCGCCGAAGAACGGACGGCGCGTTATGCTGGAGCGGATTCCGGCGATCTGGTCGCGGCTTAACTTTACGCGCAAGGCGACAGTGCGCAATCTGATGCGCTATAAGAAACGTTTTTACATGACGATTATCGGCATCGGCGGATGCATGGGCCTTTTGCTTGTCGGGTTCGGTTTCCGCGACTCCATTTCCGAGATTATGGATCAGCAGTATTCGGTGATCCATAAATATCAGGCGGAGGTGACGATTGACAGCGATGCCTCCGATGAGGAGAGAGCGGCGTTTATTGACTGCGTGAAAAATCAGGACGGCATAACCGGCACTGCGCTTGTCTGCGAAAAATCGCCGGATGTGCTGAATGACGATCAGGTCATCTCCGTCAGCCTGATTGTGCCGGCGTCTCTGGAGCAGGTGTCGGATTTCATCGGCGTGCCGGACAGGAAAACCGGCGAGGCGTTTTCCTTCCCGGACAGCGGTGCGGCCATCGATCAGAAGGCGGCAGAGCTTCTCGGCGTTGCGGAAGGAGACACAGTTACGCTGCAGGAGGACGGCTATGACGAGGTGCAGGTTAAGATCGTGGAGATCGCGCGGAATTATATGCAGCATTATCTGTATATGTCGCCGGATGCCTATTCCAGCCTCTATGGCGAGGAACCGCAGTATAATACGATACTGCTGCAGTATGATGATTTTTCGCAGCAGGATGAGCAGGATCTTGCCAACAGTCTGATGGCGCAGGATGCCTGCGGCGGCGTCACGTTTGTGTCGGATGAGAAGACTTCCGTAGACCAGATGCTCGGCATTCTGAATTCCGTCATGTATATCATCATCATCGCCTCCGGTATGCTCGCCTTCGTGGTGCTGTACAACCTGAATTCGATCAACATCACGGAGCGGAAGCGGGAGCTGGCGACCTTCAAGGTGCTCGGCTTCTACGACCGCGAGGTAGCGCAGTATATTTACAGGGAAAATACGGTGCTGACGGCTTTCGGCATTCTGTTCGGACTTGTGTTCGGCACGGTGCTGCATCATTTTGTCATCGGCACGGTGGAGACGGAGCTGATTCATTTCGGCAGGACGATCAGTCTGCAGAGCTATCTGATCTGTGCGGGGCTGACCGTGGTCTTTACGATTATCGTCAATCTGGTGATGAACCGGATGATAAGAAAGATCGATATGATTGAATCGCTCAAGAGCGTGGAATAAGGCGGAATTGGCCGCAGAAAGAGCCGGGTTCGGATCCCCTGGGAGGGGATGCCGGATCCGGCGTTCTTTATGCCCTGATGCGGCGCTACGTATAGACTTCGATGAATTTCTCCGCCGCCGGCGAGAGGTACTGCCCCTGCCGCGTGACAATGCAGATGCTGGTGCAGAGCGGTTCGTCTGTGATATCCCGGACGTGCAGGCGGCCGGGCGCCATCATCTCCGTGATCGAGCGCGGGACGATCGCGATGCCGATGCCGGCGGCTGCCCACATGACGGCGGTGCGCGCATCATCGCACAGGCAGCGCACGTGGAGATCGCCCGGGAAGCCGGACAGATAGCCGGTGATCATTTCCTCGAAACGGCGGTAGAGGATCAGCGGGCGGCCCAGCAGCTGCTGTGCTTTGATCGGTGCGCCCTCCGGGAAAAGGTCCGGGGCGCCGCAGGCGGCCATCGGCTCCCGGAACAGGAAATGCTTGTTGACACCGCTGTCCTTGAACGGGGAGCGGGCGAAGGCCAGATCGATTTCGCGCTTGTTCAGCTTGTCGAGCAGCAGGTAGGTGTGCCCTTCGACCAGCTCGAAATTGACGTCCGGATACAGGCGGCTGAATTTCTGAATGGCCGGACCGAGCACGATGCTGTGGCACGAGGAGATCGTGCCGATCACGAGGCGGCCGGAAATATGCTCATCCATCGTGCGGATATCGTTCCGGGCGGCGGCTGTCAGGTCCAGAATCGAGACGGCGCGCCGGTAGAAAAGGCGCCCGGCGTCGGTGACGCGGATGCGGCGGGTCGTACGCTCGAGCAGCGTGGTGCCCAGCTCCTCCTCGAGCTCCTTGATCTGCATGCTGAGCGGCGGCTGCGAGACGTGCAGCTTGAGCGCTGCCTTCGACATGCTGCCGGTATTGACGACGGTGACAAAATATTCAATCTGCTTGAGTGTCATGACAAGTCCTCCGGTACACAGCTTTATTTATACGAAAACAGAATAACTCATATTCATATTATATATTTAACATATAAATACATCAATGCTATGATAAAGACGTTGAGAGAATAAGTTATGGAAACGGAGGCTTTCTCAGATGAATGAATATCTTGACCTGTTCCTGACATTTGCCAGGATCGGCGGCTTCACGTTCGGCGGCGGCTATGCGATGCTGCCGATTCTGGAGCGGGAGGTTGTCGACAATAAGAAATGGATCACGCAGGATCAGCTCTACGATTACTACGCGATCGGACAGTGTACGCCGGGCGTCATCGCCGTCAACACGGCGACCTTTATCGGCTATAAGAGGAAGGGCATCCCCGGCGCGATTGTGGCGACGCTCGGCGTTGTCTTCCCGTCGCTGGTGATCATCATGCTGATCACGGCGGTTCTGCAGAATTTCGCATCCTATCCGGCGGTGCAGCATGCGCTGGCCGGGATCCGCGTGTGCGTGTGCATTCTCGTGCTGAACGCGATTGTCAAGCTGGCGAAGAAGGCGCTCGTGGATAAGATCACCGTGGTGATTTTCGCGGCGGTGCTCGCCTGCTCGCTGTTTACCGACGTGCAGACCTTCCTGATTGTTATCGCTGCCGGCGTTGCCGGTATCATCATCAAGACGATCCTTTCGAAGAAGGACCTTGAGAAGGCGGCAGGAGGTGAGGAGAAATGATCTATCTGCAGCTTTTCTGGGAATTTTTCAAGACAGGTCTCTTCGCGATCGGCGGCGGCCTCGCGACGCTTCCTTTCATATATGAAATGCAGGCGAAGACCGGCTGGTTCACACTCGACGATATATCCAACATGATCGCCATCTCCGAGTCCACGCCTGGCCCGATGGGCATCAACATGGCGACGTTTACCGGCTTTACAGTGGCGGGCATACCGGGCGGCATCATCGCCGTTCTGGGCCTGATCTGCCCGGCTTTGGTGATTATCATCATCATCTCCAACATGCTGGAGAAGTTCAAGGACAGCAAGTATGTGGCCTACGCCATGTACGGCCTGCGCGCGGCTTCCGCGGCGCTGATTACCGTTGCGGTTCTGCAGGTCGCGCGGGTTGCCTTCCTGCATTACGATGTCTTCCAGGAGACGGGGAAACTGGCGGATCTTTTCAATCCGATTGCCATTGTGTACGGCATAATTCTCTATTTTGTATATAAGAAGACGGACAAACACCCGATTCTTTATATCTGTATTTCGGCGGCCGTCGGAATACTGCTTCAGATGTAAAAAGTGCATAAAGAAACATAACCATCGGGGGAGCCGGCATGTTAAGAGTGCATGCCGGCTTTCCTGTTTTATAAATTGTACTAAAAAAAACACAATCTTTCCAAATGTTGACAAGGCCGGGGCTTTGCTCTATGATACTAATAATTCTTAATATTTCATAAAAGCGATGACGAAGACAGTAGTTCTGCGGCTAAGCGGCAGAGAGCCGGCGGTTGGTGCGAGCCGGTGCGACAGGCGCAGAGAACGAAAATCACTTCCGAGCTGCAGGCCGAACCAGCAGTAAGCCGTGCCGGATTCCTCCGTTACAGGAACGCATATGATGGCGTATGCTGCAATAGGTGGTTAATAACGCGTTTCGTTCCTATTCAGGAAGGAAGCGCTTTTATTTTGCTTTTGCATTTTAAGGGGTGTAGACGATGTACGACAAAGTGGATACGAACCAGAATTTCGTAGAGCGCGAGCACAAGATCGAGAAATTCTGGCTGGACAACAACATTTTCGAGAAGAGCATGGAAAGCCGTAAGAAGGGACCGGAATACACATTCTATGACGGACCTCCGACGGCCAATGGCAAGCCGCATATCGGCCATGTCCTGACCCGTGTTATCAAGGATATGATTCCGCGATACAGGACCATGAAGGGATATGAGGTACCGCGTAAGGCGGGCTGGGATACCCACGGACTGCCTGTCGAGATCGAGGTGGAGAAGCAGCTCGGCCTGGACGGCAAGGAGCAGATTGAGCAGTATGGTATCGAGCCTTTCGTGAAGAAATGCAAAGAGAGCGTATGGAAATACAAGGGCATGTGGGAAGAGTTCTCCAACGCCGTCGGTTTCTGGGCGGATATGGAGCACCCGTATGTCACCTATGACAATACATTTATCGAGTCCGAGTGGTGGGCTTTAAAGGAAATCTGGGACAAGGGCCTTCTTTATAAAGGCTACAAGATCGTTCCGTACTGCCCGCGCTGCGGCACGCCGCTTTCGAGCCATGAGGTTGCACAGGGCTATAAGACGCTGAAGGAGCGCTCCGCCATCGTTCGTTTCAAGGCGAAGGATGAGGATGCGTGGTATCTCGCATGGACGACAACGCCTTGGACACTGCCGTCCAACACCGCACTGTGCGTGAACCCGGATGAGGAATACAGCAAGGTTAAGGCAGCAGACGGCTATACCTATTATCTGGCAACCGCCCTGCTCGATCAGGTGCTCGGCGGTCTGGCCGAGGACGGAAAGCCGGCCTACGAGGTGCTGGATACCTTCAAGGGCAGCGAGCTGGAATACAGAGAATATGAGCCGCTTTACGAGTGCGCCGGCGAGCGTGCGAAAAAGCTTCACAAGAAAGCACATTTCGTGACCTGCGACAGCTACGTTACGATGACAGACGGTACCGGTATCGTCCACATCGCACCGGCTTTCGGTGAAGACGATGCGCGGATCGGCCGCAATTACGACCTGCCGCTTCTGCAGTTCGTAGATGACAAGGGCGTTATGACAGACGATACGCCTTTTGCCGGCATGCGCTGCAAACCGTCTCAGAGAGAGCTGGAGAATGATCCGCCGGCAGTCAGCGCTGACCCGGCAGTTCTGGCGGACCTCGAGAAGAGGGGCGTGCTCTTTGCCGCACCGAAGTTTGAGCATGACTATCCGCACTGCTGGCGCTGCGATACACCGCTTATTTACTATGCGAGAGAGTCCTGGTTCATCAAGATGACCGCTGTCAAGGACGACCTGATCCGCAACAACAACACGGTTAACTGGATCCCGGAGAGCATGGGCAAAGGCCGTTTCGGCAACTGGCTCGAGAATGTACAGGACTGGGGTATCAGCCGAAACCGTTACTGGGGCACACCGCTCAATATCTGGGAGTGCGATGAGTGCGGCCATCGTGAATCGATCGGCAGCATCGCCGAACTCAAGGAGAAATCCGACAACTGTCCGGATGATATCGAGCTGCATCGCCCGTACATCGATGCGGTGACGATGAAGTGTCCGAAGTGCGGCAAGACGATGCACCGCGTACCGGAGGTAATCGACTGCTGGTTCGACTCCGGATCGATGCCGTTTGCACAGCATCATTATCCATTTGAAAATAAAGAAGTATTTGAGAAGCAGTTCCCGGCTGACTTTATTTCCGAGGCTGTTGACCAGACGAGAGGCTGGTTCTATTCGCTGATGGCGATTTCCACGCTGCTGTTCAACAAGGCACCGTACAGAAATGTCATCGTGCTCGGCCATGTACAGGATGAGAACGGCCAGAAGATGAGTAAGTCCAAGGGCAACGCGGTTGACCCGATGGAAGCGCTGAACAAGTACGGCGCCGATGCGATCCGCTGGTATTTCTACTCGAATTCCGCGCCGTGGCTGCCGAATCGTTTTCATGAGAAGGCAGTCCTCGAGGGCCGCAGCAAGTTCATGGGCACGCTCTACAATACCTATGCGTTCTATGTGCTCTACGCCGAGATCGATCAGTTCGATCCGACGAAGTACACATTGGAGTACGATAAGCTGAGCGTTATGGACAAGTGGCTGCTCTCCAGACTGACGACGACCGTGAAGGCAGTGGACGACAATCTGGCGAATTATCGGATTCCGGAGACCGCCAAGGTACTGCAGTCCTTCGTGGATGACATGAGCAACTGGTATGTCCGCCGCAGCAGAACACGTTTCTGGGCGAAGGGCATGGAGCAGGATAAGATCAATGCCTATATGACACTGTATACGGCGCTTGTCGACATCAGCAAGGCGGCGGCACCGATGATTCCGTTCATGACGGAGGCAATTTATCAGAATATCGTCCGCAATGTGGACAAGAGCGCACCGGAGAGCATCCATCTCTGCCTGTTCCCGGAGGTACATGAAGACTGGATCGACAAGGATCTCGAGGAGAACATGAAAAATGTTCTCGATGTTGTCGTGCTCGGCCGTGCATGCCGCAACGAGGCCAACATCAAGAACCGTCAGCCGATCGGCAAAATGTATGTGAAAGCGCCGTTTACACTGGATAAATTTTATGTGGATATTATTGCAGACGAGCTCAATATCAAGTATGTTGAGTTTACGGATGATGTGAGCAGCTTCACAAGCTATACCTTCAAACCGCAGCTCAGAACAGTCGGACCGAAGTACGGCAAACTGGTCGGCGGCATCCGCCAGTATCTCGGCGGCGTCGACGGCAATGCAGCCATGAAGGAGCTGAAGGAGAACGGAAAGCTCACGTTTGATGTGAATGGCAGCACCGTGGAACTGGCCGAGGAGGATCTGCTCATCGAATCCGCGCAGATGCCTGGTTTTGTTTCACAGAGCTATTATGATACAACTGTTGTAATCGATACGAACCTTTCCGAAGAGCTGCTGGAAGAGGGCTTTGTGCGCGAGCTGATCTCCAAGATCCAGAACATGCGTAAGGAAGCCGGCTTTGAGGTTATGGACCACATCAATGTGTACTTTGACGGCAATGAGAAGATCGCCGGCATCGTAAGCAGCAATACCGACACGATCTGCAGGGAAGTCCTTGCGGAGAAGGCAGAAATCGGCAGCATGGGCGGCTTCAGCCGTGAGTGGAACATCAACGGTGAGAAAGTGACAATCGGTGTAGAGAAGAAGGAGAATGCAGATGCCTGATACGATGAAAAAACAGTTTGACCGGGAAACCTTTAAAGAGGACATTATCAAAAATGTCAGATACAGATTCAGAAAGACACTTGAGGAGGCTTCCGAACAGGAGATTTATCAGGCAGTAGCCTATGCAATCAAGGATGATATCATCGATAACTGGATGGAAACCCATAAGGAATATGAGGAGCAGGATGCCAAGACAGTTTACTATCTTTCCATGGAGTTCCTCACAGGCCGTGCGCTCGGCAACAACCTGATCAACCTCTGCTGCTATGAGGATGTGAAGGAAGTGCTGCAGGAGCTCGGTCTCAACCTGAATGTCATTGAGGATCAGGAGCCTGATCCGGCGCTGGGCAACGGCGGTCTCGGCCGCCTCGCTGCCTGCTTCCTGGATTCCCTGTCCACCCTCAATTATCCGGCTTACGGCTGCGGCATCCGCTACAAATACGGCATGTTCAAGCAGAAGATCGTAAACGGCGAGCAGGTGGAGGCACCGGATGACTGGCTCAAGAACGGCAATCCGTTCGAGATCAAGAGACCGGAGTACTCCCAGGAAGTCAAGTTCGGCGGCGTTGTGCGCACCTATTTTGACCGGAGCCTTGGCCGCAACCGCTATTCACTGGAAGACTACAACGCCGTTCTGGCTGTTCCGTACGATATTCCGATCGTCGGCTACAACAACGGCATCGTAAACTCCCTGCGTATCTGGGATGCGGAGCCGATCAACCAGTTCAACCTCGACTCTTTCGACAAGGGTGATTATTTCAAGGCAGTGGAGCAGGAGAACCTCGCTTCCACACTGGTCGAAGTCCTTTATCCGAATGACAATCACCGCAGCGGCAAGGAGCTGAGACTGAAACAGCAGTATTTCTTCGTTTCCGCCAGCCTGCAGCAGGTAATCAAGAAATTCAAGGAAAATCATGACGACATTCATCAGCTGCCGGAGAAGGTTGTCTTCCAGCTGAACGATACCCATCCGACCATTGCCGTGCCGGAGCTTATGCGTATCCTGATGGATGAGGAATTTCTCGAGTGGGATGACGCATGGGATATCACACACCGCTGCTGTGCCTTCACGAACCATACCATCATGTCCGAGGCACTGGAGAAATGGCCGATTGACCTGTTCAAGGAGCTTCTGCCGCGTATCTATCAGATCGTGGAGGAGATCAACCGCCGTTTCCTCGCACAGGTCCGTGCGCAGTATCCGGGCGATGAGGAAAAGGTAAGAAGCATGGCCGTGCTCTATGACGGTCAGGTCCGCATGGCCAATATGGCTATCGTGGCCGGCTTCTCCGTCAACGGTGTTGCAAAGCTCCACACGCAGATTCTCGAGAAACGTGAACTGAAGGATTTCTACGAGATGATGCCGGAGAAGTTCAGCAACAAGACAAATGGCATTACGCAGAGACGTTTCCTGCTGCACGCCAATCCGGAACTGTCCGCATGGATCACGGAAAAGCTCGGCAGCGACGCGTGGATCACGGATCTGCCGCAGATCAAGAAGCTCGAGCCGCTGGCTGATGATTCAAAGGCCCGCAAGGAATTTGAGAACATCAAACGCCATAACAAAGAGCGTCTTGCCGAGTATATTCTCGAGCACAATCATATCGAGGTAAATCCTGATTCCATTTTCGATATTCAGGCCAAGAGACTGCATGAGTACAAGAGACAGCTGCTCAATATCATGCACATCATGTACCTTTACAACAGACTGAAGGCGGATCCGGATATGGATTTCTATCCGACAACTTTTATCTTCGGCGCCAAGGCAGCAGCCGGCTATGTGACCGCCAAGCAGACCATCCGTCTGATCAACGAGGTGGCCAATGTCATCAACAACGATCCGGCGGTAAACCAGAAACTCAAGGTCGTATTCATCGAGAACTACTGCGTATCGAACGCCGAGATTCTGTTCGCGGCCAGCAACGTTTCCGAACAGATTTCCACGGCCAGCCGTGAGGCTTCCGGTACCGGAAACATGAAGTTCATGCTCAACGGTGCGCTGACCATCGGTACGATGGATGGTGCCAACGTCGAGATGGCTGAGGAAGTCGGCAAGGAGAACATGTTTATCTTCGGCATGAGCGCCGAGGAGGTCATGGCTCATGAGGCCAATCACGACTACAATCCGCATGAGATCTATGACACGGATCAGGAGATCCGCACAGTCATGAACCAGATGGTCGACGGTACCTATTCCGACGGCGATACCAATCTGTTCCGTGCACTGTTTGACTCCCTGCTCAACGAGGACCGCTATTTCGTCCTCAAGGATTTCCGCTCCTATGCGGAAACGCAGGCACAGATCAATGAAGCTTTCAAGAATGAGAAAGAATGGAACCGCAAGGCGATTCTGAATGTGGCAAACGCCGGCAAGTTCTCATCCGATCGTACGATCGAGGAATATGTCCGCGATATCTGGCATCTGAAGAAAGTATATTTAAAAGGTGAGGAGGAGAAATAATGGAACATCTTACGACAGTAAGAGAGCTTTTCGAGAACCCGGAAGCCTTTTATGATAAACAGGTAAATATCGGAGGCTGGATCCGCAACCTCCGCGATTCAAAGACGTTCGGCTTCCTGATCATCAACGACGGCACCTGCTTTCAGACACTGCAGGCTGTCTACAGCGACAAGCTGGAAAATTTTGACGAGATCAGCCATCTGAATGTGGGCGCGAGCGTCATCGTCCGCGGCCGCTTCGTAGCGACACCGAAGGCAAAGCAGCCGTTCGAGATCCAGGCGGATGCCGTGGAAGTAGAAGGCAAATCCACGCCGGATTATCCGCTGCAGCCGAAACGCCATACAATGGAATATCTCCGTACACTGCCGCATCTGCGCGCCCGCACAAATACGTTCAGCGCGGTGTTCCGTGTACGCTCACTGATTGCCTATGCGATCCACAGCTTCTTCAATGAGAACGGCTTTGTCTATGTTCATACGCCGATCATGACGAGCAGCGACGCCGAGGGCGCCGGTGAGATGTTCCAGGCCACGACGATGGATCTGAACAGCATTCCGCGCACCGAAGACGGCAAGATCGACTATACGAAGGATTTCTTCCACAAGCCGGTCAACCTCACGGTCAGCGGCCAGCTGAACGTGGAGACATTTGCCATGGCATTCCGCAAGGTCTACACCTTCGGACCGACCTTCCGTGCCGAGAATTCCAACACGACGCGCCATGCGGCCGAGTTCTGGATGATAGAGCCGGAGATCGCCTTCGCCGATCTCGAGGATGACATGGAGCTGGCGGAGAAGATGATGAAATACATCATTTCCTATGTGCTCGAGCATGCGCCGGCCGAGATGGAATTCTTCAACAAATTTATCGACAAGGGTCTGCTGGAACGTCTCGACAACGTGCTGAACAACGATTTTGCCCGCATTACCTATACGGATGCGGTCAAACTGCTGGAAAAGCACAACGACCAGTTCGACTACAAGGTATTTTGGGGCTGCGATCTGCAGACAGAGCATGAGCGCTATCTGACCGAGAAGATCTTCAAGCGGCCGGTATTCGTGACCGATTACCCGAAGGACATCAAGGCATTCTACATGAAACAGAATGACGACGGCAAGACGGTTGCGGCCATGGATATGCTCGTGCCGGGCATCGGCGAGATCATCGGCGGCAGCGAGCGTGAAGCGGACTACGACAAGCTGCTCAGGAGAATCGAGGAGCTGCATATGACCAAGGAAGAATATGAATTCTACCTCGATATCCGCCGCTACGGCACCGTCCGCCATGCCGGCTTCGGCCTTGGCTTTGAGCGCTGCGTCATGTATCTGACCGGCATCAGCAATATCAGAGACGTTCTGCCGTTCCCGAGAACTGTCGGCAACTGCGAACTCTGATGGGATGGAAGCTTTAAAAGACAAAGATATACGCGAGCCTCTTTTTGACTTTCTCGAAGAAACCTTCGGGAAAGTCAGAATCATCGAGGAAAAGCAGATGGGACGGTCGAGGGCCGACATCGTGATGGTGCTGGAAGGTGCACTGGCTGGCATCGAGATCAAGAGCGATGCCGATACCTATGCACGGCTGGCACGGCAGGTTGTCGACTACGACCGTTTCTTCGACTATAATTTCCTCGTGGTGGGATCCAGCCACGCCCTGCATGCGCACGAGCATGTACCGGAGAGCTGGGGCATCATTTCCGCGGAAATGACGGAAGACGCCGGCATCGACTTCTATATTCTGCGGGAGGCGCAGCGCAATGTTTCGGCGGACATCCGCCTGCAGCTTCGTTTTCTCTGGAGGCCGGAGCTGGCGAAGATTCAGGAGATGTACGGCATGCCGGCGTATGCGCAGAAGAGCAAGCAGTTTGTGATCGGGAAGATCGCGCAGACGGTGCCGGCACCGATACTCCGGCCGCGTATCACGGAAGCGCTTTTTGAGCGCGACTATGAGGAAGAACTGAAGGAGATCAGAAAGTTCAGGAGAACCCACAGTAAGCCTTCCCCGCACACGTCACACGTCCTGCGGAGAGGGAAACGCAGACGAAGGAGGCTGTAAAATGGTTATTTATTTTTTGCGCCATGGCGAAACAGATTACAATGTCAAAGGATACGTACAGGGTATCATTGATCAGCCGCTGAATCAGAACGGAGAGAGGCAGGCCAGGCAGGCCGGTGCCTATCTGCACAGTCTGGGCATTTCCTTCAGCAAGGTGTACAGCAGCCCGCTGCAGCGCGCACGCCGCACAGCAGGCATTCTCTCGGGGCTTCCGGAGGACAGGATTGTGGTCGACAGCCGGCTTCGTGAGATGTCCTTCGGCGCGGCAGAAGGCAGGCACTATCAGGTCATCGAAGACCTGTTCTTCCAGCCGGATAAATATGTGCCGCCGGAAAAGGCCGAGACGATCGAGCACCTTTGCATGCGCTGCGCGGATTTTCTGAAATTTATCGGGGAGATGTACGGTGACCGAGACGACAGCTACGTCATCCTGGCTGTGACGCACGGCGCGGCGATGCGCGGACTGCAGCAGTGCCTGGACCCGGTGCCGCGCAAAGATTTCTGGCGCGGCGATCTGGAAAATCTTGCCGGCCTCAAAGTAAGATATGAGCAGGGCAGCTGCAAGCTGGAAAGAGTGGTGCATCCGCTGCGTGAATACCGCGCAGCCCTGAAAAAACAAGCTTCGGGGAAATAAAAAAGATTCCGGATCCGGGCAGGAAAAGATGAAAAAATGCTGTCAATAGTTTTCGATAATGTCCCATAAAAGATTAAAGATGAGCGGGAGAATTTCCCGCTTTATTGGTTAATAGATTCGTGCATTCTGAATCATCATGCATACTGGCCATATT
>Ga0256404_1001693_pt1 | contig 51870 bp, 55 predicted proteins | sample RumenRJG_01DNA_FD_185990 | JGI IMG/M metagenome (GOLD analysis project Ga0256404, IMG submission 185990) | Bovine rumen microbial communities from Lethbridge, Alberta, Canada - RJG_01 | ecosystem: Host-associated > Mammals > Digestive system > Stomach > Rumen | place: Canada: Alberta | collected...
ATACTATCCTATTCATAGTGACCTCCCATTGTATGCGGTAATCCCCGCTTCTGAATTGTACCGAATACATTCAGTATACGGGTAAATCCACGAATCTACAATTGTGGGGGTCACTTCATATTATCTAGTGAATGTTTATAGATTTATAAAACGGATTTGTTTGAACGAAATTTGTGGCTTTTGCATTACAGGAACTTCTTGTAGATTTCCGGTCTGTAGTCTGGAACGCCTGTGATCTCTTTGTCGACGAAGAGACGTCTTTCGGCCAGCGACAGGTCGATCGTTGCCATGAGCAGCTCTGCCTGGTTGTCTTCCGGACCGCCTGCGTAGTAGTGAAGCATCGTCTCATAGAACGGTGTGATCTTCGGTCCCATGATGCTGCTGCCGCCGCCAAAGTAGCACTCGGTGTCCATTCCGGTCAGATTTGCTGTCGCGATGTAGATCGTGTTGCAGATCACGCCGTATTCAAGAGTCTTGCCGAAGGTCTGGCAGAAGGCGTCGCGGCTTCCGTCAAATGGAACTTCCTCAATGAACGCTGTCGGATTCAGAACCAGTCTGCAGCCCTTCGCGCAGTAATGTCTCTGCAGTTCCGGGAACTGATAGGTATCGAAGCAGATGCTGATGCCGATCGGGCCCCACGGGGTGTCGAACATGAACGGCGTATCGCCCTTCTCGCACCAGACGCTCTCGGTTTCAAATGGATGCATTTTTCTGTAGGAATCGATCACGCCTTCCGGTCCAATTGCGATCGCGGAATTGTAGAGAATGGTATCCAGCGTGTCTTCCTTCTTTTCGGCCATACCGAAAACGACATAGATGCCGTACTTCTTCGCGATTTCAGCAACGGCCTGTACAGACGGACCGTCCTTCATCTCTGCGGTCTTGATCTTTTCTTCCTGCGGGATCTTCGTGTCTACATAGTAGTCATATCCGTACAGGCAAAGCTCCGGAAGCAGAACAAGATCCGCGCCGCGCTTGGCAGCTGCTTCTGCATATCCGCAGATTCTGGAAAGATTGCCTTCTTTGTTGCATGCGTCTACCTTGAAGTTGACTACCGCAACCGTCATAATATCCTTCATAGCGTCCTCCTTATTGCTGTGAAACTTATGTAGTTTATTGTACATTATTGTAAACTACCGTAAGTTTAATAGAAGGGACGCGATTTGTCAACCGGAGATGTCCGGCCGGTTGCCTATGTCCGGTCGGTTGCCTATGCCCTGCCGGCTGTCTTCGCACCGACGGGCAGCGGAATCATACAGATGAGTAAATTGAGAATGCAGCAGATGGATATACAGGGAGCAGTCACGGGAATCACGCCGAAGATCATCAGCAGCACGCAAAGGCATCCCGCTGCCATGCCGGCCAGCACCCGGGAAGTCCCCGGTCTTCTTCTCATCCAGCCGAGGAAATATCCGGGCAGCAGGATGACGGATGTCATGCCGATTCCGGTGAGCCAAAGAGACAAAATATCATCGATATTGATGGCGAATGTAAACGCGATCGACCCTGTCACGACGACGAAGATCCTGGTGAAGAAAATCATTTCCTTATCCGAAGCGTCTTTGACGATAAACGTCTTGATGATGTCCTCGGAGATCATGATGCCCGACGCCAGCAGGAAAGAGTCCGCCGAAGACATGATCGCCGCAATCAGACCGACCATGATGACGATGGTGAGCACCGAGCCTCCTCGGTCAAACAGGAATGCGTACAGAACCGTCTGGGAGTCTCCGATGCCTCCCGAAATGACCTTCTGGAACACGCCGAGATAGGAGATCAGCACCAAACTGATCATGGTGATCACCAGCGGCAGCATGAAGCCCCACTTCGCGGTGCGATTGCCTTTGCTGGCGTAGATCCTCTCCCAGTTGGTCTGATCGTTCATCAGGAAGAACACTCCAAAAGCCGCAATATACATGATCATTTCATACCAGTTGAGATGCGTGGCAAACAGATTCAGATTGTCCATCCCTTCCTCAGCCAGATAGTATTCCTCTACGCTGTGGATGCCGCCTGCGGCGTGCAGGGTGACGATGATCAGCGCGATGATGCTGAAGGTCTGGAGCACGCCCTGGAACACGTCCGTCATGGCAACGCCCCAAAGGCCGCTGAGCACCGTATAAGCGATGACGACAATAAAAATGATGATCAGCGCCAGACTGCGCCCGATCCCGAAGGTGATGGTGATCAGATACGACAGCGCGCTGAACTGCATGGCGATCATCGTGACGTTCCGGATCAGAAGCGCGGCCGCCGTCGGGATCCGGATGACGCCCTCCCTCTCCGGATAATTAGCCGCAAAGAATCCGGTGATGCTCCGGTACCCCTTCTCCCGGATCCGGTCAATGAGAAAAAAGGCGAAAAACAGCTCCACGATGCAGGACATGGCCATGATCCAGTACTGGCTCGCGCCGAAATCATGACTGCGCCCCACGAGTCCAATGATCGTTCCGCCGCCGATCCACGTTCCCAGATACGTGAAAAAGACGAACCCGATGCTAAGCGATCTGCCGCAGTAGCTGTAGTCCTCAAATGAAATCAGTGCCTTCCGGATGAGGAAGGCACTCAACAAAAACAATACGATTAAATAGATTCCTCCGATGAGCAGAGCGTTAGTCATTCTTCTCGACCTGTCGGTTGCTTCTGACCCAATCGATCACATCTTCCTGATCGAATCGGATGTTCTTGCCAAGTTTGATAAACGGAAGCCCTTGCTTCTTCAGATTATAGATCGTGGTTCTCGTTACCTGCAACATCTCTGCCACATCTTCCACGGTCAGAAATTTCATATCTCCAGCCATTTCCCACTATCTCCTTTCAATTACAGTTCTTTATTGTATATAATTGTACAATACACAATTTCGTTTATCAAGCCTTTGACTGTTATTTCATGAACTGATTTTCATGACCCTATTTCATGAACCGTTCTTGGGACAGCTTCAGCTGCCGGATCATGTTCTCCACAAACTTCGCGCGGACAGCCGCTTCATCCTGTCCGTGGAAATCGTAAAACCCCTTCCCGGTCTTCAGGCCGAGCTCGCCGGTCTTAAGGCGCTCCTGAAACAGCGGATTCGGCGCGTGGGAATCATCCATATACGGAAGAAGGTTTCCGGCTTCCACGCACCACACATCCGATCCGCCGTAGTCCACGATCCTGACCGGTCCCTCGATCGGATACCGGAATCCGGGTCCGTACTTCATGGTCCGGTCCAGATCCTCGATGGTCGCGGCGCCCTTCTCCACCAGTGAGAACACCTCCCGCAGGATCGCCTGCTGCAGCCGGTTGGCGAGCATCCCCGGTATGTCTTTGTAAACATAAACCGGCTGCTTGCCCAGATCCATGTGCATCTGCCAGACCTCGTCCAGCACCGCTTGATCATTGTTTCCGTAATTCGACAGTTCCACCAGCGGCACAATATGCGCCGGGTTGAACCAGTGATTGATCACGAAACGTTTTTTGCGCGCCTCGGACAGCGCCTCCGCCATCTCATCCAGCTTCAGACTGGAGGTGTTGCTCGCAAGGATCGTATCCTCCGGACACCACGCATCCAGCTTTTGCAAAAGCCCCAATTTCAGCTCAAGATCCTCCGGCAGAGTCTCTATGACATAGTCACGGTCGCGGACCGCTTCTTTTAGATCCGGGCATGGCGTGATGCGCTCCAAAGTCTCTTCCTGCTGCTCCCGGCTTATGTAATCCATGGAAACCATGACGTCCAGATCTTCTCGGATCTGCCGGATGCCTTTCTCTATGGAAGCTTCGCTTCTGCTGTACAGATTGACGGGATGTCCTCCCATGGCAAAGCTGGCTGCTATGGCGTGCCCCATGGTACCCGCGCCGAGAACGGCGATCTTCTGTTTCATGCTCCCGTCACCATCTGTCTGACTGCGTGGAGCGTCCGGTCGATGTCGCTCTGGGTGACATACGGCGCCAAACCAAGACGGACCATTCCGCCCTTATCGAACACGCCCATGGCCTTCATGATCTGAATGGCGTAATAATCACCGTGCCAGGAGTTGATCCCGCGATCGCCCAGCATCGCCGCGACTTCATCGGTGGTGAATCCATCCACGGTGAAGACGACGGTCGGCGTCCTGGCTTCTCCTTCCGCAGGTCCAAAGACATGCACTCCCGGGATGTCCCGCAGGCCTTTGCGAAGCTGAAGCGCGAGTCCACTCTCGTACTTATCGAAGGCCTCCATGGCCGCGACGACATTTCTTCTTCTGCCGGTCAGTCCAGTGAGTTTGTCCTCAAAGCACTCCGCGTACTCCTCACCTACGGACGCGATGAAGTTGACCGCTTCCGTCACGCCCACCAGCAGCTCATACTGCGGCGTTCCCATGTGGAAACGGCGCGGGCCGGTCGCGATATCGTCTGCCATAACATTGTAGAATTCCAGCTTCTCAATGAGTTCTTTCTTCATATAGATCACGCCAACGTGCGGTCCGAACCACTTGTAAGCGGAGCAGACCAGAACGTCCGTGTCAATGTCCTTCACATCGATCGGGAAGTGGGCCGCGTAGTGGACCGCATCCACGACCGTCAGCGCGCCAACCTCGTGCGCCATGGCGATGAGCTTCTTGACGTCTGTAACTGTACCCAGACCGTTGGACGCCCAGTTCAAAGAAACCAGCTTCGTATCCGGTGTCAGCTTGGCCTTGAAATCCTCCATATCGATCTGCTGTGTCACGGTATCCATCTTCACCACTTCGCAGTTGAACCCGTCGATCCCCATATGGATCCATGGCGCGTAGTTGCACTGGTGCTCCAGCTGGTTCGTCAAAACCTTCGCGCCCGGCTCCAGCCCTCTCGCCAGAGCGTGGGCGAAGTTGGCGTTGTTCTGGCTTGAGGAACAGTTGAACCCAACCTCTCCCGGTTCGCATCCCAAAAAGTCCGCTGCCGCTGCGCGCGCTTCATCCTCAAATATCTCCGCCAGTCTGCCGGCCTTGAAGTTGCCACCCTCATTGGCGTTCTCTTCGATCAGATATTTCACGATACGGTCGACCACTCTCTGCGGCACCTGCGTGCCTCCCGGGCCGTCCAGGTACGCGATCGGCGCGCCCTCCACCTCCAGCTTGCATGCCGGGAACTGCGCTCTGATAGCTTCTACGTCAAACTTAAATTCCTTACTCATTATCTGTTTCCTCCGTCTACTAACGAATCGATTCCAACCTCACTGTATGTTATGTGGGTTTACAGTCTTCTGACTTTATCTCATTATACCATCAATATGAATGCGGCGAAGTGCGAATTTAACAAATTCGAATCTGCAGGATCTCGTTTGCTACTTAGCCGTTCACCCACTAAAAAACGCGTTCGGAATTGAACGCGTTTTTTGCGGTTGATATCGGCCTGCCGGCCGAACTCTGGATGCCGGCCTACCCGGCAACTATCATTATCCTTCAATCATGATGCTCTTCTTTTCCGGTGGTTTCGGAGCTTCCTTCTTAGGAACGGACAGTTTCAGTACGCCGTCCTCGAAGCGGGCCTTGATGTCTTCTTCTGTGATGTACTCACCAACGTAGAAGCTTCTCTGCATTGCGCCCATGTAACGTTCCTGACGGATGACCTTGCCCTCTTCGTTCTTCTCTTCCTCGTTTACGTTTCTGGAAGTGCTGACGGTCAGGTTGCCGTTGTTCAGTTCCAGGCTGATTTCGTCTTTCTTGAAGCCCGGCAGATCGATGTTCACTTCATAGTGATCCTCATGCTCCAGCACGTCGGTCTTCATGATTGCCGGCGCCTGCTTGCCGTACAGCTTTCTCTCAGCGTTGTCAGCCGGTACGAATCTCGGAAAATCGAGGTTCATAAAATCGTCAAACAGATTGTCGTTAAAAATACTTGGATATAACATTTTTTCTTCCCCCTTTGAAAATATTATGTCGATATGTTCTTCTGAGCAATAGAACGGTTTTTCTCTGTTCCCTTGTTCTGGATATATCTTAGCACCGTTTGTTAGCACTGTCAAGAGGCGAGTGCTAATTATTTTCGGAGGAATTTTTAATGCAAAATCTAGAAGAACACAGATGGAATCAGTGTGATCGCAACCGTAATGCAAAGCAATATTACGATGATCCTCACAAACCATACCTTCGCCGGGGAATAGTAACTCTTAAACTCGAATTCTTTATTCTTGTCGTTGCTCTTCGCGTATTTCTTGCTGCTCATAGTGTTGCCTTTCTAATTTCATTCTTTTGGATTTGGTCTTTATTATATCATCTTCCCGGTTATTGTACGACTTTTTTTATCTTTTTGATTTCCTGCTTTTGCGTTATAATGATGTCAAATATCACTCACATTATGAGAAGGAGAACGAATATGAATTTACTTACTGTACTTCTCGGCGCTCTTCTGAGCAGCAACTCACTCGGCGCCCTTTCAAACAACACCGGCGTTCAGAAGCCGCAGCTGCAGAAACTGCTCATCCTCGCGCTGCCGCTGATTATCAAGTATCTGACCAGCAATTCACAGTCACAGTCAGGACTTTCCTCCCTCTTCGGAGCACTGGGCGCGCACCAGAACAGAGGCACTGTCGAAGCGCAGATCGCAGACGCTGACACAGAAGACGGACAGAAGATCCTGGGCCACATCCTGGGCGATGACCAGAACCAGGTTGTTGACGAACTCTCCAGAGAGTCCGGCGTTGACGCAGGCGACGTTATGAACGTACTCGGCACCATCGCGCCTTACATCATGAGCGGACTTTCCGCAGCGACCGAAAGCGCGCAGACACAGCAGCAGGCAGCTCCTGCAGGCGGATTTGACCTCGGCGGACTCATGTCCCTCTTCGGCGGCCAGCCTCAGCAGCAGGCACCGGCAGCAAACGCTGCTTCCGACGGCACACAGCTCATCAACGCGCTGCTTTCCATGATGAAATAATTTACTGCAAAAGCAGGACAACCCAAACAACAAGACCGCAGCTGAAACTGCGGTCTTTTAATATGCTTTTCGAAACGCCCGGCGGCGCATCGCCCTCTCGGGATCTGTTTCTCAGGAACAGTCTCTGAGGATTCGTCTCTCATGATCAGTCTTCGGCGATGACGACCTCCGGAGAGTCCGCTGTGGCCAGCGCTTTGGTCACCGTTCCGCCAAGCTCTGTTTCAATCATGGTTTTCAGTTCATCCAGCGCGGCGTCGATGTTGGCTGCGCTTTCGGCATCATGGGCTTCGATGATCATGAAGGCGTTCACCGTCTCTTCGGTGAGCATGGTGCGCTCCGCTTCCCGCCAGTTCCAGCACCGGCAGACGGCGCCGAAATCATCGCGGTAGATGACCTCGCCCGGGCTTGGCGGTTCGCTCTTGCCGCCTGCGCCGTAGGTCACGAAGTCCTCGCCGCCCTCCGCTATGGTCAGCCGCATGTCACCCTCGAACTTGTCGATATCCTCTCCGCCGATGGGCACGCCGTATTTCAGTGAGATGCCGTTGTAGATATCAACCAGCGGAATGATCGTACCGATCTGGTTGCCCTTCGCCACACGCTTGAGCAGGGCTTCGATGGAACAGCGCGCGCCTTTCTTCGTCTTGAACTTATAAAATGCGTCCCGCCATCCTCTGATCACCGGGTTCGAGGTGAACTCAGGGTTCTCGGTGTATTGCTTTGAAATTTCCTCGCACTCCCGCAGCCAGCTTACATATTTATTTTCGTCCTTCTCATGGCTGTCGATCCCGTTGCATACCAAAATCCCGATCTGCGCGTCCGGAAACAGTTCCAGGAAATCTTTCTCTAGTCTGAATTTTTTCAATCGTCCGTCCTCCTACTTTTTTTCTCATTATAGCATTGCTGTATTGATTTTGGTATAATCATGTTCGTGAAATAATGTACAAGCTTGAAAGGAAGAATCCATGATTTGTGAAAAATGCGGAGCCACTCTGCCGGAAGACGCAACCTTCTGCGGCGAGTGCGGAGCGAAAGTCGTCAGAAAAAAGAAAAACCCTGCTGCCTTAGAAAAAGCAAAAGCAGAAACGAAGAAATTCAAAATCACGTCTATTATACTGGCATGCCTTTGCGTGGTGCTGGGGATCTGCTGGATGGTGAGTTCCCACGACCCCTACCGCAATCTGGATAAGTACGAGGAGGAAGCGGCGGACATCGATCGCGCCGGCATCGAACTGACCGGTATGTATGTGGTCGGCGAGGACGAAGAACTGCCGGCCGGAAGATACAACATCTACCCGCCGGACGGCGAGAGCTATATGGATGTCAACATCTATGATACGAAAGAAGACGCGAAGAAAAAGTATGATAAAGATTACAATTCCCTTGCGACTGCCCGTGTCTTTTCCTTGTCCAGAGGCTATAAGCTGAAGGAGGGCCAAATCGTCGTCATCGATTACGGCAGCGCCTACTTCGAATTGGTTTCCGAACAGACTACAGAGACAGAGAGTACCGAACTTTCGGAAACAAGCAGCACTGGTAGTACAGACAGCACCGGCAGCACTGCTCCGGCGGAAACACAGGCAGGAGATAGCAGCAATGAGTAAGAACAATACCGTCAAAGTGGGAAAAGGCAAAATCATCCGCATCATCATTTTACTTTTCCTGGGGCTGTGCTGGCTGCTGGGCGACCACCCTGTTCTGGCCTCGCTGTTTTATATCGCCGCCCTCTACCTGATCTTCGGCAAAGGCCTCCCGGGTACCGCGTCAAAGAAAGCCGCAGCGCCGGAACCGCCGGAACCGAAATACAATCCGCAGGAGCATGGCGCACCGATGGAATGTCCCTTCTGCGGCAAGGATGTCCCCTCTGACATCAGCTTTTGCTTTTACTGCGGCAAGCCTTTGGAATCCTTCCGGCGAATCAACGCCGCTCGCGAGAAGTGGCTCGCGCAGCTCGACACCGCCCTGGAGGACATCCGCACAGGAACAAGCACCAAAGAGTGCCTTGCCAGCACAATGAAGATCCGGGATCTGACCGACAAGATCCTCACCCGATACGCAAAGGATCCGGAAGACCGGGACGACTACGACCGGTTCATCGATTACTATCTCCCGAAAACCGCGGCTGCGGTTGAGCAGTACGGGATTTTGTGCACCCTGGACGACCTGGACCGCGAACAGGAAAGTGCCAAACAGCAGCTGGGCGACTCCATCAATCTTCTGGACGACGCCTTCACAAGCATCTACAACCGCATTTCCACGGAAGGTTTGTTCGATATTTCCACCGACATTACCGCCGTTGAAAACATTTTGAAACTCGAAGGCCTGGCTGACTCAGACTTTAAGCTCCAGGCCAGACCCTAAAGCTTAGCAGTTCCTGAGACCGACCGGTTCCTGAGACCGACCGGATCCCGAGACAGCCCTTCCATACGATCCACTGATACGAAAAAAGACAGAAACCTATGCAGTACGAAACCATCCGGAAACAGATCGAACAACTGGCACTTGCTGCCGGACAGATGATACGCGACGCGGAGGACACCGCCCTTCGCGATGTCACCGTAAAAACCAAATCGGGCCGCCGGGACATGGTCACTTCCATGGACCTGGAGATCCAGCAGATTCTCATGAACGAACTCATGAAGCTCGTTCCCGGCTGTCGTTTTCTGGTCGAGGAAAACATCCCCTCTCTGTCTGACGTAACCATCACCGATGACGATCTCGAAACAGGCGATGCCGCAGACCCGGCTCTGCGCGGCGTCTGTTTTATCATCGACCCAATCGACGGGACGGCCAACTTCGTCCACGGCAACCGCCACTCCTGCACATCGATCGCGATGATCGCAGACGGCGCGGCGCAGATCGGCGTCATCTACGACCCCTACCGTGACGAGCTCTTCAGCGCATGCAAAGGCCACGGTTGCTGTCTGAACGGCAGCCTGCTCCCGCGCTTTGACGCACCCATCGAAAACGAAATCACCGTCTTCGGGACCGCGCCCTACGATGACTCCACCAACGGCCCCACCTTCCAGCTCGCGCAAAAGCTTTACGAGCTGTCCGCCGATGTGCGCCGTACGGGCTCCGCTGCCCTGGACTGCTGCTGGACCGCCTGCGGCCGGTTCGGACTCTACGCGGAGCTAAGTCTTTCCGCCTGGGATTTCGCAGCAGGCAAACTCATCGCCGAAGAAACCGGCTGCGTCGTCACGAAGCTGGACGGCAGCCCCCTCTCCTACAAAGGCAAACCTACCATTCTCTGCGGCCGGCCGACAGCAGTCGACCTGTTTCACCGCGCGTAAACGCCCTGTTTCGTTCCACAACTTGCGTGCCTTAACTCCGCGAATCTCCATTCCGCACTCCACTCACGCCAGAATTCAAATCATGTCACAGCGCCTGACGCGTTATGCGTTTTTGCACGTCTATTTATGCGTTTTCACATAATTTATCTGAATAAAGCGCTAATCTGTCTTTCCGTTTCATTAGTCATGTTCTAAAATTAAAACATCAGGTGATCCCCCCGAGATTCATAGACAGGAGGAACGACTATGTCAGACGTAATAGGAACCCCAATGAACTGGAGAGAAGCTTACGAACAGAAATTAACCACAGCGGAGGAAGCTGTGAAGCTGATCAAATCCCACGACCACGTGATCTTCGGTCACTGCATCTGCGAACCGGAAGGTTTGATCGACGCTATGGTCGCCAACCACGACGCGTACCGCGGCGTGCACATCACCCACATGGTCTCCCTTGGAAAAGGCGAATACACCAATCCCAAATACAAAGACAACTTTACCTTTGACGGCATCTTCTTCGGCGCCGGCACACGGAACAGCATCGCCCACGGCAACGGCGACGTCATTCCGGTCTACTTTTCCGAGCTGCCGATCTGGATGCGCCGCGGCATCCTGAACTTCGATGTCTGCCTGGTCATGGTCTCCCCACCGGACCAGTGGGGCTACTGCAATCTGGGCGTGGAGTCCGGATACACCTTCCAGGCTATGCGCTCCGCAAAGACCGTCATTGCGCAAGTCAACAAGAACATGCCCTTCGCTTACGGCGACACCCACATCCACGTAAGCCAGCTGGACGCCATCGTTGAGATGGATATGCCGCTGATGGAATCCCAGCCGCCGGTCGTCGGCGATGTGGAAATGGCCATCGGCAAATACTGCGCGTCCCTTATCGAAGACGGCTCCACGCTGCAACTCGGCATCGGCGCCATCCCTGACGCGGTGCTGGCATCTCTGAAGAACCACAAGCATCTGGGCATCCATTCCGAGATGATCGCGGACGGCGTGCTGGATCTGGTCGAAGCAGGCGTCATCGACTGCTCCGAAAAGACTTTGCACAGAGGCCAGATCGTTGTCACCTTCCTGATGGGCACCAAGCGCCTGTATGATTTTGCAGACCGCAATCCGATGCTCATGCTGCGGCCCGTTGATTACGTCAACGACCCGACGGTCATCGCGAAGAACAACAAGATGGTCTCCATCAACTCCGCGCTGCAGGTCGACTTCATGGGCCAGGTCGTTGCCGCCTCCATCGGAACCAAGCAGTTCTCCGGCGTCGGCGGTCAGGTTGACTTCGTCCGCGGCGCTTCGAGAGCCGAGGACGGCAAAGGCATCTCCATCATCGCGATGCCTTCCATCGTAACAAAAAAAGACGGCACGGTCATTTCCAAGATCGTACCAACCATCGACCAGGGCGCCGCTGTCACAACGAACCGCTATGACGTGGACTACATCATCACCGAGTACGGCATCGCCCGCATGAAGGGCAAAACGCTGCGCGAACGCGCCCGCGCCCTCATCAGCATCGCCCACCCATCCGTGGTCGATGACCTTTCCAAAGCCTTTGAAGAGCGCTTCAACACGCCGTACGTGGATGAGTAAACAACCTGAGGCGTCGCTGTGTGCGGCGCCTCTTTCTCCGAACTTCGGAATGTCGTAGTTTTTTTCCTGAAAACGGATGAAAACTACGACTTTTTTCATCTCACCGTTGCCGAAGAGTGTTTGCAAGTGTTTCACAGGCCCTTGGCGAACCTGCACAGACCCTTGGCTGAACCAGCACAGGCCCTTGGTGAACCTGCGGTCGTAGTTTTTGATATATTTTGTCTCAAAAACTACTACCTACTCTGTACCGGGTTCTGGGAATTCTCATGCAAAATCAAAAAGTCGTAGTTATGAAACCTTTTTCGGCTCATAACTACGACATTCCGAAATTCGTACGGATTATTTATCTACCTGATCCATCAGGTCTGTGAAGAACACAGTGTAATCGAAGCTGTCATCCCCCTCTTCCACGTGCCATTCCGGGTGGAACTGCACGCCGACAACATAGGAGCAGTCTGTCCGCTCCAGGCCCTCGATCATGCCGTCCTCGGAGGTGGCTGTCACCTTGAGGTTATCCCCCACTTCTTTGACGCCCTGGTGATGCCAGGAGTTTGCGTTCAGGGTCGCATCCCCGACGATTCTCGCAAGCTGGGAACCTTCCTCGATTTTCAGTTCATGATAGGTGAAGTTCTCTTCTGCAGGATCTCTGTGCTGCAGCTTGGAGTCCTTGTATTCTTCTGATGTAGGGATGTCCTGGATAAGGGATCCGCCGCTGACGACATTCAGCAGCTGCATTCCTCTGCAGGTGCAAAGCACCGGCATGTCCTCATCGATCGCCTCCTGCAGCATAGCCATATCGGAAACATCACGTTCCTTGTTCACATCCTCCAGATTCGGATCCGGCTCTTCACCATAGTATGACGGATCGATATCCTCCCCGCCGGTCATAACCAGGCAATCTACCTTCGCAAGTTCTGCCTTTGCACCTTCCTGATCTTTTACAAGATCCAGAAGTACAGGCTCCCCTCCGGCTTTCTCGACAGTATGGATGTAGGCCAGTAAGTCCTCGCCGTGCTCTTCCTGGTTGATGTCTTCCTGCCAGGAAATGCCGACTGCAATCTTCGCCGCCGCATCCGCAGCCTCTGTTGCATCCGTTGTTCCCTCATCATCGCTTCCCCCACATGCCGTAAATGACATGGCCATTACAAGGATCAGAGAAACAATGGCCGCAAACCAAAGTTTATGTTTTCTCATCGCACGCTCCTTTCCTGTTCCAATATCAACGGTCAACCTGATTATACCGCCTTTACGGTCACGCCGCAATCGACTATACGGTTACTCCGGCAATCGGTTATACGGTCACGCCGCAATCGACTATACGGTTACTCCGGCAATCGGTTATACGGTCACGCCGGCAACGGCCTCCGCGCTGACGGAGAACAGCCCGGCCTTTGACCGGAGCAGGATGCTGCCCAGCCGGCTGTTGCTGATCACGGTGATCTCCTCACCCACTTCGATCCGGATCTCTTTCAGAAGCCGCACCAGTTCCGGCTCTGTGAAGATCCATTTGATCGTGTACTTTCCTGCCTTTGCATTGGATAATTTCTGCATAGTAGTCTCCTTTCTTTTCTGCGCGGCACTTAGCGCGCTTCGGGGATCCGCTAATCAGAAAAGCACATGAAACGTGACATCTTACTGTCCCGCTCATGTGCTTCCAATGCTCACTCGCTGCCACGTATGGCCCGGCTCCTGACGGCCTGATCAGATTTGAGTCTGCGTATGGCTTTCTGTTTGGTTTACTATACAATCCCGAAAAACTGTTAGTCAATAGAAACCGTGCTCGCTTTATTGATCCGATTTTAATGTTCCGGATTTAATGATCCGGCCGTTCGCTCTTTATTGTTCAAGCCGGTTCTGCTATAATGCTCTTCATACGAAAGGATGGCTCTCATGAAAAACAGCTTTATTAATTTTTTGGCTTTTGTAATTGCCCTCGGGTTTTTGTTCTTTGTTGTCCTGATGCTCTTTGGTTATGTTGACGTAGAGCACAAAGGCCGCGTCGTTCTTCTTGTAGCGATGGCGCTCGCGATTATCGTTCTGAACCTGCGAAGACGCTGATTGGTGCTACAGCGCTGGCATGGTGCGAAGGCTCTGGCCCATGCGACAGCTCCGGCCTCATGCGACAGCGCTGATTTCGCGTCTGCGTCGTCTGTCCGAGGAGCTTATTTGTTCTCGTTGATGATGTTGTATGCCGGCAGCGGTCCGCCAACGCCTGCTTCGCCAAGCGCTGTCGGGATTGCTTCCATCAGCGCGAAATATACATCCCAGTAATCTTCTGTCTTGGTCCATGCTCTTGCCGTGAAGGACATACCGCCCGGAATGCCTTCCAGCGGCTCTGCCATCGGCGGTTCCGGTGTGTCCAGAACCTTGTCGTTTGCCTGCATCTGCTCGACCATGACTTTGCGCGCGCCCGCCAGATCCGCACCGCTGACATTGAAGGTCAGATCCACACGGCGCAGGTCTTCCTTCGTCATGTTGGTAATGTTGCCGGCCATCAGATTTCCGTTCGGAATGGTGATGGTCTGGTTGTCCAGCGTTGTAATCACAGTGTAGAACAGGTTCATTTCCTTGACGATGCCCTGCGCTTCCGCGCTTACAATCAGATCACCGATATTAAACGGCCGGAAGACCAGCAGCATGATACCGCCTGCCAGATTCGACAGCGCTCCCTGCAGGGCCATACCCAGTGCCAGTCCGCAAGTCGCCAGAACAGTGATGACGGACGCCATCGGAACGCCCAGTACGCTGATGATTGAAATGACCAGAACCACATAGAGTCCGATCTTGATAAAGTTCATCAGGAACGATCTGACTGCCGGGTCGATCTTCTCGAGTGCTTTGATTTTGCCTGTGACCTTCAGGATCTTTTTGATTACGATCCGTCCGATAATGAAGATCAGCAGAGCCAGAATGATTTTGACGCCCACTGCGGAGCAAATGTCGATGAGCTTCGAAGCCCATGCGCTGATAGTTGCAGTATCCATAGTGTTCCTCCTGTTTCATTGATAAGTGTTGATGAGTATATATTCATTCCAATGTAAGTATATCACCTTTTCGATGACAGTAAATCATTTTGTTACGCGGGCGGTGTTGATACTATGTTTAGCATTTGTGCCTTGGGCCGGTTCGGGCAGCGAAAGTACAAATGCCGATTGCCGCAGCCCTTGGTACTTCGTTTCGCTTTTGTACTTTGGGCCGGCTCAGGCAGCGAAAGTACAAATGCCGATTGCCGCAGCCCTTGGTACTTCGTTTCGCTTTTGTACTTTGGGCCGGCTCGGGCAGCGAAAGTACAAAAGCCAATCGCCACAGCCCTTGGTACTACGTTTCACTTTTGTACTTTGGGCCGGCTCGGGCAGCGAAAGTACAAAAGCCGATCGCCGTAGCCCTTGGTACTTCGTTTCGCTTTTGTACTTTGGGCCGGCTCAGGCAATGAAAGTACAAAAGCCGATCGCCGCAGCCCTTGGTACTTCGTTTCGCTTTTGTACTTTGGGCCTGTTCGGACAGCGAAAGTACAAAAGCCGACGCCCGCAGCCCTTGATACTTCGTCGGGCTTTTGGTTGCCGGATGTACAGAGCCTGCTCCCATGAAAAAAGGGCTGTACAGCCCTTTACCAGATCCTCATATTTATGTTACTGGTTCTTGTTACCGGATCCATTTATCGGTCGGGGTGGGTTCGGGATAGCCCCAGTCTTCGTCCGCTCCTTGGACCACCAGATCGAACCCGGCAGCAGCGGCGGCCTTTGCAGCGGGTTTGTTTACGGCCATTGTGCTGGCCGTGATGATTTCAATGCCTTTTTCGTTGTACAGATAGTCCGTCATCAGGCGAAGCGCCCGGGCAACAATCCCCTGTCGCCAGCAGCTCTCCCGCAGCCGGCAGCCGAGGCTGATCTTGTGAATCTCGGGGTTGTAGCCGTACATCTCTGCCAGCCCGCAGAATTCTGCACCATCGTCCTTATAGATCCCGAGGATCAGCGAATCCTCCAGGCACTCGTCGTAAAGATGGTTTATCACGTACTCCATATCATCATACTGCTGCTCGAACAGAAATGTCGGCAGGTGTTTCTGCACGGCCGGACTATTCACCATTTCCTGAAGGCCCTCTTTATCCGCGAGGGTCACTGCCTTCAGCGTGATCCCCTCGCCCTCCAGATGCGGTATTTCGGGAAACAGTTCCTTCAACGTTGTCAGCTCAGTCATAACTTCTTTCCTTTTCCCGGCGTCACAGAAATGTTAGTGTCACAGAAATATCAACGCAACAGAAATCCTATCATCACGGAAATCCCGGCGTCACAGGACCCCCGGTCCCATCACCCCTACAGAAAATCCTCCCTCTTCGGCGCAAACATATCGATCAGCAGAGAGTCCTCCAACGCTATGGCGCTGTGGACCTGATGCGGAGCGATGAATACGGAGTCGCCGTCACGCAGCACCTTGGTCTCCCCTTCCAGCGTGAACTGCAGCGCGCCGCGGATCACATAGGTGATCTGCGTATGATAGTGCTCATGCTCCGGTGCTGTATCCCCCGTCCGAAAGGTGTTTTCCACCATCATCATGTCCTGCCCGTGGGCGACAATGCGCCGGGCTTCCCAGGTCGGCATCTTTTCCGCCAGAACGTCATCGTGCATTACCCAGGCCTGTCCTGTCTTTGTTTTTTCCATATTCCACGTATCCTTTCGCAAAAACGAATCCTTCCGCTACAGGTATACCTCAACGATCATGGCCAGAATTAGGACCACACATACGATGCCAAGGGTCAGGACCATTCTGCGCGCCCGCTCTTTGTTTCGTTCTTTTCGCTCATCGTATCCGATCCGATTGCCCATGCTGCCTTTGTTTGCCATTTCTTTTCTCCCGTTTTCTCCATGGGACGCCCTATCTTCTCTGCTATTATACTACGCCGCAGTGGCGGGGTGAAGAAAATTGTCCCCGGGGCGAGGTGAAGAAAATTGTCATCCGACCGCCTGCGCACGCCGGCTGGTGTTCCACACAACCTGACTTTGTGTTACAATATTAGTCAGATAATTTTTAAAATTCACATTAGAATGACTTTTCTAACTAGGAGGACATTTCGATGAAAACAGTTGGTTTCCCGATGATCAGGAATTTCAATGGCGACAGCCGGGATTTCATTCCGGATCTGTTCGCATTCATGGATCGGTATGAGGACGTGGAATTTTATCTGGAAGAAGGATACGGCGAGCGTCTGGGCTACACGGCAGACGACTATCTGAAGGCATCCGACAAGGTGCACTTCGTCTCCAGAGAGGAATCCTTTGGCAAAGACATTACGATGATTCTGAAAAACCCGGAACCGGAAGATCTGGAAATGCTTCGGGACGGATCCGTTTACTTCGCAATGCTCCACTACGCGACCCGTCCGAAGGTTTGTGAGATCATCGCACGCAAAGGCCTCCGAACCTTTGCTATGGATCACATTGTAGATGACAATGGACTGCGGATCTTTGCCGATTACTTCGGGACGGCCTTCAACGGCTGCCAGGAGGCGATCGAGGCCCTGAAGAAGACCTACCCTGACTTCTATTCCACCGAACGCGGACCGATCAAAGCGCTTGTTATGGGCGTCGGAGGCGTCGGGCAAAACTGCATCCGGTCACTGGAAATCCTGAGCGACAAAGAATTCTTAGGCAAAGAGCAGACCGGCATCCTTCCGATCATCTGTACACGGACCATCACCGGACATCCTGAGGTGTTTGACGAAATCATCAAGGAATGCCATCTGGTCGTCGACGCGACCCAGCGCAAAGATGAGACCCAGTACGTTATGACAAACCGGCAAATCGGGCTTTTGCCTGAGGAAGCGGTGTTGCTGGACATCTGCGCGGACCGTTACGACTTCATCGTGGACCCGCCTCTCGTCAAGGGCATGGAAGGTACGATCACCGGCGGTCCGGGTCATACGGTCATCTATCCGGACGATCCGGCTTATGCTGAAATCGAGGGCACGGTCGTTGATTCGACCAACCGCCGTGTGACGGTCAGCTGCAACGCGTGGCCTGGCATGGACGTGCCTCGCTCCGTACAGGTCTACTTCGGTCTGATGAAGAACTACGTCGGCATCATCCTCCAGAAGGAATACGAGGACATCAGCGAAGACAGCGACAGCCTCTTTGAGCGCGGTCTGTACCGGTCCACGTATCAGTACTTCGTGGAGCATCACAAGAAGTAAGGAGCCGATCAGTAAAACAAATAAGATAATCATTAAGTGAACCATAAGAAAAAACCCGGAGTCGCACCTCCGGGATTTTTTCTGTGAGCAAATGCTTTATAATAACCTTGCCTGAAATGATTATACCAAATTTAATGATTCTGTCAATATTGACTTGAAAATATTTACATTTATGTTATTATGTGCTTGTTGCTATTCTCCTATACTGTAGCGGCAGAAAGGAGGTAAGCAGATGCATTTTATAATAACCTTTTTTATATCTACTGCAGCAAGTATAATAGCCTATTATATTTGCAAATGGCTGAGTAGATATCACAAATAGCAACCAGTCTACTATCTCCGAGTTCGCACACTCGGAGATTTTTTTCTTAACATGCGCTTCCTAACGCAGCCTGAAACCGCTCGTACACGTCCGCCATCTCCTCATCCATGTAACTGAACGCTTTTTCCTTCAGCCAATCCGGGATTCCGAAGAAGGCTTCCGCGATTGAGCCTGCCATGGCCGCGATCGTGTCGCTGTCACCTCCCAGGGAGACGGCGTTTCGGACGGTATCTTCAAAGTCCTCCCCCTCCAGGAAGGCGATGATGGCTTCCGGCACGCTTCCCTGACAGGATACGTCGAAGATGTAGAACGGCCGGATCTCATCGCATGTTCTGTCCAGATCATAGCCGAATACCCGCGTGATATAATCCTTGATTTCTTCCTTGGTCTGTCCGGTGCGGGCCAGGTAGATCGCCGCCGCGACCGCTTCCGCGCCCTTGACTCCTTCCGGATGGCTGTGGGTCACCTCTGCGGACCAGCGGGCAAGCTGCCGCACCTGCATCAAATCAGAACCCAGCCAGCCTGCCGGTGAGACGCGCATCGCGGACCCGTTGCCCCAGCTGTTGTAGGGCTCCCGTTCCCGGTTTTCCAACCAGGCGTAAAACCGTCCGCCGTACCCTGCGCCAGGATACTTATTTCCCCATTTATGCATCGCGTCAATAAGCAGATCCTTGACGGCCGCCTCATCGTCCAGACAGCCCGTCTTTAAGCAGCCCGTCTTCAGGCCACCCCCCTCCGGGTCACCCTGCTCCGGGCCATCCTGCCCCGGGTCTCCCTGCTCCGCGCCGTTCTTCGATTCGGCTGCCGTCAGCGCCTCCGCCACAGCGATGGTCATGACCGAATCGTCTGTGAACCGTGAGCGTCCGCGAAACAGACGGAAATCCTTTGATTTATGGTTGAACCGTTCGTACGGACTTCCAATGATATCTCCTAAAATCGCTCCTAACATACTGCCACCTCCATCTTCTAACGGCGTCTCAACGTCTGTTGCCTGCATTCCGTCAGCTGCGTCTCGCTACTGGCACCTCGCTGCCAGCCTCTCACTAACGGCGTCTCTTACCGCCGCCCCGCTTGCGGAAGTCCTCCCTGACCTCCTCCAACTCGGCTTCGTCGAATGCTTCCATGCGGGACATCTTCGCCATGACCCTGCCGAAGGAGGCGAAGTTCTTGCTGACGCCCACACTGTCGTTGACGTAGCAGGAAGTTCTGCTTTCGCTGATGCCCATGCGCCCCGCAACGCTGACCGCGTCGATGTTCGCGCCCAGGAACATGAACTCCCATCCGTACTGTTCCTTCTCAAACTCGATCATTTCCTTGACCTTGCGGTAGGAATACTCACGGCTGGCGTTCTCCATGCCGTCGGTGGTGATGATGAACAGGGTCTTCTCCGGTACATCCTCCGCCCGCAGGTACTTGTGGCACATCCCGATATGGTGAACGGCTCTTCCGATGGCGTCCAGCAGGGCTGTGCAACCGCGGACATAGTAGCTGTCTTCTGTCAGCGGCTCGACCTTTTCGATCGGGACTCTGCTGTGGATCACCTCCTGCCGGTCGTCAAAGAGCACGGTCGACCAAATCACATTCTCCGATTCCTTTTTCTGCTTTTGCAGCATGGAATTGAAGCCCCCGATCGTATCGGCTTCCAGACCGCTCATGGATCCGCTTCTATCCAGGATAAAGACCACTTCCATAATGCCGCTTTTATTCTCTCTGTTTTCATTCGTTTTCATAATCTCTGCCTCCTTTTGTTCCGTTTCTGTATCTTACGGTCATAGGATAGCAAAGACTCAGTGGCTTATGGTCGCCCGGCATGCGACATCTGAAGCAAAGGCAAATCAGCCCACAAGAAGCGGCTCGTCATAGTCAAATAGATAGGTGTTGATTTCGATAATATCGTATATTTTGTGATTGATGCAGTAGCCGACGATCAAGTCAAATCTGCTGCTCGGTGACAGTGCCAGCCCCGCCCGCTGCAGCAGATCCGCCGTTTCATCCAGATTCAGTTCCAGCGCTACTGCAAAAGCCAGCGCAGTCCGTTTCGAAGGCACGTAGTGTTCATTGCTGCGGATCTTCGAAAACAGCTTCCGATCGATGTTGGCCTTCTTGTAGACCTCCGGGTCCTTCAGGCCTTTGCGGTCGATGATGCGAAAGAGCCTCTGCTGGAAGGTTTCGCTGTCCTGGTTGAGAAGGTCGTCGAGAGAACTGCCCAGTGAAGCGCTTTGGCCAACCGGGAGCGGTGATGTCATCTCATCAGGCTCGAGCATTGCAAAATCGTCGGGCTCGGGCGTCGCATCAGGTACAGGCGTCACATCAGACTCAGGCATCGCCTCAGTCTCAAGCATCGCAGTCCCCTCGAGGCTCTCTTGCAGATCCGAATAATCGCTTGTTTTCGCGCTCTTCCAAGGGATGGATAACCGGTGTCTCCTGTTCCGTCTTCTTTCGACTACTGTAGAGTTGCTGTAGTATTCCGCCGCAGACGGCTTCACATCCTGCTCATCGATGTACGATTTCACATCGCCAAAGGCCTTCGTGGAAATGACAAAGGCTTTCTTATCATAGACGACCATGTGCACCATCATATCGTGGTTGAACAGGAAATTGCTGATCTCGCTGATGGCGATCCGCAGCGCCTCATCCTTCGGGAATCCCAAGGTTCCGGTGGAGATCAGCGGAAACGCGATCGACTCGCACTGCAGCTCATCAGCGATCCGCAGAGACTCCCTATAGCAGGACGCAACGGCTTCGCGCTCGCCGTAGCCGCCACCCTCCCATGCAGGGCCTATCGTGTGGATGATGTATTTCGCGTCCAGCGCAAAAGCAGGCGTAGCGGCTGCCTGCCCGGGATTCATGGGACCGATCTTCGCCCGCTCAGCCAGAAGCTGCTCTTTTCCCGCAGCCTCGTAAATTGCCTGGTCCACCCCATAGCCGATCGCCACCTCCGGATTGGCGGTATTGACGATCGCGTCCGCTTTGACTTTGGTAATATCGCTTCGAATGATATTCAGAGGCATTCTGTGTTATCTCCTTTACAACAGTATCTCCTGGATCTGCCGCAGATCCTCGGCGAAGTAGATTCCCTTCTGCCGTTCCTCTGTCGAAAGACCCATCCGGATCATATGCTGCAGCTGGTGTTTCAGATCATCGTAGTAACCTTGCAGATTGTAGAGGATGCACGGAGCGTCGAGATGTCCCAGCGAGACCATTGACATAACTTCTGTTATTTCTTCCAGCGTTCCGGTCCCGCCCGGAAACGCGATGAACGCGTCTCCCAGCTCGATCATCTTCGCCTTGCGCTCCGGCATATCCTTCGTGACGATCAGTTCCGTCAGATCATCCTTTTGGAGTACCTGTTCCATGAAAAATTCCGGTTCGACGCCGGTGGCCTTGCCTCCGGCGCGAAGGACGCTCTCTGCGAGAACGCCCATAAGCCCGATCCCGGAGCCGCCGTACACCAGGGCGTTTCCGCTTTCTCCGATCCAGCGCCCCAGTTCCTGTACAGCTTCCCGCAGTATCGGGTCGTTTCCTTCATAAGAACCCAAATAAACTGTGATATTCATACTGCCGCCTTATTTTCCCGAATGAAAATGCGTGTACGCGTCAGTCTCTTCCAAAGGCAGTCCGCTGCGGGCTTTCTCCGCGGCGATGGCCCTGATCAGGAACGCCATGTTCCGGGCGAGATTACGCATGGTCTGCAGCCCTTCCAGGTCTTTTTCCACGTGCTCCGCGGTGAATCCGTGGACCATGTTCCAGTAGGTGCTGGAAACCACCGGCATGCCGCTGATGGTAAAGTACTTGTTCAGCGCGTCAAAAGTCGCGGTATTGCCGCCCCTGCGGCAGCTGACGACGGCGGCGCCCACTTTCATGTGCTTCGGATACCCTGCGCTGTAAAACAGCCGGTCCATAAAGGCCAGCGCCGTGCCGTTGGGGGAAGCGTAATACACCGGGCTTCCGATGACCAGGCCGTCAGCCTCCTTGAACTTCGGCGCGACCCCGTTCACCAGATCATTGTAGACACATCTGCCGTGGGATTCGCAGTATCCGCAGCTTTTGCAGCCGGGGATGTTCTCCTTGCCGATCTGGATGATTTCCGTTTCGACGCCCTCTTCATTCAAGGTTCTTGCGACTTCCTCCAGCGCACGCGCGGTGCAGCCTTTCTCGTGGGGACTGCCGTTGAGCAGTAATACTTTGTGAGCCATATTTGTCCTCCTTGCTTTCCTTATTCTCCTTGTAGAATTATACCATACCGATTTTCCGGCTTACTTTTTATCTATGAACACCTTCTTGATGATCACCAGCACGTCTGCCATGCTGATCTTGCCTTTGCGCTGTAAAATCCGTACGATCTCGTCGATATTGCCGGCGATGGTTTTGCCGATGGTGGTCTCCATCAGATTTTTGACCCATTCGGTGTCCGTGACGGATTTTTTGCCCAGGTAGATCTGCTCAAAGACGATCTGGGAGCCTTCGCCGATGGCGGCCACGATGCTTCCGGCGACGATGGCGTTGAGGATATCCGCCGCGATGTTGATCGCAGGCACTGCCTTGAGGCCGTTGAGGATCATCTTGGCGACAATTCCAGCGGTGCCCATCTCCACGAGCATCTTGATCAGCTTATCCGAATCCGTCCCGCCGTCGATTCCGTAAATTTTCGCAATGCTGCGGATCTCAGCCGCTTCCAAAGGCGCCAGAAGCGCCCCGTCCGGGAACGGGATCGGGACTGCACCGATGGTGGCTGCGCTGCCGGTGCTCGCCACAATGACCGACTGAGCCCACATGCGCTTCCGTTTGAGTTTGAAATTGTCGATGGCCTTCCGCTTGGCTTCGCTCCCCTCGGGGATGACCTGCATGGTCCAGTCGATCAGATGCTCCAGCCCCGACTGGGGGATGATGTAGTCCTCGCTGATCATGAAGGGCTTCGCAACCACGGGTATGATCCGCTTCAGATTGATGGATTTCGCGTATTTCGCAAAAGCCTCATCGACCAGGTCCATATGCCTGACCTGCTCCGTCTCGGAATAGGACTTGGTGATGACGACGATGACGGGCACATTCTTCCAGTGCCGGATGGCCTTAGTGAGATTCTTGATGTGCTCGCCGAACAGCCTGGGCGCCGTCCCATCCACGCAAAACCATACCGCGTCGATGGATTTTGCTTCATCGCCCTTCTGTATGCCGTCCTTCGTCCATTCCAGGATCTTCTTGACCGCAACCTGCTTCTTCTGATTGCGCAGCTCGAAGCCGACGGTATCGACCAAAGTGATTCCCAACTCCTCGCTGTAATACTCCTCCACCTCCGATGTCCGCGTGGTCAGCAGCGTCTCGCTGCCGAGGACCGCGTTGATGAGGGTCGTCTTACCGACGCCGGTCGCGCCAAGCAGAATGATGTTCGCGTTACTCATCTCTCATCTACCTCTCTTATCTTCCTTTCGCCAGCAGCCAGGCCATGACGTGGACCGCCTGCTGGAATTCCCCTTCCTGTATCATCTCTTCGATTTCGTCGGCCGTGTGCTTGCAGATCTGCAGCACCTCCGTCTCATCCAGATTCTGTTCGGCGACGAGCCTGCAGTTCTTCGCCCGGAAAACGGTCGCGTAGTTGTCGGCGATCGTCGCGTTGGATGGGATGGTCAGCAGGTGCTCCCATTCCTCGGAAACATAGCCTGTCTCCTCCATCAGTTCCCGCTTCGCCGCCTCCAGTGTGTCTTCGGAGACCTTTGCTGTCGCTGTGCTTGTGGCTTTTGCAGTCGTTGTGGCTTTTGTGGCGTATTCCCTGCCGTCATTCCGCTCGACGCCGCCAGCCGGAAACTCCGTCGTGACCTCCCGGATTCCCTGGCGGAACTGGCGCACGCAGATGTAATTTCCTTCCGTGTCCGAGGCGACGATCACCACGTAATCCTTGCGGCTGTAGCTGTAAAACGGCTCAAACACCCGCCCGTCCGGATATCGGTACGCCGACTTGCGAAAGTCGATCCACTGGTCCTGCACGATGTGCTCCGTGCTGATCTCCTGCCATGCCAGATCTGTGTCTTTGTTGTTCATATTTCCGACCTCACTATCACTGTGTATAGAGTACCACAATCCTTTATTCAGATAAAGAGGCGGCGGCAATGAAAACCGGCAGGCCTGGTGGACCTGCCGGTATGCTGTGTGCATTATTTGTTCTCCCCATCTATTGTATTGAGACTTCTGCCAGCCTGCTGTTGATCCTGGCCATCACCTCCAGATAATAGGCTTCTTCCTCATCGGTCAGCTCGTCTTCATCGATGGCATCCAGTTCTTCCATCACGATGAGATACTTCTGATTCATTTCCAGATATTCATCCATGACCGATGCCGGATCATCATTGTACTTCTCCATCAGATCGCAGTAGCTGTTCATGAAGTCCTCATAGTCGTCCATGGTCTTCTTGAACTCTTCGAAGGAACTGTCTTCCGCTTCCATTTCCTCTTCCGCAGCTTCGGTCGCCTCCGTAGTTGTCTCCTCTGTTACCTGCGTCGTCTCTTCGACATCGGCGGCGTCATCCGCTCTGGACCCGCAACCTGTCATCACGATACCCATTGTCAGCGCCAGCGCAAAAGCCGTCGCGAGGGTTAGTATCTTTCTCATTCTGTTTCCTCCTTGCTCACAGTGATATACATCTGATCATCGCTGTTTACATATGAGAGATCCACTTCTACCCCATCCGCATTCTTCGCGTCAAACATGTCATCATACTCATCGACTTCCTGATCGAAGCCGTTGCTTTTGCACGCTTCAACGTATGCTTTATAGGTTTCCTCAGAAACATCGAAGGCTTCTGCGCTTAAGTAGTCTTCATCGTCATTTGAAATCATCAGGTACCGCACATCCGGCTTCGGAAGAGTCTTTGCCAGAGCACTGTTGGACCAGGTGTACGCGTCTTCCACTTCATCGCCCACCGTTGTCTTACCGCTTGCGAAATCATAGTAGGCCGCATATACCTTGCCGTCTGAAGCGACAACTGCCGTCAGCATATCCGGCTCGAAGAGTTCATAGGAATCAAAGTCCGTATAATACTGGATCGTCCCATCCAGGTTGCAGGCACAGTTCTCTACGGATTCTCCCGGCGCCACGCATTTGTGGGTGATTCCGCTGATTGTGATTTCCCCGATATCGTGCTCCATGTCAGAGGCTTTTTCCTTCAGCTCGCTGCTTGCCTCCAGCTGCTCGTTTGTAACGCCTTCCTTTACCTTGAACTGCAGATCAAAATCCACGACCTCATATTCTGTGTTGTTGGTATATCCGAAGACCACCACACGGGCACCGTCAATGATCCCAGACTCTACATTCCACTCGATCTGAGACAGATCTACGGACGGTTTCCCTGCAGGGGCCGGACTTCCTCCGTCGGAGCCGGCGTCTGATCCGGAACCGGAACCACAGCCTGTCATCGCAATACCCATTGTCAGCGCCAGCGCAAAAGCCATCGCCCAGGTCAATATCTTCTTCATTCTTTCGCTCCTTCCTTGATACACTCTCTGATTACATTGTTCAGCAGCAACTTCTTGTCTTCATCCAACTCATCGTCTGTAACAAACAGATCCATCCCATCAGATACCGCCAGCGTCTGCGCGATGAAAATCTGCAGTTCCAGTTTGTCGCGTTCTCTCTTCAGTTCTTCCAGACTTCTCATGATCGTTCTCCGAAACGCTTTCTCATCACCGATCGCAGCGCCTGCCTCCTCAATGGAAACCCCAATATACTTCAGCAAAAACAATCTCTTCAGCTTCCCAATTGCTTCGTCATCATACAGCCACTGTCTCCTGCCGGTCTCCTCCCTGACCGTCGGAGACAGCACACCCTTCGCGTTGTAGTAGCGCAGGGCGCTCTCCGTTGCTCCGGTGATTCTAGTTACTTCTCTCATACTCCATAGTGACATCGCAAACCTCTCTTTCATAATCTACATCTCGTTGTAACGACGAGGTCAACACCTATTTGGCGTTGTTCCTCATAATGGGAGTTGTAAATTTCGCGAATTTTGCGATGCCTGTTTATGGTCAAAGAACACAGTAGGGTACGATTCCCGAAGACGGTAGGCAACAGTTACCTACCATTTCGCCGAATCGTACCCTACTAGCAGCGTCTCTTAACAAAAAAAGTAGGACATACTTTCGCAAATCCTTGGGATACAGTTACCTACTGATTTGCGAAGTTGTGCCCTACTGGGATTCTCTCCTAATGATTGCAGTATAGATTCTTCTTTTACTTCCCGACCTGCCCGCTTTTTTGAACAGCTTCCAGTTCTTTCTTCAGTGCGGCGATTTCCAGTTTCATTCTGGCGTTTTCGCGTTCCAACTGGTCCATCGCAAGTAGTTTCTGCTCTACGTCGAAGAGGACGCGGCGCATGGCTTTGTATGGACCTTCGGAGAGACCGAAGAAGAACTTGGCTTTTTTCTGATTATCGATGACCTTAACGGGTTTTACCTGATTGGCGGAAATGCCGCTGGCGATCTGCAGTTCCTTGTAGAGACGGAAGGATCCCGGCTCCAGGTAGGTGATCAGCGGTGTTCCGATGGTATTCTGCTCACGGTACTTGTTAAAGGAACGGTTGGCTTCACGGAAGAAACCGTCCGCAACCGGTCCCAATTCCTTCTGATCGCCTTTGCCGAGATACTCATCCGGCTCCATCAGCAGGATGTATCTGGCCGGTGTGGTCGAATAGTCGGCATAAAGAGCGAATTCTGTGATATTCGACCCTATTTCCTCTCCAATCCGACTGACAACCGTATCGAGATCCTCTGTGGTGGTCTTTTCTCCAACCATGCTGACAACCTGATTCAGGCGGTAGGCAATGTGCCCCTTCGGGCTTTTGCCAAGCAGTGAGTCGATGCGCATGACGTCCATCATGCGGTAACGGTAGAAGCCGGACATGTTGGTAATGATGACCTCGTAGTCCTTGCCCGGTTTCAGTTCATCAAGCAGATAGATCTGCCCTTCGTCATCGCCGTCAACTGCGCGAAACTCGAAGAAGATGCCCTCGGCCAGAGGAGAATATTCTGTATCATCGCAGGCAAGCGGAACAGCGATCTGGGACTCGGACGCACCGTAGACGCCCATGTGGATCGGTGTCTCGGGGGCATACACGCGAAGTTTCCGCGTATACTCTGCGAAAAAGCTTCCGCCAATGCAGCAGAACATGGACAGGTTCGGCCAGATCCGCGGGACGAAGGGCTTGTCGAAGCCTTTCGCAAATTCCGCTTCCAGCTCGTCCGCGCGTACCGGATCGGGTTCCAGGCAGTCTTCCAGTTCAGCGCGCAATTTATCGGAAATGCTCAGTTCCGGATCCAGTTTTCCTACACGGATATCATGTACGAGTCTTTTCCAGTTCGTCTCGATCAGATGGAGAAACTCGTAAACCGCAGAGGAGAACGTACCGAAGATGAACGACAGGTTCTTTTCTTTCAGCGCGAAGACTGCCTTTGCATAGGGAGCATCCGTCGAAGGTTCGTGGAGATGCTGCAGGGAGTATGGGGATGTGGCGATGGATTCCAGATCATCCCTGAAATTGTACGCCATATGTGCTGAAATGGAGCCGAAGGTCACATCATCAAACAATGTATCCCAGTGGAAATCCGCCAGGAAGCAAATCGGTCCGGGCTTGTGGCCCTGCTTTCTGATCTGCTCATAGAGGTGATACAGGATCAGATCCCCGCCGTAGCCGGCGAAGAACTCCTTGCCCTGCTGTGTGACCGGAATGCGTTTGGGCACGCCTGTGCTCCCGGAGCTCGCGGCGTAGTGCACGACCGGATTGACGGTAAGCAGATCCTTCTCACGACCGTCGATCATGCGGTTGATATAATCCTGATAATCGTTATACTCACTTAACGGAACTGCGTCCCGGAACTCTTCGTATGTCTTGATATCCGCGAAGCCATGCAGGCGACCGAACTCCGTATCCTTATTCTCCTGCAGCAGCTTCATCAGAAATGCCATCTGAGATCCGCGCGGGTCCTTGATGTTTTCGTTTTGCCGGTCGAAATACTTTTTTCCTCCTTCGCATATGCGGATAAAAGCTTCTTCGTCAAATGTTTTCTTCATTATTCTGTCTTCTCCTTTTTATGCCAAACTCATAAGTAATGAACACGAGCAATCCTGCTGCCAGCAGACCGGCGCAAAACAGGTACGCTCCTTTGTATCCTAATGCTGCGGCCACGCCGGATCCGGCGATATTTCCGATCCCGTTGCCAAGATCCAGCCCGATGTAATAGGTGCTGAGGGCGGCTCCGCGACGTTCGGGGCTCGCTTCGCTGATGCAGGTCGCCAAGAGCGCGGGCTGTCCGGAGCCCTGTCCAAAGGCAAGCAGCAGCGCGGCGACGATCATGATCGGCAGTGTCTGGCCGATGGAGATGATACCAAGCGACACAGATGTAAACGCAAGCGCGGGGATCAGCACAAATGAAAGCCCGAACCTGTCCTGGGCCTTCCCCGATATCGGCTTCAGGATCATCATGGCAACTGCAAAAACAGTAAAGAAGATGCTGTATCCGCCGATGTGCCTCTGCTCCGCCGTCAGGGCGAAGAAGGAGTTTATGAAGCCCATACTGAAAGTGAAGGTAATTACAAGTGCCGCGTAGATAATGACCTTCTTTTCGATGAAACTCGAAACTGAGAGCGATGTCATGCCTTCTTTGTGTTCTTTTCGCGCAACTGGGACGAAGAATACGATCACTGCGGAAAGGATCGTCAGACCACCCATGATGAAGAACAATGTCTTCGCGCCGAGGGCTGCGCATATACCCAGGCCAATCGGCGGTCCGATGGCCGCTGAGATAGCAACGCCGAGCCCGAAATAGCTGACGCCCTCTGCCATGTTCTTTTCAGGTATATAATCTGTCGCGCAGCTGACGAGGAGCATTGAGAAGAACGAAAAACTTGAACCGTAAATCACTCTGAGAATGATCATCGGGATCCATTTGTCAGTCATCGGAAACGCGATTATGGACAGACCGCAGATGATCAGCGTCGCCAGCATGATCTTCTTGCGCTCGAAATGGTCGATACTGTAGCCGGATATGGGACGTGTGAGCAGAGCTGCTATCGGCAGAACGCCTGCAATGAATCCTGCCTCCGTCAGCGTGTAGCCGATGGAAACAGCGTACTTCGGTATAACCGGAAATCCCACATAAAAAAGTGTGAAATTCAGTGTCTGTAATCCGACGAATACGAGATATTTCCAATTGAATAATCTGTCAGGTTCCTGCACGCTGTCTGTTTTTTCCTCCCTCTGTAGACTGTCTATATATTCTAACAGATTGCGCTGGCTTTTGCAGTTATGAATTTCGGAAAATTGACTTTCACTGTCCCCTTCTTATACAATGATGTTGCGGCGAAGAAATGCTGCAATGGGAGACGCGCAATGGGAGGCACAAAATGAAAGTCACCGAAAAAAACAGCACATCGATCGTCTTCACCGGCGATATTGCTTTTGACAAATACATGGATGGAAAGTGGGAAGATGAACATCTGATTTCCGATGAAATCCTGGATTTTCTGCACAGCGCGGACCATGTGGTCGCCAATGTGGAGGGCGCTGTATGCACTTTTGAGCAGGATAAAGCGGCAACAGGCGAGGCGGCGCTGGTCCACACCATCGACCCGGCAGCCATGAAGGTCTTCTGGCGCATGCATGCGGATATCTGGAACATCAACAACAATCATGTGATGGACGCCGGTCAGCAGGGTCTGCTCGACACCCTGGCAAATGCAAAATCCTTCGGCGCGAAGACAATCGGCGCCGGCCGAAATCTCCGGGAAGCGGCCCAACCGCTGTTTTTAGAGGAAGCGGGCGGCATCGGCATGTTTGCCGTGGGCTACCGGCCGCGGTGCCGGGCTGCAGGTCCTCAGACTGGCGGGTGCCTTCCCTGGACAGAGACGGATCTGATCCGGCAGAACATTTCGGACATCAAGAAGCGCTGCCGCTGGTGCGTCATCGTCTGCCATGGCGGCGAAGAGTTCACCTCTCTTCCCTCCCCGTATGTCCGCGACAGATATCGTTCCTTCCTGGATATGGGCGCGGACCTTGTGGTCTGTCACCATCCCCATGTGCCGAACAATTATGAGACCTTCCCCGGGAAGGCGATCTTTTATTCTCTGGGCAACTTCATCTTCGATACGGACTACCAGAGAGCCCAATACAACACGGAGAAAGCGGTCCTTCTTAAACTGAACTTCACGGAGGACGCGTTCACCTTCGAGCCTCTCGGCATCCGGATCCAACGCGACACGGAGCGGGTCGTTTCCGGCCCTCTGCCGGATATCTTCACGGATGTGCAGGAAGAAGAATACGAAAAGCTCTCGCCATTGGCAGCGAAGATGTTTCTGGAAGCAGTTAAACGTCAACATATTTTCCTGTTTCCCGAGAAATTTGCAGATGCTTCCGAAGCTGACTGGGAAGCGAATTTCATGGATCCGGACCGGTTCGAACGGTTCCCGAACGAATGCCTGGACTTCAGGATCATCTATCCGCTCGCGCAAAAATCAAAAGAAGGCGCCTGGAAAACAAGCGCCCTCTCCCGGGTTCGTGAATATATTCTCGCGCAGATGGATCCTCTGGTTTAATGCGCCTTTACAGCGATGGTGTCATATCCGATCCAGTACCTGCGGCAGCCGCTTCCTGTTCGTCGACTTTCTCGAATCTGTACTTCTGCCTGATCTGGGGATATTTCTCGTGATCCACTTCGCTCAGGAACATCTCCAGCGGCCGGACGTACATCCCCTTGTCATCATACAAAGGCTGGTAAACCATCATCGGCTCACCTGTCTCACTGTGCGTCGCAACGCCTATGATCTTGTACAGATATTTGTTTTGCGCCAGGGCTTCAGCGTCCAGCGTTTCGCGTTTGAAGTGCTGGACAATGTCGCCGGGGTGGAATGTTTGACTCATAAAATTGAAATCCTTTCATAAACTTTTGAGAAAAAGGTACTGCAGTCGAGTATACTTTTGGTGAGGATGACTATCTTATCGTGTTAGCAGATAATAACGAATTCCCTAGTTATGACTCGTAAGCATTCTCCCTACGGCTCACAATTCCCACACGGCTCATACCCGGCCTCGATCAGCTCCTCCCTCGATGTCTCAACGTACTCCTTGTTGTGCTCAGCCATAGAGGCGACGCTGGAGCATGACGGATAATGGAACTTCATAGAGTTGGTGTTCAAGACGTATCCGCGTTCAAAGGACTGTTGCCGGGCGAGTTCTTCATCGGCGACGGTGACCTCGCCGGTTTTGTAGTTGATGTCGTAGCCGGGTTTGACGTTGAAGCAAAAAACATTAAAAGACACGCCGGCGCCGTGATCTTCGACGGAGTATCCCTGCATGTGCACGCCCGCGCATACCATGTCTTTGCCTTCAAAGATGGGCGTGACTTCATAGAGGACGTGGTTTCCGGTCTCTGAGATGTACCAGTCGACCTGGTTCTCATAGGGGAGCATCCCCTCCACGTTCATGTAATGGGTCCCAGTCACCAAGTTCCGCGGGTTGTCGTTTTCCCCGGACAGCTGCCAGCCAATGAGATGGCACCGTTCCCATCCCTGCTCGGACTTCCAGCCCGACGGATGAACCACCGAAATGTCGCCCCGCGACTCCGATTCATCCGGCTGGGTATCCTCTGACAGGTTCGCGATCGCGGTCGTGCAGCGCCCGTGCTTGTCCAGCGCCCCGTAAGTCTCGAAGGACTCCGTATTCTTCAGCGAGTCGTCGAATACCGGAACGTTGTCGTTGATCTCCACCGACGGCTCATCTGCAAAAGCAGGAATTGCAAAATCCTCCCCGCCGTTTCCGACATCTCCGCCGGCCGTCGTGGGTTCCGTCTCCGTCTCGCTGCTCGCTTCTGTCACCTCTTCAGTTGTCGACGTCACATTGCTCACACTGCCCGCAGAATCGCTCTCTTCGATGTCACCACACCCTGCGAAAGCAAACACAAGCAACAGAGCAAGGATCGCAGTCAGCCATACTCTCTTCACTTCGCACCTATCCTACATGAATTATACCATACCTTGCTGTCCAAAAAACAATACAACAGGGCACTATTTCGTAAGTCGTACCCTGCTGAATGCATCCCATTGCGGCTGCCAACCGCGTTCTTTTTCCTATATCCGATTCTTCAGTATATCCGTCCCAATTTCCAGCATCCGAAACGCCGCATCCCGGGCGTCGGTGATGGTATCGTAGACGAGATCCTCCGACAGCACGCCGGCCTTGGTATCCGGCGGCAGTTCCCGCTCCAGATCCTCGAACCAAACCTCACTTCCGTAGTAGGCGAAGAGTTGTCCCATGTCATCCTGCAGTTCCTCCACGCGATCCAGCGCCTCATGCAAATTCTCCAGCGCCTGTTTGCAGTCATCCAGAATGCCTTCCATTTCGGTGATTCTCTTCACATCATCCATTGCTTATTCCTCCAACTACAATTCCATCCCAAACTTCGCCAGCGCTTCCAGGAACGGATCATTCCGGTCTTCCATAGTGCCGCTGTACTCCAGCAGGCCGAAGCCTACGACGTTTGCAGAGGCCTTGATCTCCTGCAGCACTTTGAGCAGTGTATCCTTCGTCATGCCGTCCGGCTCCGCAAGGGGCGTCAGCGAAAACTCCGCTGGATCCAGCACATCCAGATCGATGTGGATGTATACGTTCTGATATTCTTTTTCTTTGATCGCCGCAGCCACAAGTCCCGGATCCGCCTCCAGCTCCGCAACGGTGAAGTCTGTCACCTGATGCTCCGCCTTATACTGCAGTTCGCCCGGATCCAGATTCCGTGCTCCGCAGGTGATCAGCTGTGCCGGTATGATGGCTGATGCCAGATGCTCCAGGAATTCCGGTGCGGTCTCTCCGGCCAGCGCCCGCAGGGACATGCCGTAGTACAGATGGCTCTCGGATGATTCGGGCGTATTCAGATCCCCGTGAGAATCGATGTAGACCACCGCCATGTCGCCGTCATAGACCTTGTTCATCCATGCCGCGCAAGGCGTATCCGCGTCACATCCGCCCCCGACCGTGAAGATGCGCGAAGGTTCCTGCTTTTGCAGCTCCTTGTTTACCTGCTGCATGCATTCCAGAATGTCGTCATACCCCAGGATTCCATCACGGACCGGGCTGATGTCAGCCGTGCTGATCTCCACGGTGGCGTCTGCCGCGCCTGCCAAATAGTTTTCCCGAAAAGCAAAGGCCCCCTCGTATGTACAAAGGTCCTGCCCGCCCCCTTGCCACTGGGGGATCACGATGGTCAGTTTTTCCAGCGACTTCTTGAGCGCGGCGCCCGTTCGGAATGCGTCCGCGACCTTTTCGCCGAGGGTGTGATAACACATTTCTTCTTCGTTATAAATGATCGGCTGAAGCTTTTCGAGAATGACTCTGCCCTTCTCGTTCAGGACGGACTCGTCCGCGAGGATCCGCTTCACCTCACCGGTCACCTGCGTATGGCTGCCGACAGTGACCGTGTGGACGATTTCGCACTCCAGCGACAACGGCAGTTCGTTGATGACCGGGGCGTGCACCGTCTGCGCCGGGCTTGTCGTGAACCCGATGTTGGCCAGCTTATCTGTGTTGTAGCCGGACTCCACGCCAAGGTAGTCAGCTTCTTTCACCTGACTGATGCTTGGAAAACCGAGCACGAAGGCTTTTGTTTCAAGCATGTCCTTGAGGGTCTTTCGCTTCTGCGTGGCGTTGATGGCGATGGTCACACATGGCGGCACATGGCTGCTGACCATATAAAACGCCAGAGTGCACGCGTCCGCCTTGCCCGCGGGATCGTATGCCGAGACAACCACCGTCTCGGTAGGTGCTACAACAGAACGGAGTTTCAATTCTTTCTTGGCCATATATTTCTCCAATTCCCCCCTAACCTACTTCTGCGCAAGCGCGGCGCCCATGTCAAAGGCCTTCTTGCACTCCTCGGGGAATACGGTCTCATGCCGCTTTTGCCTGGCCTGCGGATCAAACATCGTCCACGGCCAGTCTGTCTTGCTATAATCCTTCAGCTGGAGGGTCTCCCCGCTCACCAGAACTTCCGTCGGTCCCACGAATGTACTCAACACCTGCTGATAATTTTGGAGCAGCCCAAGATATCCGGTATCCGGAGCGTTGCTGGTCATCACCAGAAGCACCGGAATCGGGTGTTCATTGCAGCAGGGGTCCTCGACTGTGTATGTCAGATTCTGAAAGATCAGACGCTCATACAGCGCGCGGAAGGACGCGGTCATCTCGGACAGGTAATTCGGAGAGCCGATGATCAGACCGTCCGATTCCCGGATCGCATCCAGCACCGGCGTAAGCCCGTCTCTGCAGATGCAGCGACCCTTGAACCGCTCCTTCTTGCATCCGAAACAGGAGATGCATCCGGTGTAGCGATCGAGCTTGAACAGATCAAACCGTTCGATCTCCGCCCCGGCGGATTCCGCACCGCGGCTTGCCTCCGTTATCAGTGTATCTGTGTTCCAGCCCTTCCGCGGGCCCGCGTTTACGACAATTATTTTCTTCGTCATTTCTTAACCTTTCCTCCGTTCAAATATCTTAACTATACAAGTATTCCATCATGAAAAAGAAAAGTCCCAGAGACGCACCTCCAGGAACAGTTCTGTAAGCAATGAATTCTAATAACCTTTGCCTGAAGACATTATAACAAATACAAACTGATTGTCTATATAATATTCACTTACCATCTGCCATGTACGACATTTTGTCAACCAAAAGCCAAACGCAGCATCAAGGCTTTTCACCGTTCACTTTTGGTTGGACCGGCGCTTGTCCATTCTCGCGCGCTCCTACCTATACGGCATGCGGCCCGCCTCATCCTGCATATCCTGCTCGTACTGTTCTGCGGCCCGCCTCTGGGCGTCCTCGAGCATCGCCCGGTCCAGATCTTCCTTACTTGGCGCAGGATTGTAATTTGGGGTTGGCTGCGGAATGCCAATATATGAATCGACATCATCAACGCCGATTGATCCGTATAGCTGTTCCGCCAGTTCGTCCTGCTCCCGTTGGGGTGAGAAGATCTCCAGCCAGCAAAGTTTGTCTGTCCCATCCATCCACAGAAGGGTTGTAAAATAGAATCTCTCCCCATGGCTGTCTGTTTCTGAGTGCCGCACGCGCAAAAGCAATTCGTCAAAGATGAATTCTTCTGTATAGTCTATATCCGTATCCTTTCCCTCGAACATTCCTACGACGGCATCCGGAAACGGAAAGTTCTCCTGTACGTCCGAAAAACTGCGGATCTGATACACCCCATCCTCTGAAATAAACCGCTTCTGATTAACGAACCTTTCACCGAAATCTGCCTCAACTTCCTGAAAGCCATCCGGAAGCTGGTAAGAGTATTGATCTGTTATATAGATCCTGTTGCTGTCTTTTTCCTCACCGCTTCCGACAGCCGCGCCGTCATCCGCACCGGTAGCTGCGCCGGCGTCCCCGGCAGTCTGTGACGTTTCTGTTTGTGCAACTTCAGTTGTGGTTTCCCGGGCCGCGTCCTCACTACTGCTTCCGCCGCTGCTGCATCCGGCAACGCACACCAAAGACATGATGAGAAAAGTGATCAGCGCAACCAGTGTGATTTTCCCGTTCTCCGGATTCTTTTGTTTTCTCTCCACCTCGTGTCTGAGATGGGAAGCCTCTCTCCCAAATCCCATGTGTGCAGCTCCTTTGATCATACGGACAGAAGCCGAATCAGGTAATTCACCGGCTTCTCAATAACAAGGCTTGTAACCAGCCCAACCAGATGAAGAATCGGGTATGTCGACCACCAGGCAGGAATGAGGCCGCTGCCGAATCCCACATTGATGATCGCCAGACTGAAACTGATGATGGTCACATAGATGGCGTTGATGATGAAGTTTCTTGCGAGCATCTCGCCAAACCTGCCCGGCTTTTGCTTACAGATTGTTTCCGCGAACCATGTTCCGATCCGTCCCACCGGGATGACTGCCGCCGCGATCGTATTGATTGCAAAAGCACAACACGCGCCTTTCATCCACCCTGCCGCCGTATCCCCGCCGGCGAGAAGCACTGCTGTCGAATTGATTGAAATCGCCATCAGCACATTCGTCAGTACATTCCACTTCAGGAATTTATCGTTTGTCATTTATTCCAGCCTTCCTGTCCAGTCTCTTCCTTGCAGTCATATTACTGATAGTGCTACAATTATACCACAGAAATACTTTTTACCAATAAATTGCTAACGACCAAAACAGATTGTGAGGTGCGGATCATGGCAAACAGAATCAAATCTCCGGCAGATCTGCTGGAAGCGGCGGGCAACGCGATCGAAGCTGCTGTAGATAAAGCCGGTGACGGCGTGGAAGCCCTGGCCGGCAAGGCCAGCGATGCGAAAGAACGGATCGATAAAGCACGGTTCGGCCCTGTGTTCGATCTGGATCAGATCAGCGGCGATATGCCCCAGGTCATTTTCATAGAGGACAATGAGCGCCTGAAGAACGTTCCCGCCTGCAAGGGGGCTTTTGCATTTATCGAAAAGATGCGGGGTCTGCAGGTCATGCGCCTTCTGCCGAAGTACATCGGCCTTCCGGGACTACGATTTTACCCGGACCCGGACGGCCTGCTCTACTTCCGGGACCCCTGCGATGATCACCTGTACATCAACATCAACGACTACTTCGATTATCTGAACGCCGTGCGCACCGATGAGCTGGAACGCGTCGCGCAGGATCTCGGCGCCCGGCACCTCAAGGTCGTCTACAAGGAAGCGAAGAAAACCTTTGTCACCGAAGATGCAAAAGCCGACGCACCGGTTGAATACATCATCACGGACGTATTCACGGATGACGACTACGAAGCCGGCGACGCCCCGTCCGCGCCTGTACTGCAGTACCTGCAGAACGACCCTGCGCTTCGCAACCTGATCGACATACGCCTGACCGGCGAGCAAGGTCTCGATACGGAATCCAGCAGTATCGAATGCAAAAGCCTCGACGGCATGACCCTCGAGGAGGCGGAAAAACTAGACGCGGTGCTCCGCGCACTGAAATTAAAAGGAAACGCTTCTGTGACAAGCGCCGCAGAAGCGTTGGAAAGAGCAGTTTTGGAATATACCATTGAGTTCTAGCAAGTTCTAGCGAATTCTAGTTTTCGTCGGAAGCCGTTTCTTCAGAAGCGGCTTCTTCTTTTTCTTCCGGTTCCGGAAGCGGCTGCTTGGTCTTTGGATCCAGCTCGGTCAGGGTGATGCCTACCGCACCGGAGCCTTCGCCTGTATATCTCCAGACGGAAGTGCTTTTGCTGTTATAGCGGCCGCTGGAATAATCGTGGACGCCGATGGACCAGTTCCAGGAGTGGGATCCGTATTTGCCGTTATCTCCTCCGTGGGACTCCAGGCACTTCCCATCGCCGATGTAGATCACGGTGTGTCCCTTCGTCAGGACCACGTCACCGCGCTTTAAGGAGCCATAGGAGATATCACCGAGATGCTCCCAGTTGTCCGATCCCTTCAGATACGTGTTGCTGTTGGAGTTGGTTCCGATCCAGGCTTTCATGCAGTCCATATCCTGCACGCCGGCCCCGTGGACGAAACAGGCTGTGACGAATTCGCAGCACGCCCAGGTCTTTTCCATTTCAGCTGCCGGCATGCGCTTCTTGCACTTGCCGGGTTTGTTTGTGCCGCAGAAGTAGCAGCCTAGGTTCTGGGCGCCTTTGGATTTGCGTCCGTAGTGGAAGCTGTTGTCATTTGCGATATCCGTTCCCCAACTGATGGCGGATTCGATGACTTCTTCCGGCGGAAGCTTTTCTTCGCTCACCTTGAAGGTCTGCTCCACCGGCGGACTCTGGGCGTCGTCGCCGCATCCGATCAGCTTCAGGTCGTACTCCCCTTCGCTGATGCTTGTCGCGAACGACGTCTCCTCGGTCTCGGTCAGGAGATCCTCGCCGTTGTACAGCTTGTACTCGGAATAGGCGTCGTTTCCTTCCCATGAGAACACGAGGGAATCTCCCTCGAAGTCTGCCTTGATTTTGCCGGCGGACTTGATTTCCAGAGTAGCCGCTTCACTTTCCGCGCTCTCGGCTTCGCCCCGGACAGCACACGCCGTGTATTCGTAGTCCGTGTCCGGCTTGATGTTTTCGTCAACGAAGGACACGTCCTTCCCTTCGGGTGTCTTCTCCGTTGCGATCTTCTTACCGTCCCGGTAGATATCGTATCTCTTCGCACCCGGGACGCTGCTGATCGTAAGCTTCGCTTCTCCCTTCTTGGTGTCCGTCTTGACCTTCGGCGTTTCCAGATTTGTCTTCGCGGCAACCTTCGCGCCAATATCAGATGACTTCAGGAGATTCTTCGCCTCTACCTTATAGTAGTACTTCTCCCCTGTTTTCAGGTCTTTGTCCCGGTATGCGGTCTGGTCGGTCTCCGCGATCTTCTCGTAGTCCTTCTTGTCGGTCGAACGGTAGATATGGTATTCCGTGGCGTTGCCCGCCTTCTTCCATGTGAGTTCGACGGAATTATACGTCGCTTTTTTGACCGTCAGCCCGCTGACGTTTTCCGGCGCAGTGATCATAAACAGCGGCATCGCAAAAACAGCAAATGCCGTAAGCACGACAAGTGCTGCAATTCTCTTACTTTTGCAATACCAGATACTCAGTATTCTGTGCTTGATTGTTGTCATGACCTCTTGTTCCCTCTAATCCTTGTGTCCACTGTCCCTATTATACACGCAGATGCAGATGTTTTGTGAAGTTTTTGTGAGGATTGGCATTCTTTCTGCCGCAGCTTCACGCTGTATTGTACTGACAGTATAACCTGCGGAATGTCAACAAAACCGTCAATGGGAATTCCGCTCCATGATCCACGCAAAACCCTTCGCCATGCGCAGCTCCGCGTCGACAAAATGATTGCCGGGGTTCATTCCCAACGTGCATTCGCGGCACGCCGGATCGCCGTTTAATCGCTCCTGCATCCGCCGGATATTCTCCCCGACGGTTCTCATGAGTGGGTGCCGCACCTTCTCTTCTTTCTTGCCGAGACTCAGGTACACCAATGGCGTTTTGATCTCCCGTTCTTCTGCAAAATCCATCCAGCCCGGATACCAAACGGACGGCGATGCCGCCGCCGCTCCCGCGAACGCATCCGTCTGATACGCTGCCCACAGGGCAAACAATCCGGCAAGGGAATACCCGCCCAGAATAACTTGCTGGGCTCTGCTGTCTGCGCCGGCTGTAATTTCCGGCAAAAGGCTTTTGGTAATGAAGTCCAGCGTGTCCTGCGCGCCGCTACCGAAGTCCTCGTTCCCAAACACGGCCTCCGCTTCCCAGGGCGGCAGATCCCGGTTCCAGTCGGTCAGAAACATCACCATCGTGAACGTCCTGCCGCCTGCCATCTCCTCGAGCAGAGAAACTTCCTGGTCAAGGCTTTCCAGACTGTGCTCCCCGATCGGCTGGATCAGGAGCGTGTCCATGGAGCCGCAGTCGTACAGGAAGCACTGCCTGCCTGCTATTGTCATCGTTGTTTTTTTCATGTCTTCCCGCCTGACTGAGTCGCTCCTGTTATCTCGGCAATACAATCTTCCGGTCTTCTTTCTTCGGCGCCGGTCTGTACAGGACGAACTTCCGTCCGATTGCCTGGACGAAATCCGCGTTCAGCATCTCCGCCAGCTCATTGGCCACCGGCTTCGCCTCCAGAAGGCTCCCCTCCTGGATCTTGACCTTGACCAGTTCCCTCGCCGTCAGCAGATGATCCAGTTCCTGGATGACTGTCTCTGTAAGATCGTTCTTACCAATAAAGACCAGGGGATCCAGCTCCTGCCCCAGTTTTCTTAGATAGCTTCTTTGTTTACCTGTGATCATTTCTTCTCCTGTTCTGTTATTCCATCCACTTCGTCATGCCGGCGCCCATATGCCCTTCTCCCGGACGCCGCTTGAATCCAAATTGCTCGTAAAAACCTTCCTTCCCTTCTGCTGCCATCAGATAGACCATCATCGTCGGCTTGCCTTCCTTCTCGTGCAAAAGCCACTCTTCTATGCGTTCCACCATGTGCCGACCAATCCCATGATGCTGATACTCCGGTGCCACGATCACATCGACGATCAGATAAATGTATCCCCTGTCGCTAATCACCCTCGCAACACCAACCGGCTTATCCCCATCCCATGCAGAAATAAGGTAAGCTGCATTATCCAGACCGGTCTGGGCCTGCTCCAAAGACAGTCCTCGCCAGCCTGCGCCAATGCGGAGATTATTGTATTCAGTTGCGGGGATGGTATTCTTAAATATAATCATCAAAATATCTTTATCTCGTCAGTTCAGTCACATTTCCTTTTCTAAAGCCTTCACCACTTCAATATCAGCGGGCAACCATTCAACACTCCACAGTTCCTCACGCTTAAGCCATCTAGCCGCTTCATGTTCGAGCAGTGTTAATGCCCCGTCAATAATCGAACAAATATAGCAATGCATTGTCAGATGGAACTTCGGGTAATCATATTCAACCGTGCATAAATGTTCACCGACTTCTATAGTCGTATCCAGTTCTTCCTCAATCTCGCGCACAAGTGCTTCCTGCGGAGATTCTCCAGACTCAACTTTCCCACCAGGGAATTCCCAGCCATCTTTGAAGTCACCATATCCTCGTTGAGTGGCAAACACCATATTGTCTTGTACTATTATTGCTGCAACTACTTCTACTGTTTTCATCAACTAGTCTCCTGCAATGTAATTATAAATATCATCTCTCACTGGCGTTTCGAGACGATATGTGATTTCAAAAGCGTTATCCTTCTTGCCATCTGGTGTGACCATTTGAATTTGCTCCGGCTCACCAACTGCGAATAGCTCACCAAGGAAATAAAACTCTTTTGCTTCCTTATCATCTTTATTCTTTCGGACAAACAGATAAATCTTGTTATCTTTATCAGATTCTGTTCGTTTATAGAAATGATCTGCATCGGTCGAATCGATCTTTCTTGGGTGTTTTGATAAAGCAATTAATTCCCCATTTGAGATAAATCTATCCTCATAAGCAATCGCATCATCAGCTTTATCATAGTTTATAAACACAGGAAGTGTTTTAGTGTCTTTGTCATAGAAATAGCCACCAATATTTTGGGCATTCATATTTGTCTTCCAGTTCAAAAGCCTACAGACATCTTCGTATGTATATTTCTGATACAAAACCAAATTTGTATCTTTGTAGCTTTCACTATACCATTTTTCATATCTGTCGATTCCGAAACTTACTAATTCAGCTACCGTATAGAAGAAATCCTCGTCTTTAAGCATTTCTTCAAATCCGGGCGCTATTCTGAGTTTTCCATCTTTAGCGGTAATAAAAATACAAGACTTATATTTCTTTTTCTCTGTTTCTTTTCCAAATTGATTTGTCACATTATCAATTAGTGATCTATATTCTTCGGCAGATAGTTTTACTGAGTAACGGTCATGCATCTTCTTCTTGAAACGTTCTTTAATCTTATCGTTATGAGCCATGATGATATCCAGCAATACTAATTCATGCACTCGCTTCCCTGTTGCTAATTTTGTGGAGATATACTCAAGTACAGATTCCTTATCCTCTGAAAAGCGTATTGTGTAATCCGGCTCATACTTTTTCAAGAACATGTAATACGACCCGCACTTATCGATGAATTTCATAGCATCAATACTATCGTGCACTGCAAATTCTCCAATGCTTGGTATTCTCCCAAGCTTGTATTTAAGATTTCTGTAAGAATCCTTTAGTAGCTTAAGATCATTTGTCCTGGCTCTATCAATAGCTTCATAAATCTGTTTTCTGGCTATCTCGTCAAAATGAATACTTGAACTACCTGGGATTGTTCTTGTTCCGCCGGAAACATACCGACGCATGTTGTCTTTGTTATAAGAGCGATCACCGGATAACGCAATCGGAATCATAAAGTTATTATCGTAATTGCCGATAAAATCAAGTATTACAACAAACTCTTTATCATCCGCTTTTCTAAGCCCTCTACCAAGCTGCTGAACAAAAATTATAGGGCTTTGCGTTGGTCTTAGCATTATTACTTGATTAATCTCAGGAATATCCACACCTTCGTTGAATATATCAATGGTAAAAATGTAATCAAGCTGATCCATTCCTTCATCTTTAGTTAGTCTATCTATACAATTCTCACGCTTTTCTTGGGAATCATCACCGCAAATGAATTCAGTCCTATAGCCTTTTGCATTGAATTTCAAGGAGAGTTCTTTTGCTTCTTCTTTTCTACTGCAGAAAACCAGTCCTTTTACACGATCGCCGCTATAACCATAGTATTCCGCTTCTCTAATAACGTGTTCAACGCGATCGTCACTGACCAAGTATTTGAAATCTCTTTTCTCATCAATCAACTCGCCATCAACAGTAATGTCTGTGATTCCAAAATAGTGGAATGGGCAGAGCAGATCTTCTTCCAATGCCTGCTGCAAGCGTATTTCATAGGCAATATTATGATCAAACAAACTATAAATATCATACCCATCGGGACGTTCAGGACTTGCCGTCATTCCGAGCCATAGCTTCGGTTCGAAATAATCCATGATTCTTTGGTAGCTTTCAGCACCGGCACGATGGACCTCATCAATCACAATATAATCAAATTCATTAGGAGAGAACTTCTTCCTAACTATTTCCTTTGCCATCATCTGCATCGTGGAGAAAACAAACTTAGAATCGAAGTTCCTATGACTTCCAGATATCAAACCATATGATCCACTACTACCAAATACTTTTTTGTAACTATCGAGGGCCTGCTTCGCAATCTGTTCACGGTGAACAATGAAAAGAATCTTATTCGGTTTTTCGTTTCTCAGCCCAAAAGCAGATGCATAGGTTTTTCCAGTTCCTGTTGCTGAAATAAGAAGCGCTTTTTTCTTACCGTTTTCGATTAAATCATGTAGGCTACGAATGAACTCAACCTGCATAGAATTAGGTCTTAAACTGTATTGTTCTATTGACGGAACTGACTCATGTGCTGCGATTTTCTTCTGTTCCGCAATTGCTTTTGCCTCAACCTCATAACTAGCAATAAAGTCATCGAACTGAGGCTGTACGGATACTGGTACTGCAAATGGTATTGCATTCTTCTGCTGTTCTTTTGTTGTTTGATATTCTATAGTGTAGGTTTCAATAAACTCATCAAAAACTTTTGCTTTGTCACTGTTCCAAAAACTTTCAAATTCTTTCAGAACCTGTTGCGAAAACTCACCTTGCCCCGTTGACAATATCTTTGTATTCCATTCTTTATTAACAGCTAGGGCGTTCGCTGTCAGATTAGAACTCCCAATGATGATTCTAAATAGACCATCATTCTGGAATATATATCCCTTTGTGTGGAATCCATTGTTACTACCTTCCGTGCGATACATACGAAGTTCAATGTTCGATAGCTCATTCAGTTTTCGCAGAGCTTTCGGCTGGCTGAAATTCAAGTAATCCGTCGTCAAGATTTGTCCCGGAATGCCTTTTTGTTCAAGCTCCTTCAGTGTTTGAAGCAATGGTTCAATTCCGCTAAGGGTTATGAATGCAACACTAATATAAAATCGATCGCAACCCAAAAGTTCGTCTTCAATAGACGTCAACACTTTCCTGCCTTGCCTATAATCATTGGACAGGAACTGCGGTCTGAAGGCCAAATCGGAAACAACACTGCCATCAATAAATGCTGTTTCAAAACCTGTATTCAGTTTCTTGATTTGATTAGCCATACAATATCATCCTAATTGTGATCTAAAAACAATCTTATTATAATCGCAAAATTAGATTATTGAAACCGAAAAAGGGCACCAGCTGCCTAATAGGTAAGCAAGTACTCAGTACTTGCAGAATAATAAACCAAAACCCAGGAAAGAATCTCTATGTCCTGGGTAAAGGTTTTTCGTCAGTATACAACATCAATATTTGATGCTTCATTCACAGATTCCTTTAATGAACTCCTCAAAGTCCGCCAGAATCTGCTCCATATCCACTGACTCGTCATCGATGGCCAAGCCATAAAATGGCGGTACTTCCAGCCCGCGGGCTCTAATGGCGGCCTTGAGTTCCTCAATGTACACGCCCTCGCCTTCTATGATAGCATCGTTGTACTCCAGATCCACCGGTGCGCCGCCCCAGCGCTCATCCCAGCTTGTGATGGTCACGCCGCAGGTCGGGGATCCGTCGCAGCTTAATACGCCGACGGTCTTGTAGCCGGCTCTTTTATACTCTTCCATGTAGGTCGCGACACGCTCCGCGATTTCTCTGCAATGGGTGCGGAATCCGTGGTTATCGTACAGATTCTTCGTGTGGAACCATCTGGAGATTCCCAGGTAAAGGGTCTCCGGGCAATCCATCTGGTTGATGCCCAGGCCGTACTTGTTCAGGGTGTCGAATACTTCCTTGCACATGCCTGGGTAACGGGCTAGTCCCTGCACTTTGTTGTTCGTATTCAGTAGGCAGCTAGATACGAATATGATTTTTTTGCTTCTAGCGTCGTCGCGTCTGTCCATAGTAATTCTCCTATAATGTATCTGAATTATTTGGCTAAAATCTTCTGAAATAATTATATCACAAAGCATAGACATGATTATTAATTAAAGTGCATTTGAATAAGAAGAGGCGACTGAACATCATGTTCCATGTTCTTCTCCTTTGTGGTAAACTCTCTTCACTAAGGGTGTGCATGCTCAACCACCGGCGTTGATATAGAGAACGCCAAACCCGTGCTTACACCCTTTTTTATTGTATGAAAAAACCACCTCTCAATTGAGGTGGCTTTCTCATCTGTTTACTGTGCAGCCTCTAGCTTCCGCTCCGTCCGCCCCACTTCTTTGGTTTCTTCAGGGTAGATTTCTTCGTTGTTCGGCGGGGCTGGGTGGGCTCTGGTTTTGCTGCCTTTGCATCTGTTGTGTCTTTAGGCTTGCGCTTGACGACTTTGACGGCGGTGGTGCGCCGGGAAGGTTCCCTCACCTTCCGGTCAAAATACTCGCAGTCGGTCTTCCTGCATGCTTTACCCGCTTCGGCGTGCATGCAGCGCTCTCCTGCTTTTGCGCAGTAGACCCAGTCTTCTTTGTCGGTTACGAATGCTCTGCTCATTGCTTTTGTTTACCTACCGGATGGCTTTGCTTTTGCTTGTTTGGTTGTCAGCCCAGGTCTTTCAGGATTGGGATGAGTTTCTGCAGGACCTGCATATAACCGTCTGCGTACATATGGATGCCGTCCATAGTATACTCTTCTTTCAGATTCCCTTCTTCATCGGTGAGATTGCTGTTCAGGTCAAGAAAGACCGCACTGTGTTTTTGCGCCAGGAATTTGACTGCCTGGTTGGCTTCGCGGACTCTTTGGTTCGTGCGCGGTCCGAAATGCTCCGCAAAACCAGGATCTGACGATTTTGCAACGATTATCGGGTTGCAGGGGTAATAAGCAAGCACATATAGCCCTGCCTCGGGAAGTCTCTGCCGGATGCTGCCCAAGATGTCGTCGTAGCGTTGGATGAGCCTGTCCTGACGGTAATCTACAGCATTCAGGTCGTTGGTTCCGATGTTGATGAAGATGTGTGCGGGCTCAAGATCAAACACTAAGGTGTCGAGGTGCTTCTGTGTCTCCATCGTGGTGAATCCACTGACGCCCCGATTGTAAATGGCAAGGGGAAGATCCAGATCGACCAGCAATTCATGGATCGGGAACTGCCCCATTAGGCTGGATCCGCTGAATAGGATCTGCCCCTTCCGGACCATTTTGTTAAGTCGCTTGTACCTTGCGATGATTTCTGCGCGCTCGTTCTGTCGCCATTGTTCGAGTACTTCAGCTGCGTAACGATCAAGTTCGTCTGTTTTTTTCATGTTGTTCTCTTCCTTTTGATTTCCGGAAGTCTACTATACACTACAAGTCCCCTGTATTATAACATAGGAACGACTATAGATTATCGTTGTTTGTCCACGACGAAGTCTATGTCGTCGGCTTCAATATCGAACGAGCTGACGCAGGGGGGTGGGACAGTCTATGTCGCGGGCTCTGCTACTGCCTGTGACCGGCGAATCCGGCCTTATAGAATGTCCTTATGCACACAAAAGAAGAGCCCGCCGCGGATATCTCCGCTGGCGAGCTCTTTGAAACTATTGATCCGAGAACTTCCTTATCGCACTGTTACCTTGACTTTCTTGCACGCGCCATTGTGAGCGTATACGTAGACGGTGCACTTGCCTTTGCTGACGCCCTTGACTTTGCCGATCTTGCTCACTGTCGCGATCTTTGAATTGCTGCTGATGTAACGCAGTTTCGCCGTGTGGCTCGATGGCATGAGTTTCTTGCCCTTCTTCAGCTTGTTCACTTTCGCTTTGATCGTATATTTCTCTCCGACTTTCAGCGAAACGTTCTTCTTCCCGACCGTCACGCTCTTCGCGTTGGCGTACTTCTTTGTGCCCCCGGATGTATAGGCGCGAACCAGCCAAGACGCTTTAATGTATTTCTTCTTGCCGTCTTTCATGACCCATGCTTTCACGTTGGCTTTGTAAGCCGTCTTCTTCTTCAGCTTCTTCATTGTGTATTTGAAGGTCTGATTGCCTTTGATGGTCTTAACCTTCTTGTGGGATCCCTTCTTGCTTTTGGAGAGGAAGATGTCGTAGCCTTCCGCTCCCTTGATTTTGCTCCAGGAAAGCACGAGTTTGGTTTTGCCTTTGGCCGTCAGTTTCGCAGGAGCAGAGCCGCCAATACCGGGTCCTTTCGAACTTCTCAGTTCGAAAGGACTGCCGCTTGTGGCAGGCATCTCAACATAACTGTTGTTTCCCTTGCCGTGAACCTTCAGCGTCTTCTTCCCCATGATTTCCAGATTATGCGCGCTGTCATAATGGATCACTTTGGCATATTTGGTCTTGATAAAGGATGCCGGCAGCCAGACTTTCATGGTCAGGCCCATCGCTTTGATGTCTTCATTATCCACAGGCGTCCCATAGAACTTCTTTGTATTGGAATCCCATATGACCACAAGCGGCGTGACGTCAAAAGCAGCTTCGATCACCGGTATCACTTTGCCGTTTTTCTTTTCAAAATGGAGAACGGCATAGGGCTCATATTCAGCCATCGTATTCATGTTTTCTGAAGGAATGAGACTCTTGCCGTCGCTGCTTAGGTACGTTCCTTGCAGTGTGCGCTCCGCCAGTTTCAGTTCCTTGTCATTGTTTCCGTTGATACCGAATATGTTCATATGGCGGACGATCCCGCTCTTCTTCAGTTCCTTCTGCATCTCGAAGGTCTTTTTCTTCAGCTGTTTCGCAATATTCGCCTTTTGCTTTTTGGTCAGGGAAACCTTCAGCCCATTATCCTCAGCCGCTTCGACAGCAATCTTGATTGCCTGGTTGATTCCTGCGTCCATTCTTGTATCGTTTTCCGGATACAGGTCAAGATTGTCGACGTTCATCTTTGACCAGTCCGCCTTGGAATACGCCGTTTGAGTACCCGGCGACTGCTTTTTATGATGTTCACCGATATCATCCTTCAGCGTTTTCAGCGGGACTGCATTCGTTGCCTCCTCCAACGATGAACTGGTCAGCACGTTTACCGGCGCACTCAGATAATAGGTCCTGTCATAATGATACTTCGGGCTGCCATATCTCCAATGTTTCGGTTCCTTCCACTTAAACTCAGTCTTATAGTCAAAATCAGCGTTAGCCCGGAATGCATACATCTCATCGACAAGCCACCACCCTGAACTTTCACTGAACACCGATCTGCTGATCAATGATTTGCTTTCGCATCTTACTCCTTTTTCGCTGTCGAGATAATTATGAATGACCTCATCGTGCGGATCAAAGTCTTTAGTCTTGTATTTGGTACCGTTGATCTGATACCACTTCTCCGTATTAAAATACTTTCCCATGAGCTTTGATGAAAGCAACGAGGGTTTATTATCTCCATCACGATTAAAGTTTTGCGCCCCTACGTATGTTGTCGTGATATGTCCGCTGAAATCATTTGAGATCTGCACAGCAAACTTATTCAGATATTTCGCGAAGGTCTGCTGGCCATCTTTGCTCTGCAGCTTGAACTGATGGAACAGGACCGCGGCAGAGACGTCATCTGTAATAGATAGATCTTTAAGCTCCTTGTTGTCCCCATCGACGAGTTTCCACGGACTGGAGTCCACACCTTTATTGATCACACCTTTATCCCCGTCCTTCTGATAGCCGGCGTAATGCATCGTAATAGTAGATTTTGCTGACAGTTTTTCATAATCGATAAGCGTTCCGGTAACATAACTGAAATTATCATGACCGGTAATCGCGTTTTTCTTCAGATTATCAAGAGCCTTGATCGTCGCCGCCCATGTCTTCTGTATTGCATTGATGTCATTATGGCCATATTCATCGTCCTGCCCCATCAGGTTGAAGAGGAACGTTCCATAGTAGCCAGTGGTCGCGATGACGGAATCACAGGTTTCTTCGATAGCTTCTCTGGCCTCGCCCTCAAAACCGTTGGAATTATAATAAAGCTGAATCAGCGCATCCAGACCAAACTGCGGTTTCTGCACTTCGCTGCAGAATAATTCGAAGTCTGCATGCACACCCGCCGCCCACACATGTTTAGCTGACATCACCTTACAGGAAATGACATGAAGAAGGGATTCCGCCAAATCCCCCGCGTACTGTTCTGCCATCTTCTCCTTATCGTCAGATGACAGCGCACTCCACTGACTTTGCTTTTCGGCTGTCCAATCAAGCTGCCCCGCGTTTGCTGCAGCAATGAACGCCGTCTGCATGCCTGCATTCACATCAGTCGTCCAGTTCTCCTCGTCATACTACTACAATATATTTGTGGTTAATACTCCTAACATCCGGTTGGGATGTTATCCATCTTGTTGCTTAAGCTGTTAGAATGAGTGGAGCAATCGGTCTGGCCATCCTCACCTAGGACCTCGCGTCCGTAATTGAGTCAGCCAACCAGCCCCTCATTCGCAGCGTTCGTTTTCTGCAGGTTGAACCGGTCATCAGCGTTCGCGTTACGCCCCAGTAGATTGAATAGGCAATGAGAGAAGCTGGTATCGACCATCCCAATTCACTTCAAAGGAGCAGAAATCATGATGAACGCAGTTGGTATCGATGTTTCAAAACGCAAGAGCACAGTTACGATCCTCAGACCTGGCGATGAAGTCATTCTATCCCCTGTGGATATTCCCCACACCCGTTCCTCGATCAACAAACTGATCTGCCTGATCCGCGGCCTTGATGGGGACACTAAGGTCTGTTTGGAATGCACGGGACGCTATTACGAACCAGTGGCATCTTCTTTATCGGACGCCGGCATCTTCGTCAGCGCTGTCAATCCTCTCCTCATCAGCATGTTCGGGGATGAATCCCTGCATGCAGTGAAGACCGATAAAGCAGATTCTTCAAAAATCGCACGCTTTGCACTTGCACGATGGTCCAAATTGCCTCAATATGGGCTTATGGATGAAACACGCAATCAACTCAAAACCATGAACCGGCAGTTCGGGTTCTACACGGATCGAAAGACCGCTATGAAGAACAATCTCATCGCGCTTCTCGATCAGACCTATCCCGGCGCCAACAGTTTCTTTGACAGCCCTGCCCGCGATGACGGCCACCAGAAATGGGTAGACTTTGTGTACACCTACTGGCATGTGGATCGTGTTCGTGGCATGTCGCTGAACGCTTTCACCAGGGACTATGAGAAATGGTGCAAGCGTGCGGGCTACAACTTCAGTCCCAGCAAGGCAGAGGAAGTATATGAGGCTTCCGCTGACCTGATTGCCGTACTCCCTAAGGATGACATGACCAAAATGCTGATCCGTCAAGCCATAGATGCTCTGAACGCCGTCTCTGCAGCTGTCGAGACTCTTCGCATAAAGATGAATGAGACTGCTGCCACACTTCCGGAATATCCGGTGGTGATGGGCATGCGGGGCGTCGGCCCCAGTCTTGGCCCTCAGCTGATCGCAGAGATTGGTGATGTCACCCGATTTGAAAAACGGGGATCGTTGATCGCTTTCGCTGGAGTTGATCCCGGAAAGGATGATTCCGGAGACCGCAACCGCAAAAGCGTCTCCACCTCGAAGAAAGGATCTCCACACCTACGAAAAACCCTGTTCCAAGTCATGGACGCTCTCATCAAGACCTCTCCTGTAGGTGACCCTGTATATGACTTCATAGACAAGAAGCGTTCCCAGGGAAAACCCTACTATGTCTACATGACGGCTGGCATGAACAAGTTTCTCCGCATCTACTATGGGCGGGTGAATGAATACCTTGCCCAGCTGGAAGAAGCTGAGGAATCCTAATCTTAAGACCATTACTTCTCCGGTCGGCGTCCCGCGGCGGCCCGGTTCTCGTGCGTTCGATTCAACCTGTATGAAAATTTCAATGTTCAATCAAAAGTGCTTGACTTTTTATTTGCAGACTCGATTTTTGGTATGAAACTCCCCGGAAGTCCGATGCATTCATCCTTGAGTATCGTTTCACCGGCGTCGCTCTTTTCCGGTACGCCCTGATCATATTTTTTGCTTGAATAAACGTGCAGCAGCCCAGTGCCGTCATCGTCTTTAGCGTACAGCACGCGAAGGCTTTCATGCTGCTCCTCCTCGCACCATGCTTTTTTACCGTCTTCTATAAGCGCCTGATACTCCTCCAAATCTTTTTTCAGTGTGCCTTTGGGCCCAATTTCCAAGGTGTCCCAGCGATTTTGATAGGTGAGCACCTTGTTATATCTGGCGTTTTCATCATCTTTTGCGGCCATATTCTCCAGTAGACCAATGATTTCTACCAATTCAGCATCCATGTGTGCCAGCTGATCCTGAACAGACGCCACGCTGCTGAGGATCTGTGAGAGCATCGCATCGGTCGGATCCTCGATGATGCCCATCACCTCCATAATCGAAATGGTTCCCTCGGCAAGACTGTACAGTGTTTCCAGATTCTCCAGATGCTCCATACACTTCGCCAATTCCTCAAAATCAGGATTGTTCTCTCGGTTGAAAAGCCTGGCCATGGCAGCCATATAGATGTCCACGGCTTCATTGACATCATCTTTATCCTCTGCATACACGATGCTGTCGTTGTATGCGGCATTCGGACCGAATGCTGCCATCTGCGGCATCATCGCGAATACCATGATAAAGGCAAGCAGCATTGCCAGTATCTTCCCCTTTAAGTTGGTTTTCATATAGTACCTCCTGTTGCAGTCAGTTTGACTTGTCCATTGAACATTCCTTGGTCTTTTCTTTTGCTATTATGTTTTAATAAATTATAGCACTAAATAAAAGCGTTTGTATACAACTAACAGCTTGTTGCCTTTGCTTAAAACAGATGGCCATCTGACACTCGTTTCATTTCGTAGTCTTGCCTGTCTGAGAAAAATCAAATTTGAGAAGATATCTCTGACTCACGTCTGAGAAATACAGAATTATTTAGAATCTCTCATGCACCCGTATATATTTTGTCCTGTGTCGCCATATAGATTAAAAGTACAATCCGATCCCAACGCACGTTTTAGTATATCAAGCTCAGCTTCACTGATATCCTGAGCTTCGTCAATATTAATAAACCTGTCACCTGTTATGAAGTGACCCTTTGTCAAGGGGTGGATTCCCTGGGCCACAATTGTTTCTGAAGGCATCTGGCAAGAGCTCGATTGAACAGTCTCCGGCATTAGCCACTCTGT